>VAPL010123604.1_pt1 | contig 27800 bp, 28 predicted proteins | sample 3395061 | NCBI WGS metagenome assembly VAPL01 (sample SAMN08290444, study PRJNA428436) | hydrothermal vent metagenome | isolation source: Deep-sea hydrothermal vent chimney 2 | place: Pacific Ocean: Juan De Fuca Ridge | depth 2182 m m | reverse complement strand
TCCATGCCGCGCCTATCCGGCTTTGACAGCCCATTATTACTCGGCTTCGATCATTTCGAAAGGATTCTCGACCGGGCGTCAAAAGCCTCGGCGGAAGGATATCCGCCCTATAATATTGAACAGATAGGCGAAAACAGGTTGCGCATTACCATCGCCGTCGCCGGTTTCACCATGGCCGAACTCAAGGTATCAAGCGAAGACAACCAGGTGGTCATCCGCGGGCGCCGGCAAGAAGACGACAGCGAACGGGTCTATATGCACCGCGGCATCGCCGCCCGTCAGTTTCAGCGCAGTTTCGTGCTTGCCGAAGGCATCGAGATCAAGGGCGCCCGCCTGGATAACGGCTTGCTGCATATTGACCTGGAACGCCTGATCCCCGAACCGGAGGTCCGGAACATCGAAATCAGGACCGCCGGCGCGGTTCGGGACGAACCGAAAACCATTAATCTGAATCCGGAAGAATAAAATAAAAAAGGGTATTCAGGCGGCCTGGGTCGCCACCGGTTCCGTCAACAGGGCGTACAGGGCTTCGTTGCTGTCCGTGCCGCGAAGTTTTTCACACACGGTCTTGTCGCGTAATAATCGCGATACCCTGGCCAGGGCCTTCAGATGATCCGCCCCGGCGGATTCCGGGGCCAGCAGCAGAAATATCAGATCGACCGGCTGCTCGTCGATAGCCTGAAAATCGATCGGCGTTTCCAGCCGGGCGAACAGGCCGTACAGCCTGTCCAGCTGGGCCAATTTACCATGCGGGATGGCGATGCCATTACCGACCCCGGTGGTGCCCAGGCGTTCCCGTTCCATTAAAACATCGAACACCGCGCGCTCGTGCAGGCCTACCAAATCAGCCGCCTTGCGGGCCAGATCCTGTATTGCCTGCTTTTTCGACGAGGCCCGAAGATTGGCCTCGACGCTACCCGGCGTAATAAGATCGCTAATTTCCATCGATTTATCCTTTGCCTAACCTTGGTGCGGCATATGTGCTCAGGTCTGCTCGGAATTGCTGGGATCGATCCAGCCGACGTTGCCATCGGTACGGCGGTAAACGACGTTGAATCCGCCGTGGGCGCGGTTACGGAACATCATCGCCGGGGTATCGGCCAGGTCCATGCGCATCACCGCTTCGGCGACCGTCAGGGTGGCTATCTTGTGCGGCATTTCGGCGACAATCGTCGGCGCGTCTTCTTCCGACAATTCCTGATCGCCCTGTTCGCTCTCGATGATCGAATACTGGGCCGGCATCAATTCATCATCGCCCGGGCCGTTCCTGTGATGGTTGTTGATACGCCCCTTGTAGCGGCGCAGCTGCTTCGATATTCGGCCCAGCGCATTATCGAAGCTGGCATAGGCATCGTCGGCGCTGGCGCCGCCCTGCATCACCATGCCGCGACCGGCATGAACGGATATTTCGGCATGAAAACCGTGGCCGTCCTTAGAGAAGATCACCGTCGAATCGATCGCATTTTCGAAATATTTCTTGACCGATGAGCGGAGTTGACTCTCGACATGGCCGCGTAGCGCGTCGCCAACATCGATTTGTTTGCCTTTAACAGATATTTCCATTGATAAGCGCCGCCCTGCCTTGCATTGGGCCGTTTGGCGTCCTTGATCGTTGCACGAACCGGTTCCGTTCCGGGCCTGTATATTGGCCGCCTTTATCACCTTCCGGACGAGTCCTGAAAATTACAGCACATATGCCAAAAAGCGATGAAGGCCCGGAACCTAGAGGCCCGTTCACGCGGTGTCAATAGGCTGATTTAAGCGAGTACGCATTCATCCGACCATTCACCCTAAAGAACGGATTTTTTCTCACGCCGCCGTTGGACAGACGACGGAATACCCAGCGATTCCCGATATTTCGCAACCGTCCGCCTCGCGATATCGACGCCGCTACCCTTCAAGATAGTAACGATCTTGTCATCGGACAATATCTTGTCGGAAGATTCCGCATCAATCAGTTTCTTGATACGGTCACGGACCGACTCGGCGGAATGGGCCTGGCCGCCCGACGAATTGGCGATCGCCGCGCTGAAAAAATATTTGAGCTCGAAAATTCCCCTCGGCGTGGCAATGTATTTATTCGAGGTGACCCGGGACACCGTGCTTTCGTGCATTTCGATGACATCGGCGATATCGCGCAGGATCAGCGGCCGCATGTGCCGTACGCCGTGAGCAAAAAAATCATCCTGCTGGCGAACGATTTCACCGGCCACCTTGAGGATCGTCGTCGCCCGCTGATGCAGGGATTTAACCAGCCAGTTCGCCGACTGGTGGCATTCATTGATATATCGCTTGTCGGCCTTCGAATTCGCCGCCTTGCTGATTTTCGCGAAATAGCTGTTATTGACCAGAACCCTGGGCAGGGTCGCCGCATTCAGTTCAATGATCCATTCGCCGCCCTGCTGCCCCCGCATGATAACATCGGGAATCACCGGTTCGCTGACCACATTATCGAATTCCGCCGCCGGCTTCGGGTTCAGGTCCCTGATTTCAGCGACCATGTCCATGATATCCTCGCGATCGAGCCCGCATATTTCCATCAGGCCGTGCAGGTCGCGCCTGGCCAGCAGGTCGAGATTATCCAGCATTGTCTGCATGGCCGGGTCCAGCCGGTCCAGTTCCCGCAATTGCAGGGCCAGACATTCGGCCAGATCGCGGGCGAAAATTCCGGGCGGGTCAAAGGTCTGCAAGACGCCGAGCACGGCCTCGACTTTTCCCATCGGGCAACCCAGAAGATCCGCCACCTGGGCCAGTTCGCCGGCGACATATCCGGAATCGTTCAGCAGATCGATCAACTGCGCCACGATCATTTTGTCGACGGCATCAAAAAACGACATCGCCGCCTGTTCATTCAGATGATCGCGCAGACTGGCCTTGCCCGAGACGGTCTCTTCCATATCGGGCATGGCGCCATCGAAGTTACCGCCCGATCCCCAATCCGAAAATGCCGTTTCGCCGGAACCGCCGCTGGCCATGTCGGCTTCCGAAAATCCATCCGAGGCCCCGTCATTATCGATTTCAACATCCATGCTGTCGCTTCGCGCCGCGGCGTCCTGGCCGGCGTCATCCAGGTTCACGGCTTTCAGTTCGCCATCGGAATCAAAATTTTCACGGCCCGGATCGCCTTCGTAAACGTCGCCTTCGCCGCCGGCGCCATCGGGACCGCCCAGACCGTCCTGTTCGGGCTCCGACTGTTTGGAGCTTTCAAGCAAGGGGTTTTGCTCTAGTTCCTGTTCGACATATTCAACCAGTTCAAGGTTGGACAGGGCGAGCAGCTTGATGGCCTGCTGCAATTGCGGCGTCATCACCAGCGACTGGCTCTGGCGCATGTCGAGGCGCGGGCTCAGCACCATGATGCTGTCCCGTCAGACCCGGCGGAAGGGAAGTTCATGTTAAAGACTGAAGCTGTCACCCAAATACACACGCCTGACGTCTTCGTTGCCGACGATGTCGGACGGCGCGCCTTCCATAAGCATCATCCCGTCATGAATAATGTAGGCGCGATCAATAACATCCAGGGTCTCGCGGACATTGTGATCGGTTATAAGGACGCCGATGCCACGATCCTTCAGATGGGCGACCAGGTCGCGGATATCGCCAACGGCTATTGGATCGATACCGGCGAAGGGTTCATCAAGCAGGATAAAGTGTGGATTAGAGGCGAGGGCGCGGGCGATTTCGACCCGCCGGCGCTCGCCGCCCGATAGCGCCAGCGCCGGCGTCCGGCGCAGGTGGGTAATCGAGAATTCGGCCAGCAGGGCGTCCAGAATGGCTTCCCGCCGCTCCCGGGACGACTCGACCACTTCAAGCACGGCGCGAATGTTGTTTTCCACGTTCATGCCGCGAAAAATAGAGGCCTCCTGCGGCAGATAGCCGATTCCCAGACGCGCCCGCCGATACATTGGCAATTCCGTAATGTCGTTGCCATCAAGCATGACGGAACCATAATCGAGCGGGATAAGACCGGTAATCATATAGAAACACGTCGTCTTCCCGGCCCCGTTCGGCCCCAGCAGACCAACCACCTCGCCGCGCCGGATTGACAGGCTGACACCGCGCACGACCGGGCGTTTCTTGAAGCGTTTTCCCATGTTCGAGGCACACAAACCGCGATCGCTTTCGGCGATCAGCCTGGGACCATTAGCCGATTCCGACGACGCCGGACCGGACGGCTTCGCGGTCAGGTCATGGACCTTGTCGTAAATTCCTGATGTGGATTTATCGGTCATAATGCCGGATTTTATCCTCTTGTTCCTAAAAAAAACTGTTTAACGTATTTTCTACTTCTGTTTCGGTTTTGCCGAGCCCGGGCGAAACACGCCACCGACCTGGCGGCCGCCCGACCCCTTGCAGCCAAACAACTTGCTAACGCCGGAATTAAGATTTACCTGCGCCTTGCAGCCATCCAGTACATTGCCGTCACGGGTCAATTTTACGGAATCCGTCAGCGTTACAATACCGCTGCCGACATCGTAGATCGCTCGTTTCGACGTCACCTGTTCGGTCCCGGTCACAATTTTGACGCCATCGAATGCCTCGATTCGACGGACCGCGTTCTGACCGGCCCGGTTCTTGCCGAAATAGGCGACCAGAACATCCGCATTAAGCTTTTTACCGCCGCTTACGGCCATCGCATCGCCGCGCGCCACCGCCATTTTTTTGCGTTCCCAGTATTCCAGCTGTTCATTGGCGGTAATGACATCGCCGGCGGTGACCAGGCGTACCTTGCCGCCGCTCAGGACCAAAATGGCGTTATCGACATCGTAGACGCCATGTTCGCCATAGGCCTTTTCGCCCGGCGTTTCGATGCGAACGTGGCCGACCGCGTCAAGCCGCCAGATTTCCGTGCCGCCCTTGGCCAGTTTGCGGTAATAGGCCTGAAGTTCGTCGCCATACACGGTAACATCGCCGCGCACGGCCCGGGCATTGCCTCGGGCCAGAAAGGTCAGTTTTTCCTGCTGCCATTCGATCCCGTCATCGGCGAACACTTCAATCGGAACATCGGAATCGCCACTGGCGAAATTAAGGCCCTGGGCGAGGGCCGGCGGCGTCGCCGCAAATATGACGAGCGCGGCCAGATATCCGAGTTTGCCGATCATTGGCCAGCTTTTTCCGGGGCGCTGGCGCCGGGATATATGGTCAACTTCGACTTGCCGGAAAAAACCACGGTTTTCCCCTTGTCGAGCAGCCGAAACCCTTCCGCCACGACATGGCCGAAAGGCCCCTGGCCTTCGACCGGCAGGTTGCCCGAAGCCGACCCATTGGACAGGTCCACATCAATTTTTTCGGTACGGAATTCGTATCCTGAATCGTGGAACAGGTTGACCCCGCCCTCCAGCGACAGTTTTTCGTCCTGGCGCGAGAAATAACCGATGCTGGCCGTTACTACCAACCACGAGCCATCTTCGAGAGATATATCGGCCTTCGGTTTCTCCAGTTCCACCCGGCGGTCGTCCGACAGCAGGTTTTTCGCCAGATCGGCGGTTATTGAAAAAGTCTGGCGGCGTTTGTCGGCGCCGAAATATCGTGGATTAATCATCGACGGATCGACCCCGTCACCGATCTTAAAGGCGGAAAAACCAAGGCCGAATTTGGTGTCCTGCATTTTCAGGTTCGGCCAGACAATTACCAGGACGATCAGCAACAGGGCGATAAACGGCAGCAAAATTTTCATCATCGAGACAAAGCTGCTGTACCCGGTGGAATGTTCGCGCGGCGTCCGGCGGCCATGATCGGCCAAATCCGAACTGAACATGCCCAGCCGTCCGGGACCGGTAATTTTCTTGCCGCCCGCCGCCTCGGCGCCATTCGGCAGGGCGCTGGCGCCGGGAACCGAGACTGGCGCCGTCATCAGGCTATTCCCGCGCGCAGGCAGTCGTGAATATGAATGATGCCAACGGGTATCCCGTCCTCGACGATAAACAGGGTCGTGATCGCCATCGTATTCATAATATGCAGGGCTTCGCTGGCCAGGGAACCGGACCGGACGGTCCGCGCGCCGCCGGTCATAACGTCAAGGGTTGTCCGCTGTAGCAGGTTATCGCTCATGTGGCGACGCAAGTCGCCATCGGTAATTATCCCCATTAACCCGCCACGATTATCGACAACGCCCAGACAGCCGAAGCTTTTCGCGGTCATATGCAGTATCGCCACCGACATTTTTTCGTCGGCGGCGATCAGGGGCAAGGCATCGCCCACATGCATGATGTCATCGACCTTGAGAAGCCGGCGGCCCAGTTTGCCGCCGGGATGAAATACCTGGAAGTCATCCAGGGAAAATCCTTTTCGTTCCAGCATGGCCACGGCCAGGGCGTCGCCAAGGGCCAGCATCATCGTGGTCGATGTGGTCGGGGCCGCGGTAATGGCGCAGGCCTCGGCGTGGGCCGGCAGCACCAGGGCGACATCGGCGGCCCGGGCAAGCGTACTGCCGCTTTTGCCGGTAATGCCAATCAGGGGGATATTGAAGCGCCTGGAATAGGCCACAATATCGGCCAGTTCCGTCGTTTCACCGGAATTGGCCAGGGCGACGACCAGATCGTCCTTGGTAATCATCCCCAGGTCACCGTGACTGGCTTCGCCGGGGTGAACGTACATCGCCGGGGTGCCGGTGGACGCCAGGGTCGCCGCGATCTTGCGCCCGATATGACCGCTTTTGCCCATCCCGGTAACCACGGCGCGGCCCTTCATGGCGCCGAGCAGGTCCAGCGCCGCGATAAAAGACTGATCCAGGCTGGCCGACAAGGCCCGCAGGCCCTCGATTTCCTGGCGCAGGACATCTTTCGCGGTTTCGACCAAATCCGATACCGCACCGTCTTGTTTCAGGGGTCGTTCCAGGGTCATTTGGTCAATCATGATGTGTTAAAATAATGCGGCCATGCAAGCGCCGTGCCCGTGACCCGCCGAGTATGCGGCCAACATGGCAATCGGTCAATTAAATCAAGGTTCACAAAGATTTTATCAACCGGAAAGAATTATCGGTCAGTGGCTGAAAATATCCAGATCGTTCCAGCCGTTCAGGTCAAGCTGGCAGCGGTTCGGAATAAAATCGAAACACGGGGACAACAGGCCATCACGGCCCTCGCGGACCAGCATATCGTCGAGTTTCTGGCGCAGGGCGTGCAGATACAGCACGTCCGAGGCGGCGTATCTGACCTGTTCGTCGGACAGGGTCGCGGCGCCCCAGTCGGAAGACTGTTGTTCCTTGGAAATTTCCACGCCCAGCAGTTCCCGGCACAGCGCCTTAAGGCCATGCGCATCGGTGTAGGTGCGGGCCAGTTTCGAGGCAATCTTGGTGCAGTAGAGCGGCGTGCAGACGACACCCAGATAACGGGCGATGATGGCGACATCGAAACGGGCATAGTGGAACAGCTTGGTTTTAGAGGGATCGGACAGCAATTTTTTCAGGTTAGGGGCCTGATAGGCGCCGGGTGCGAACTTGACAAGATGGGCGGCGCCATCGCCGCCCGACAGCTGGACAACACACAGACGGTCCCGGTACGGGACAAGGCCCAGCGTTTCGGTATCTATGGCGATGCTGTCGCCGAAACAGACATCCGCCGGCAGGTCGCCCTCATGAATGTCAATCCGCGCATCTCTGGCATCGACTATTTTCACCTGATCGCTCCCCCGAGCTGGTCCATAAAGATTTTTATAAACAATATTAAATCTAATATAAGGGAAAATGGTGCCCAGGAGAAGACTCGAACTTCCACGACCTTGCGGCCACTGGCACCTGAAGCCAGCGCGTCTACCAATTCCGCCACCTGGGCAAGTGGGGCATATTTCCGCCTAAATGCTGCGGAGGCACAGTCGTTACCCTCCACGCATGGCATTGTCAACAAAATCGGTATATTTCGTAGGTATTACCGACCCGAATGTGCCATTGTGTCAACACGATCCACAATTGATTTCGGGAGACTGCCCACATGTCGCATCGCATCGTCACGATCTTCGGCGGGTCCGGGTTTATCGGGCGCCATCTGGTCCGGCGGCTGGCCCGGCAGGGGGCGACGGTCCGGGTCGCCCAGCGCGATACCGAAGCCGCGTTATTTTTGAAGACCATGGGCAATGTCGGGCAGATCGTGCCGGTCTACGCCGACGTTACCGACCCGGTAAGCGTCGCCGCCGCCATGCAGGGCGCCGACCAGGCGGTTAATCTGGTCGGTATTCTGGCCGAAAAAGGCAAGCGGACGTTCGAACGCATTCACGTCGATGGCGCCGCCAATGTCGCCGCCGCCGCCAGGGACGCGGGAATCGGGCGGCTGGTCCAGATGTCGGCCCTGGGCGCCGACGCCGGCGCCTCGTCCGTCTACGCCAAATCCAGGGCCGCCGGCGAACAGGCCGCCAGAGACGGCTATGGCGATGTCAGCATCGTCAGGCCCGGCGTGGTCATGGGGGCGGAGGACCGGTTCTTTAACCTGTTCGCCGGGATTTCGCGATTTTCCATGGTATTGCCGGTGTTCGGCTGCCCGGTAATTCCGAAAATTACCCTGTTCGGAGCGGACGGCCCGGTCAGTTTTGATTTCTACGGCGATGGCGGGACCCGTCTGCAACCGGTATTCGTCGGCGATGTGGCGAGCGCCATAACCGCCATCCTGGACGACCCGGCCAGCGCCGGCCGGACATATGAGCTGGGAGGCCCCCATATTTACAGCTTCAAGCAACTGATGGAGCTGTTGCTGCGTGAAACCGGCCGTTCGCGCCTGCTGGTTCCGGTACCCTTCCCGCTGGCCTCGTTCTGGGCCTGGTTCCTGGAGAAATTACCGAACCCGCCGCTGACCCGCGATCAGGTAACATTGTTGAAATCGGACACCGTGGTTTCCGGAGATTTCCCTGGATTCGAGGATTTGGCGATAACGCCGATGGCGGCGGAAGCGGTGCTGCCGACCTACCTGCACCGTTTTCGCCCACCCGCCCGGCGCAGCCTGCGGCAAGGCTGAACGATAACCGCTTTCAGTTTTCCAGTTGGCGACCGGCGGCGACGATCAGTTCGCCATATTCCCGCAAGAACACCGAGCCGCGAACGGTGCGCTGGATAAGAACACTGCGGCGGTCGTCCTGGTCGGGTTTACGCTTCAGCAATTGCAGTTCGCTCAGGCGATCGAGGGCGCGGGTAATCGCCGGTTTCGAAACTTTCAGGGCTGCCGCCAGCCCCCGCACGGTGTGCGGCGGCGGGGTCAGGTATACGGTCAGCAACAGCGCCATTTGCCGGGCCGATAAGTCCGGCGCGTCGCGCCGGACGCTGGTCACACTGGCCCGCCGCCATAAATCCAGCGCCTGCAATTCTTCCAGTTCAATGGCCATTCCGGACCGCCCCCACAATCATTCCGCTTGCAAAACTTCTAGCCGATTTAGCCCCCGAAATGCAACAAAAAAGCCGGGGGAAGGGCAACAATTACCGGGGGCGAGTTATATTCAACTTCCGAAATGATCCACGACAAACGCGAATAACGCCCGCATTCCCATGGCTTCGCCGCCTTCCGGACGGCCCGGACGGGAGGCCATGTTCCAGGCCATCAAATCAATATGCATCCATGGAATCCCGGAATCGACGAAGGCTTCCAGGAACAGCGCCGCGGTTATGGCCCCGCCGTAACCGCCTTCCGGGGCGTTGGTCAAGTCGGCGACCTTGCCCTCGATCTGCTTCCGGTAGCCCGGCCACAACGGCATACGCCACAACGGATCGTCCTCTGCCTCTCCGTGTTTCAGGAGTTTTCCGGCAAGCCCGTCATCATTGCAGAACAGCGCCGGCAATTCGGCCCCAAGGGCGACCCTGGCGGCCCCGGTCAGGGTCGCGCAATCGATTATCAAATCGGGTTTTTCTTCCGCCGCCACGGCCAGGGCATCGGCCAGCACGACCCGGCCTTCGGCGTCCGTATTGCCGATTTCGACGGTTTTGCCGTTTCGCGTCCGCACAATATCAAGCGGTCGCAGGGCGTTTCCCGAAATGCTGTTTTCAACCGCCGGGATCAGCACCCGCAGCCGCAGGTCCAGGCCGGCGGCCATTATCATGGCTGCCAGTCCCAGCACCTGGGCCGCCCCGCCCATGTCCTTTTTCATCAGTTTCATGCCGGTTGCCGATTTCAGGTCCAGCCCCCCGCTGTCGAAACAGACCCCCTTGCCGACCAGGGTCAGCCTGGCGGCGTCCGGGTTGCCCCAGGTAAAATCAATCAGCCGGGGCGAACGTTCGCTGGCCCGGCCGACGGCGTGAATCGCCGGATAATTTTCGGCCAGTAAATCATCGCCGGCAATAACCCGTAAATCGGCATCGTGTTGTTCCGCCAGAACTCCGGCGGCGGCGGCCAGTTCCTGCGGCCCCATGTGGGAAGCCGGGGTGTTGACCAGATCGCGGACCAGAAACGTCGCCGTCGCCGCCCGGATGACCGCGTCCCGGTCACATTCGGGCCAGACCAGCCGGGCGAATGTCTTGCCATCGCCGGATTTGAAACGCTCGAAAGCATAACACCCCAACAGCCAGCCCAGGACGGCGACCTCCGGGGAAAACTGGCCGTCAGGCCCGGCAATCACGTAAGTGCCGGCCGGCAGGTTTCCCGGCAGCGCCGCCCAGGCCCACAAGTCGGCCCTTTCGCCAAGCCCGGCGACAACGCCATGCGTTCCGCCGTCGGCATCGGTTATCTGGCTCCAGGCACCGGCATCGGCCCTGAACCCCGATGATTGAAGCCGGGTGCGGACGGCTTGCGGCTGCGACTCAAGCCAGCCCTGAAAGGCCGCTTCGCCGATCATCGTCAGGGGGATGGCATTTTCGGCGCTATCTAGTAATCGGGTGAGCGGCATCAGTTGCCAAGCAGGTTCTTGAGGGCGCCGCCGGCATCCTTCAGCGCCCCTTCGGCCCCCGATGCGCCTTGTTCCAGGGCTTTTTTGGCGGCATTCGCGCCGCCCGATACGGCGCCGCCAACGGCGTCGGTGACGGCCGACTTCATGCCTTCCAGGTTCAGCAACCCGACCGCCGATCCGGCCCCGGCGGTCATCCTGTCGATCAACCGGCTGGCTATTTCACCGGGACTGGCGCCGCCTTCGCCCTTGCCGATATCCTTCAGGTGAATATTGGGCAATGGGGTGTGCAGAGTTTTACCGCCCAAAAATGTGGCGCTGACGTTGATCACGCCGCCCCGCACGTACAGATGCTCGATCACCAGCTTCGGCCCCTCGCCGCCGCCCGAGGATGATTCCCCGCCGCCATTGGTTTTCATGAACTTTTCCACATTGCGCCGGATGGCGTCGATATTACTGCCCGAGCCGCCTATTTCGTATGTCACCATGGGGCCGGTGATGACGATTTCCTTGATTACCACCGGGTCCGACGTCACCGTGGCGGTGTCGATGGTGACGCTGATTTCACCCAGGTTCAGGGCCCGGTCGGTCTTGAATCCGGCGGGGTTCCCCACCTTCAGGCCGCTTAGGGACCCCCTGCCCGATGTCGCCGATACCGCGGCCTTGTCCAGGGTAACGCTGACCCCGGTAACTTCGCTGCCCACCTTTTCCACCACCGTCTTGATCAACGAATCCATCGACGACAACAGGATGACAACGACGATGACAATGACCACGAGCACCAGGCCGCCGCCGATAAGTATTCCTTTTTTCATAATTTATTTTTCCGGTATCCGGGTGTCGGTTTGTCCAAACAGTACTTTCTTGGCCTCTTCGTCGACCGTGCTGTCGACGCTTATTTGCTCTCCCGCCGCATAGGCCCGCACCACCGCCGGACGGGCCGCCATGGCGTCGAACCAGCGTTTCAAATGGGGAAAGTCCTGCAGCTTCTGGCCCTGGCGCTCATAGGGAACGATCCATGGATAGCAGGCCATATCGGCGATGGAATAGTCTCCGGCCACGAAGTCACGGTCGGCCAGGCGGCGATTTAGCACATTGTAGAGCCGCGTCGTTTCATTGACATAACGGTCGATAGCGTAGGGAATTTTCTCCGGCGCATAGACACTGAAATGATGGTTCTGGCCCAGCATCGGCCCAAGTCCGCCCATTTGCCAGTTCAGCCATTGCAGCACTTCGACTCGCGCCCGCAGGGCGGTCGGCAGGAATTGCCCGGTTTTTTCCCCCAGGTATTGCAGGATGGCGCCCGATTCGAAAACCGAAATGGGATCGCCGCCGCCGACCGGGTCGTCGTCGATAATGGCCGGCATCCGGTTGTTGGGGGCGATTTTCAGAAAATCCGGTTCGAATTGCTCGCCGCGACCGATATGGACCGGCTTGATAACGTAGGGCAAGCCGGTTTCTTCCAGGAAAACTGTAATTTTGTGGCCGTTCGGCGTCGGCCAGTAATGCAGTTCGATCATGTTTTTAATTCTCACATCCGTGGCAATTCGGCCGGGCTAAGGGTAAGTCGCACGGCCCCGGCCAGGCTATCGACGACGCGGGCGATCTCTCCTTCAACAAGAAGGTCCATGGGGACGGCTTCCAGGGTTTCGCTGACACGGCGAAGCCAGCCCCGCCGCACATCAATGCTGTCGCTGACCCCGCTCAGCGACTTGTGCAGGGCAACCACCTGTTTCAGGCGTTGCAGCGTCTGTTCCGGCATCGCCTCCGGTCCGGTCGTTCGCCAACGCTTCAGATCGGCTTCCTGCAAGCCGGTAATCGCCGCCTGTTCGGGGCCGGTCAGGCCCAGGTCATCGACGGCGACCAGATAGTGGTGGAAAAACTGGATCAGGCCGATGCGCCGCCACAGGGCGTTGCGTTCGCCGGGGCTGACAACGGCGGCCAGGGGAGAATGGGCGCGGAGCAGGCCGCCATCCGGCGTATCGGCCAAAATTACCGGGGCCAGTTCAGCCAGCGGTTTATCCAGCAACGCCGCCCAACGGTCCCGGATATTTTCCGGCCCGGGCGACCGCTCGCGCCGGCTTTCCAGTTCCGAGCGGGCCCGCACCAGAAGACCGGGCTGTTCGCGGATCAGGCCCACCAAGGCCCGATGAAAAAGCAGCGCCTTTTCCTCGCTGAGAGTAAAAAGTTCCATCCCCGCAAGGTAAAGGTAGATTGATCTTATTCCAAGAGAAGATCCGGCTAGCCGAAAATTCGCAAAAACCGGACAATTTTTCTGGTTCGCGGGCCAAACAGCTGGGCCGTGTAGAAGCTGCCGGCGGCCTTTTTGGAGATTTCGCCAAGGGTCGGGTAGGGCGCGATCATTGAAGCCAGGTCGGCAATTTTCATTTTTTTCGAGATCGCCAGCACCCAGATCTGGATCAGTTCCCCGGCCTGCGGACCGACTATCCCGACCCCCAGAATGCGGCCTTTCGGCGTCGTTACCACTTTAATCAGCCCCCCGGTCCGGCGTTCCGTCAGCGCCCGGTGATTTTCCCCGAACGAACTTCGCAATATCCGGACCCGGCCATATTGCCGCCGCGCCTGATCTTCCTTTAGCCCGACCTGGGCCAGTTCCGGGGCCGTGTAGGTAACCCATGGTACGGCCCGGGTTTGCTCCCTGGACGGCAACCGGAACAAGGCATTGCGGATGACAATGCCGGCCTGATAACCGGCCATATGAGTGAATTGCAGGCCGCCGATCACATCGCCGATGGCGAACACCTTGCGATTGGTTGTCCGCAGGCGGGCGTCCACGGTAATTCCGCGGGGCGAAAATTCGATTCCGGCATCGGCCAGCCCAAGCCCCGCCACATTGGCCCGCCGGCCCGCCGCGATCAGCAGATGAGAGCCTTCCAGGCGTCGTTCGGCGCCGTCATGTTTGAACAGAACGGCGATGCCGCCGGGTGTTTTTTCAACGGCGGAAACATCGGCGCCCTGATAAATCTGAACGCCGTCTTCGGCCAATTGCCCGGCTACCACCTGAACCAGTTCAGGATCGTCAGCCGGCAAAATTTCGGCCATTTCGATAACGCTGACGCCCACCCCCAATTGCCGGTGGGCCTGGGCCAGTTCCATGCCAATCGGGCCGCCGCCGATAATAATCAGTTCCTTCGGCAGATCCGGCCCCTGAAATATGGTCTCGTTGGTATCATAGGAAACTTGGTCGAGCCCGGAAATGGGCGGCACGAACGGGGAAGACCCGGTGGCGATGACGAAACGCCTGGCCCGGATTTTCCTGTCGCCGACGACGACCTGGCGCGGGCCGCTAAAGCGTGCTTCCCCCTGTATCACCCTGACCCCCAAACCTTCGAACCGTTCGACGGAATCATCGGGTGCGATGGCCGCAATGGTATCGTGGATATGACCGAAAACGGCGGCGGCCGATACCGCCGGTTCGCCGGCTTCGATTCCAAAACCCCGGGCCCGACGCACCCCTTGCGCGGCGTGCCCGGCGGCCAGCAGGGCCTTCGACGGTACGCATCCATAATTCAGGCAGTCGCCGCCCATGCGGCCCTTTTCAATCAGCACGGTCGATGCGCCCAGTTGCGAACTGCCGGCAGCCACGGACAGGCCGCCGGAACCGCCGCCGATTACGCAGATATCGACTTCTATCAGTTCCCCTGCCGCCATCAGACCGTCCTGTCGGTGAATTTCTTGTAAAAAACCGGGATCAGGGAAAGCGCCGCCAGGCCGATAATCGGCAACAGGACACCGGGTGTAAATATGATCCCGAGATCGGGTTCGCCGCCGCCGTCAAACACTTCCCCCAGGCCGCTGCCGACGCTGGCGAAAACGAAAGTACCGGGAATAATGCCGAAAAAAGTACCGATCACATATGTCCTTACCGATACGCCGATAAAGGCCGGCACCAGATTGACCAGCCAGAAGGGGAAAACCGGCACCAGGCGCAGGAACAGCAGATAGCTTAGCGCATTTTCGCAAAACCCGTCTTCCATTTTACGGATCGAGGCCCCGGCCTTGGCCCGCAAATAATCGGCGAAGGCATAGCGGGCCGCCAAAAAAATAACCGTTGCGCCGATAGTTGCGCCAAAGACCACGTAAACCGTTGTCTCAACGGTTCCGAACAGGAACCCCCCCATAATGGTAAGCCAGACGCCGCCCGGAAGAGACATGCTTATGACCAGTAAATAAGCGCCGATGAACGCCAGTACGGCAAGCTGGTAGTTTTCGACGGTCCAGGCCATGATCGTTTCGCGATTATCCTTCAGGGCGTCGAATGAAAGATATTCGCCCATCCCCAGAACGAAAAACGGGACGCCGCCGGCGGCGATGAGCAAAAGCGGCAACAGCCGCTTTAACGACAGCTTTTTTCCCCCATTATCGACCGGGAGTTCATTCATCGGCTGCTCACACCATCTGTACCACAGGTTTGAAACCCGCTATCGGCCCCGGATTCCATTGGGTTATACATTTTATACCATATTCATGTTTATAATGAGGCCACCCGCCGTTGGGCCAGTCACCTTTGCGTTACCGAAAGCACAAACGGTCGCCGGCGATCGCCGGTCATAATATAATCGCGATATTATCACGGTTTTACGCCTTAGCGGCGTTGACTTAACCCGGCCCAGACCTTATACACCGGGGCCTGTTATATCTCCGGAGTGAGTCCTTTGAAGCGTACCTTTCAACCCAGTCGACTGGTCCGAAAACGTCGTCACGGTTTCCGCAGCCGCATGTCCTCGGTCGGTGGTCGCCGGATTCTGGCCAGCCGCCGCGCCAAGGGCCGCAAACGCCTGTCGGCCTGATCGCCGCCCGTTCATGCCCGCCGGGATAACGCGACTGAAAAAACGACCGGAATTTCTGCGTGTCGCCGCCACCCGGCGAAAATGGGTGGCGAATGGCTTGATATTGCAGGTTCGACGGCGACGGCGGACCGAACCCGGCGAAACCGGCGCCCGGATCGGGCTGACGGTCAGCCGCAAGGTCGGCAACGCGGTGTGCCGCAACAGAGTCCGCCGCCGGTTGCGCGCCGCCGCCGACCTGGTAATTGGCGAACATGCGAGCGGGGACCACGATTTTGTTATCATCGGTCGCCGGGGAACGATCCGGCGGCCCTTTGCCGCCTTGCTGGGCGACCTGGAAACGGCATTGAAAAAAATGGATGCCTATCGTTAGAATGGCCCCCGAATTTGGGACCCCCCTTGTAGCAAGGCGAATAGTAACAATCATGGCACGCGATCCAATCAAAACGCCGTTGACTATGCTCCTGCAAGGTCTTGTGCGCGGCTATCAGTTGTTGATCTCGCCCGTCCTGCCGGGGTCCTGCCGGTTTTATCCGACCTGTTCCTGCTATGCCGTGGATGCCCTTGGCCAGCACGGCGCACTGAAGGGGAGCTGGCTCGCGTTGCGGCGAATTTTGCGATGCCACCCGTGGGGCGGCTCGGAATTTGACCCGGTTCCCGGATCGGACCTGGCCATCCGGGCCGGCGAACAGGCCCGCAAGCTTCGCTCCCACACCCATGCCCACTGATTTAATGACGATGGAACCCGAATAAATGAACGATAATAAAAATCTGGTTCTGGCGGTCGTTTTCTCCATCGTCATCCTGCTCGGCTTTGAATATTACAACTCCTGGCGATACCCGCCCGTCGCGGAACAGGATCAGGCCTCCCGGACAACCACCCAATCACCGCAAGAACAGGCCGCCAATCCGCCTTCGACCCCGGGCGCCGGGTCCGCTTCGGGTGATATTCAGGCGCCTTCCATTCCCGGCCAGGCGAAAGCCGTCGTCAGCAAGATTCAGGAACAGACCGCCGCGAAGATTCTGGCCAAAAATCCGCGCGTTACCATCGAAGGCGCCAGGGTCCACGGATCGCTATCCCTGGTTGGTGGACGAATCGACGACCTGACCCTGTCGGATTATCATGAAGGCCTGGATAAAAGCAGCCCGCCCATCGTATTGCTTAGCCCGAGCGGCGCCAAGAACGCCTACTTCACCGATTACGGCTGGGTCGGCGCCGGCATCAAGACGCCTGACGCGACCACCCTGTGGACCGCCTCGTCACCGACCCTTGGCGTCGACAAGCCGGTTACACTGCGCTGGAACAATGGCGAAGGCCTGCTGTTCGAACGGATTATCGCGATCGACGAGAATTTTATGTTTACGGTGACCCAACGGGTAATCAACAACGGCAAGACCGCCGTGACCCTTAATTCCTATGGCCTGGTATCGCGCCATGACACGCCCGAGGTAACCAACTTCTATATCCTTCATGAAGGACTGCTGGGCGTTTTTGACGGCACCCTTCAGGAAGTAAAATACGACGATTTGCAGGAAAAAAACGTCATCAAGAACGCCACCACCGGCGGCTGGCTGGGGTTCACCGATAAATACTGGCTGGTCGCCCTGGTGCCGGACCAGAAAACTCCGGTCAGTACCCGTTTCATGTATCGCAACGATAATGGCCAGGATAAATATCAGGTCGATTTTCTGGGCCCCGCCGTCGCCATCGCACCCGGCGCATCGGGCGAGGCGGTCAGTCACCTGTTCGCCGGGGCCAAGGAAGTCAAAAAACTGGACGCCTACGGCGATGCGCTTGGTATCGCCCGGTTCGATCTGGCAATCGATTTCGGCTGGTTTTATTTCATGACCAAACCGATTTTCTACACCCTGATCTGGATTGAAGATCACGTCGGCAACTTCGGCGTTTCCATCCTGCTGTTGACGGTGCTTATCAAGCTGCTGTTTTTCCCGCTCGCCAACAAGTCCTACAAGGCGATGAGCAAGATGAAAAAGCTGCAGCCGGAAATGGCCAAGCTGCGGGAACGCTTCGGCGATGACAAGATGCGCCTGAACCAGGAAATGATGGCGCTGTACAAGCGCGAAAAGGCCAATCCGGCGGCTGGATGTTTGCCTATGATAGTGCAAATCCCGGTGTTTTTCTCGCTTTACAAGGTCTTGTTCGTTACCATCGAAATGCGCCATGCGCCCTTCTTCGGCTGGATTCAGGACCTTTCGGTCCGTGACCCGACCAATGTATTCGAATTGTTTGGGCTGATTCCGTGGGGCGCCGCCGATGTGCTGCCGTCGGCCTTGCTGATTGGCTTCTGGCCGTTGCTGATGGGACTGACCATGTTCCTGCAACAGCGGTTAAATCCGCCGCCTGCCGACCCAATACAAGCCAAGATATTCATGTTTCTGCCGATCCTGTTCACCTTCATGCTGGCCCGTTTCCCGGCCGGACTGGTCATCTATTGGGCCTGGAACAACTCGCTTTCGATCATCCAGCAGAAAGCGATCATGCTGCGGATGGGCGTTAAATAGGAGCATCCGGTGGCTACGCCTGAACCGACTGATTCGGAAATAGAGGCCGGGCGGCTGCTGTTCGCCAAGGAATGCCGGTTCATGCTCGGCGCCGTATCGCTTGATGATTTACCCGATAGCGGGCTGCCGGAAATTGCCTTCGCCGGGCGCTCGAACGTCGGCAAGTCGAGCCTGATCAACGCCCTGACCAACCGCAAAACCCTGGCCCGTACATCCAACACGCCGGGACGCACCCAACAGCTTAATTTTTTCGATTTGGGCGGCCGCCTGACCCTGGCCGACCTGCCGGGATACGGCTATGCCAGGGCGCCCCGGGAAAGCGTCCGCCAATGGACCGAACTGGTCGGCAATTATCTGCAAGGACGGGCCCCATTAAAACGCACATGCCTGCTGATCGACGCCCGCCATGGGATCAAGAGCAATGATGACGAGGTCATGACGATGCTGGACCGGGCCGCCGTTTCCTTTCAGGTGGTGCTCACCAAGTGCGATAAAATCAGCGCCGCCGAACTGCTCGAAAGACAGGCCGAAACGGCGCGTCAAATGGCCACCCACACCGCTGCCCATCCCCTGCTTATCAGCACGTCGAGCGCCAAGGGAGACGGCATCGCGACCCTGCGGGCCACCCTCGCCGCCCTGGCTTCCGACCTTTCCGGCTAATCCTGACGGCCTGCGGTGCGGGCCCACCAGAATGGGCTGTAATCCCCCATGCCCTTTATTTGGTAACAAAATGTAACAGGCCGGGCCGCCGAAACGCTTGGTTACAAAAACCGCTTTTTCAGACATCGGGGCGCAATCGATGCGGGGTTAAATAACATCGTCCGGACCGCATGTGATCAGCAGTTGACCCATTGCCCCGGCGCGACAGACAGGAAAGGAGTTACAAAATGGGTTACGAAATGATGGATGGTTGGGGTGGAATGGCGTTTGGCGGCCTGATGATGGTCTTTTGGTTTGCCCTGTTGGCAGGCTTGATCGTAATTATCGTCAGATGGCTTGGCGGGACCCCCGGGCGGAACACCAGCCGGGACGCGCTGGATACCCTTAAACAGCGATTCGCCCGTGGCGAAATCGACACCGCCGAATTCAAGGAACGCGCACAAAGGTTACGTATAATCGAATGATATCCCGCCGGGACCGCGCCGGTGGGATTACCCTGGAACCGCCCCCCGTGCCACACTGCGGAAATCGCCAAAAATAATGCCGGGGGCCGGTTCCTATTGGCCTTGATATGCCCTAGATTGCGACCATGGACGCGAATGACAAAACCAGGGAGCAATGGCTGGCCCAGGCGGCGACGTTGTCGGAGGCCCTGCCCTATATGCGCCGCCACAGCGGCCAGACCCTGGTTGTCAAATATGGCGGCCACGCCATGGGAGATGACGATCTGGCGCAACTGTTTGCGCGCAATATCGTGCTGCTGCGGCAGATCGGCGCCAACCCCGTGGTCGTGCATGGCGGCGGCCCGCAAATCGGCAGGATGCTCGACCGGCTGAAGGTAAAAAGCGAGTTTATCGAAGGGCTGCGGGTGACCGACCAGGAGACGGTTGAGATCGTCGAAATGGTGCTTTCCGGCAGCATCAACAAGCATATCGTATCGGCCATCAACGGCGCCGGCGGCTTCGCCATCGGGCTGTCGGGCAAGGACGGCAAACTGATCATCGCCGAGAAACTGCGGCGCACCAAGCGTGATCCGGATTCCAACATCGAACGTATTCTGGACCTTGGCCTGGTCGGCGAACCGACCGCCATCACCACCCATGTGCTGGAAAATTTCGACGCATCCGACATCACCCCGGTAATCGCGCCGATCGGCATCAGTGCAAGCGGCGAGACGCTTAATGTTAACGCCGATACCGCCGCCGGGGCGATTGCCGCGGCCTTGAACGCCAAGCGTCTTTTAATGCTGACCGATGTCGCCGGCGTCCTTGACGCCGCAGGCGACACGATCAAGGAATTAACGGTCAGCGATGCCCGCAGGATGATCGACAAGGGAACCATTCACGGCGGCATGATCCCGAAGGTCGAAACCTGCCTTGGCGCCATCGACGAAGGCGTCGGCGGCGCCGTCATCATCGATGGCCGGGTACCCAACGCCCTGTTGCTGGAACTGTTCACCGAACACGGCGCCGGCACCCTGATCCTGCCGGATTGAAGTTATTTTCTTTTCGCCAGATCCGACAGGAAATCAAGCTGCCAGTTCATTTCCTGTTCGGTCAGCGGATAATCCGACCCCGGCGGCGCGATCAACACATCGGACCTGGGGATACGGCACAGCCTGAGCTGTAACTGTTCGACTATCCAGGACGGCATTCCGGCCTTCCAGGCGATTGCCACGATTCCCTTGGCGTTGCGGTCGGACACCGCCTTCATAACCGTCGGCGCCCCCAGGCCGGACAGTTCGACCAGGGCGGCGGCGACGAATTCAAATTGACCGGATTGCAGGGCATCATTGATTATCTCGTCGGTCAGGCCCCCCGATGCCCGCAATTTTTGGGCTTTCCGCAATTTATCGCCCGGTATCTCATCGAGCGGGGCGGCGTCATCATCGCCGCCGACGATTTCATCCAGCCGCCGATTTACTATGGTCCGGACTTCCTCGGCGGTCGCCGAGTCCAGATCACGCCGCGCCGTCAGAATATCGAGCAGGTTTTCGGCGACGAAACGGGCCAGCTTCGGCGCGGCGCCCGAGGGCAATTGCGGGCGGGTCACCAGGGGTTCGTGCCATTGTTCGACGTCGGCGGCGCGATTAATGATTTTATCCAGCGTCTCTTCGCGAATTTGTGCGCTTTTATTACCCAGAAGTTCGGCGATTACCTCGGTGTTGTCGGTGTTAATGATCGCATCGGCCAGGGCGCCATCAATATTGTGCCGCCGGGAAACCGCGAAAAGCGCTCCATGCACCGGATCGCTGCCGATAATTTCAAGCAGGTCATCGGTGGTCAGGACCGGTGAATATTCCAGCACCGGGGCCGAAACCACCAGTTCCGCATCCCGGGCCAGATTGCGAATAACCTTAGCCGGGGCGTCGGCAACATCCTTCAGGGTTTCGGCGATGATCTGGCGAACCCTGGTAATTTGGTCACGGGCGAGGATTTCCAGCGCCTCGTAGGTCATTTGCCTGATCTTGTCCTGTTCATCCGGGGACAGGCCCGGGGCCAGCAGGGCGATCTTTTCGGCCAGGCCGACCCGGACTTCCTGATCGGCGTCGGCAGCCAGCAATAAATCGGCATGACGGGGCGCGGTCGAATTGGTGGCGATAACGCGCCTGACGCCGGCATCGTCGTCTTCGGCCAGATAATACAGGATTTCCGGCTTCAGATCCTCGCGTCCGGCCAGCTCCCGGCGCACCGCCACGTCTTCATGACGGGCCATCTCCTTGACTTTTTCGTACGGAATTTCGGCAGACTTGAAAAAACCGCCGAACAGACCCTTCAGACCTTTCATACTGTCTTTTCGCCCCTATTCCTGCTTGTCAGTCCCATCCGTAAAGGACGAAATTTGCCAATTCATCTCGTCATTCGTAAACGGGTATTCGCCTCTTTGCCCGGCCTCGATAATTTCCGCCGGGGCGATGCCGGCCATGCGTTGCTGCACCTGTACCGCCAATTGCATGGGCAACCTGGCCGCCCATACCAGGGAAACTATACTCTTGGCGCTGTGCGAAGCGAAGATATCATCAATTACCGGCATCGACAGTCCGGTCAATACGGAAAGGGATGCCCGTATCAGCAACTTGTCGCCGGAGGCCAGTGCCCGGGAGAGCACCTTGGCATCCAGCCGCCCGGCGGCCAGCAACCTTTTCGCGACTTCGATCGGCGGTTCGACACCGGGAAAACCGCCGTCTTCCCCGCCCCCTTTGTTCGGGCCGGCATCAATCCGGCGACGAACCATTGATTTGACCGCCTTCAGTGTTTCTTCGTCAAGGTCGTCGCGCGCGGTCAACTGGTCGAGCAGGTCATCGGCGACGAACCGGGCCAGCCTGGTCGCCGCATTGGATGGTAATTTAGGCCGATTTACCAGCGGCGCATGCCACAAGACGATGGTATCGGCCCGGTCGATCAGGTCATCAAGGGTCTGTTCGCGGATTTGCGCCGTATCGTTGCCAAGCAAGTCGGCGATGGCGGTCAAGTCGTCGGTCGCGACGATAGCGTCGGCGAGCAGCTCGCTGACCCCGCTGCGCCGCGAAACCGCGCCCAGGCCGCCGTTGGCCGGACCCGAATTGATGATTTCTATCAAATCGTCATCGGTCAGTACCGGCGAATATTCGAGCACCGGCCCGGCGACCGCGATTTCGCTATCCATGGCCAGCCGCCTGATTACGTCCGAAGAAACATTGGTGACGTCCTTGAGCGTTTCAGACAGTATCTGACGAACCACCGATATCTGGTCACGGGCCAGAATATCCAGCGCCTCGTTGGTGCTTTGCCTGATCTTGTCACGGTCATCATCGCTTAGATCCGGGGCGATACGAGACAGTTTTTCAGCCAGCCCGCTACGCACTTCCGTGGCTTCGTCGCGGGCCAGCAGGCCGTGTGTCTGGCGCGGCGCCCTGGCGTTCATGGCGACTATCTGGCGCACCTCGACCGACTTGTCCTCGGCCAGAAAATAGAGAATTTCGGGGCTTAAATCGTCCCGCGCGGCAAGCTTCTTGCGCACTTCCGGGTCTTTGTGCCGAACCAGTTTCTTGGCTTCGCCGTAGCTTATCTTTTTATCTGGCGGCATGTTCGCTCATGTTCACTGTTGTCCATTTTCAGGATTGGCCGGTTCCGCGATCCGATACCCGCCCTTGCCGTCTTTCTTGACCTCGTACATGGCGCCATCGGCGCGCGCGACCAGGGATTCCAGCGTTTCACCGTTTCGCGGGTCGTACATGGCGACCCCGATGGAAACACCCAGGGGGCGGTCTTCATCGCCGGAAAACTTGCGCAGGACGCTGCTTGCTTCCAGTATTTTCTCGACTCGCCCAATGGCGACCGTGGGCGACATGCCATCCATCCACATGGCGAATTCGTCACCGCCAAGCCGGACAATCGCGTCGCCGGGCCTTGACTGTTCGAGCATCAAATCACGCAGGCAGATAATCGCCTCGTCGCCGCATTGATGGCCATGTACATCGTTGACAAGCTTAAAGTTATCCATATCCAGATAAAACAGCGCCGCGCCCTGGCCGTCCTGTTCGAGCCTGGTAAAACGCCTTGGCAGTTCGTCTTCAAAAAAGGCCCGACGGTTCAGCAGCCCGGTCATGCCATCGGTCCTGGACAGGTTTACGATGCGCTCGTGATTGGCCGATTGTTCGTTGGCGATGCCGATCTGGTTGGCGACATCGCCCAGCAAAATAAAATAATTACGATCCCATTCGGTCTCGTCCAGCGGTTTCCAGATAGCGATAGCACCGTTTATTTCCTGCCGGTAACGGGTCGGGGTGGCGAGTATCCGCCAAGGCCCGGCATCGACGGAAACGGTGGTGCCGTCGGTCGCCATTTCCCCCAGAAACCGCTGTTCCGCTTCCGGCACGCCCAGTTCGCCATATTCGGCGGCAAGCACCAGACCGGCCTCTTTGTGATGGCGGTAAATACGGCACCCGGACGCCCCCAGGGCTTGTGACGTGGTCGCCGCCGCCTTGTTCAGCATGTTCAGCGGATTGACTTCGTCACGGATGGATTTGACAATACGATTGAGCAATTGCTCGCGTTCCCTGGCGCTTCTGAGCGCCGCCTCGCGGTCACGGTCAACCGTGACGTCCCGGCAGATACCGCGCGCCCCCAGCCAGTGGCCATCGGCCCCGGTCAGCGGCTTGCTTGACCCGACGACACAGGCGCTTTTGCCCTGCGAAGTCCGCATCCAGATTTCAACGTTACGTTCGTTGCGGTCGCTAAGAAACAGCAGCGGGTTGTAGTCTTCCGCATTAAGCACGAATTCCTGCGGTCGACGCCCTACCAGTTGTTCGGGGGCGAACCCCAGGACACCGGCCGGCGAGACGAAGCTGAAAGTTCCGTCCCGACCGACTTCCCAGGAAAAATCGCTGGATACTTCGACCAGATCCTTGTAGCGCTGCCGTGATTCAACAAGGGCCGAGCGCAGATTGCGTTCCATCGTCGCATCATGAGACAGCACCACATAGCGGTCGGCCGAGCCATCGCTGCCCGCGGCAATAGGGACGACGGTGATATCGAGAAATATTTCGCCCTTGCTGCCGGTCAGCACGACCGAGCCGGCGACCACCCGCCGGTCCGTTTCGGCGGCGGCTACCATTTCCGGTATTTCGCCGATGTCGCCATGATCGAGCAAGGATTTCAGGACCCGGCCCTTTTCATTGGCGGCAATCACCGTGACATCGCCAAGAACGACTACGGCAGCGCCGGGATAGCCTTCAAGCATGCCGGACGCCGCATCGGTATCATCGCCCCGGCCCCCGGGCGCAAACTCATTTTCCGGCCTATCCTTCGTCATATGTTTCCATTCGCATAACCCCCGGCATTAAACGCCGTCTCGTATGCCACATCCTATACCATACCTGCAATAAGGTAGTGGATTGAATTTAACATATTACACCAATATAGGGTCTTGTAATGGGCTCGTAACGCCGCCACTAATACGGTCATGAAAAATACCAGCCTCAGAAAGGCGGAAGCCTGGGTTTTCGACCTGGACAATACGCTGTATTGCGCATCGAGCAATCTGTTCGGCCAGATTAGTGCCCGCATGACCGGATTCATCGCCGACCTTCTTGATATCGATGAAGACCAGGCATTGCGGCTGCAAAAGAGCTATTTCCGGGAATATGGCACCACCCTGCGCGGCCTGATGGTCCGCCACCGTATCGACCCCCACCGTTTTCTGGACCATGTTCACGATATCGACGTAAGCCTGGTCGACGCCGACCCGGCCCTGGACAGGGCCCTCGCCGGCCTGGCCGGACGCAAGATTATTTTCACCAACGGATCGACGGATCACGCCGGAAGAATAATGGACCGGCTTGGCGTGGCGCATCATTTCGAAGAAGTGTTCGACATCGCCTGTTCCGGCTTTGTGCCGAAACCGGAACCCCGGACATACCGGCGGCTTATCGAACGCCATGCGATTGATCCCAGGCGCTCGGTCATGGTTGAAGATATGGCGATTAACCTGAAGCCGGCCGCCGAGTTGGGCATGACCACCGTTTGGGTGCGCACCGAAACCGATTGGGGCCGGGCCGGCTCGGATAGCGACTATATCGATTATCGGCTCGACGATTTGGGCCGGTGGCTGAACGAATTGCCAGCCTGATTTTATTGACAGCCATACCCTGCTGACGCATGTTCTGGGCTCTTTTTGAACAATCAGGATGGTAGTCCCCAAGATAATGAGCAACTCAGCCCTGCAAGCCGCCATCGACGCCGCCTGGGAGGCGCGCGATACCGTTAATCCGGCGACCACCGGAGATGTCCGCAACGCCATCGAAGCGGCCCTGGAGCTCCTCGATTCCGGTCAGGCCCGCGTCGCCGAACGCCAGGGTGTCGGCCAGTGGACGGTCAATCAATGGCTGAAAAAGGCGGTGCTTTTGTCGTTTCGCCTGAATGACATGGCGATGATCCCCGGCGGCCCCGGCGGCGGCCACTGGTTTGACAAGGTGCCGTCGAAGTTTCAGGGCTGGGACGAGGCCCGCTTTCGCCTGTCCGGCATCCGCGCCGTACCCAATTGCGTGGTCCGTCGCGGCGCCTACGTTTCGCCCGGCGTGGTGCTGATGCCGTCGTTTGTCAATATCGGCGCGTTTGTCGATAGCGGCGCCATGGTCGATGGCTGGTCGACCGTCGGCTCGTGCGCCCAGATCGGCAAGAACGTGCATCTTTCCGGCGGCGCCGGCATCGGCGGCGTCCTGGAACCGCTACAGGCCGGGCCGACCATAATCGAAGACAACTGCTTCATCGGGGCCAGGGCCGAAGTCGCCGAAGGGGTCATCGTCGAGGAAGGCTCGGTGCTCGGCATGGGAGTCTATATCAGCGCCTCGACCAAGGTCGTCGACCGGGCCACCGGCGAGGTCCATTACGGTCGGGTGCCGGCCTATTCGGTGGTCGTGTCGGGCTCCATGCCGTCGGCCAAGACCATGCCCGACGGGTCGCCGTCGCCCAGCCTGTACTGCGCGGTGATTGTCAAAAAGGTCGACGAGAAGACCCGTTCGAAAACGTCAATCAATGAACTGCTGAGAGACTAGGCCCCCGTGAGCGCCATTGATCCGCTCGAATTGTCACGCGACCTGATCCGCTGTCCCAGCGTCACACCGGACGACAATGGCGCCATCGGGGTGCTGGAAACCGCCCTCGGCGGCCTTGGTTTCGAATGTCATCGTTTGCGGTTTTCCGAGGCCGGCACGCCCGGCATCGAAAATCTTTACGCCCGCTTCGGTCGGCGCGGCCAGAATTTTTGTTTTGCGGGCCATACCGATGTGGTCCCCGTCGGCCATCGGGAAGACTGGACCGCCGACCCGTTTGGCGCCGAAATCAGGGCCGGCAGGCTGTTCGGCCGGGGGGCGGCCGACATGAAATGCGCCATCGCCTGCTTCGCCGCCGCCGCGGCGCGTTTTATCGACCGTCACGGCGAGGATTTTGGCGGTTCGATCAGCCTGCTGATTACCGGCGACGAGGAAGGCCCGGCCATTAACGGCACCGTTAAGGTATTGGGCTGGATGGCCGAACGGGGCGAAACCATCGACGCCTGTGTGGTCGGCGAACCGACCAGCGGAGAGTCTTTCGCCGACACCATAAAAATCGGCCGGCGCGGCTCCCTGAACGGTCATCTGATTGTCTATGGCGAACAGGGCCATGTCGCCTACCCCCATCTGGCGAATAATCCGGCGCCCGCGATGCTGGCCATATTGTCGGCGATCAACGACGGCAAGCTGGATGACGGGTCGGAACATTTCGAGCCTTCAAACCTGGAAATTACCGCCATGGACACCGGCAATCAGGCGACCAATGTGATCCCCGCCAAGGTCGAGGCCCGCTTCAATATCCGCTTCAACGACCTGCACAGCGGGGCCGGACTGGAACAGAGGATGCGCGATATCTGTGCTGCGGTCGCCGAACCGGCGAATATCCGCTACGCCCTGGACATCCAGGTTTCCGGCGAGGCATTTCTTACTCCGCCGGGCGCCCTAAGCAATATCTTGCAGATGGCCGCGACCGGGGTTACCGGACGAACCCCGGCGCTGAGCACGACCGGCGGCACCTCGGATGCCCGTTTTATCAAGGATTACTGCCCGGTCGCCGAATTAGGGCTGAAGAACCTGACCGCCCACAAGGTCGATGAACATATCGACATTTCCGATTTAGGTGCGCTGGCCGGTATTTACGAAGCCGCGCTCGACGCTTATTTTGGCGTATAGAAAATGTCATTTCTAAGCGAAGCCGTGAACGCCCTGTATGGCACCTACCGCCTGGCCCGCATGGACCCCGGCGGGATGGCCTATTTCAATGTTTCCGAACAAGGTTTCCGGCGCTCATTCCGGGCCGCCGCCCTGGTTTTCCCAATGTTTGTACTGCTGATAGCGGCCCGGTACGGAATCGAAACCATCGATGCGCCGCTCTGGCGTTATCTGGCCGTCGAATTTATCGCCTATGTAATCGGCTGGGTCGCCTTGCCGGTATTGATGATCGAGGTTTGCCGGCAGTTCGAACGGACCGAAAAATATGTCGGTTT
>VAPL010609534.1_pt1 | contig 27818 bp, 24 predicted proteins | sample 3395061 | NCBI WGS metagenome assembly VAPL01 (sample SAMN08290444, study PRJNA428436) | hydrothermal vent metagenome | isolation source: Deep-sea hydrothermal vent chimney 2 | place: Pacific Ocean: Juan De Fuca Ridge | depth 2182 m m | reverse complement strand
TTTGTTAATGTCACTTTAAGATACCGGAATCAATTTGATTCCGGTTTTTTTTTGTCGCTTATTCAATCGTTTTTTCTAATGCAAATCTGAAGTTATTTAACAGTTTTTATTGCTTGAAGCCCCCTACTAACGGTAAAATGCGGCTCAATTTTCAATTATAAACTCACTTAATCTTTGGGTTTATTTAATTTATATAACATTTAATTCTGGAGTATTTCATGTCTGTAGAACGTACTATTTCAATCATTAAACCGGATGCTGTTGCAAAAAATGTGATTGGTGACATTTATAGCCGCTTTGAAAAAGCCGGTTTAAAAATTATTGCCGCTAAAATGATTCAATTAACACAAGAAAAGGCCGGTGAATTTTATGCTGTTCATAAGGAGCGACCATTTTATGGTGAATTAGTGTCGTTTATGACTTCGGGGCCGGTTATGGTTCAATTATTGGAAGGCGAAGATGCGATAGCTAAACACCGTGATGTGATGGGAGCAACTAATCCAGCAGAAGCAGCAGCAGGTACTATTCGTGCTGATTTTGCGACTTCAATTGATGAAAATGCGGTGCATGGTTCTGATGGGCCTGATACTGCAAAAGCTGAAACGGCGTTCTTTTTCAGTGATGCTGAGATTTGTCCTCGGCTTCGTTAAAATATATAATATTCAAATAGTTACAAAAAATACTCATTATGTTGTTACCTATTGTCATTACAACATGGTGAGTTTGATTTATTTCTCAGCCTGAGTGAATTACGGCTATGTTCTAATTTCATGTTAATATAGCTTTTTAACGTGATACCAAAAAGCCCTTAAATAGAACTACTAATAGCCAGGACACTGCGAGAATAATGACCAGCCGAATCCGCGAGATCCCTTATAATTATACATCATTTTCTGATCGGGAAATTGTTTGTCGATTTTTAGACGAACAAGCTTGGGATACGCTTAATGAGCTACGTGATGAACGTGTTACTGGACGTTCTGCGCGGATGTTGTTTGAAGTGTTGGGCGACATGTGGGTGGTGGTACGTAATCCATTTATTCAGGATGATTTGCTCGGCAATAAAAAACGAAGAATGGCTTTAATTCAAGCCTTAAATCATCGCCTTGAGCAAATTCGAGCTCGAGCTGAAAATAATCCTCATGCATTACAGCTTGTTGAACAAACAAAAATTGCGGTTGATGAGTTTGAGGACTGGTTTCCAAGGCAATTAGAGCTTCGAAAACGTGTTTTGAAACGTTTTAGTAAAGCGACTCGTGCTGATAATGTTGATTTTAGTGGCCTCGCACGAGTTTCGCATGTGACAGATGCTTCAGATTGGCGTGTTGAATATCCGTTAGTTGTTGTTGCCCCTGAAACTGAACAGCAAATTCAATTCATTGTGCAGGCCTGTCTTGATTTAAATTTATCCATTATTCCGCGTGGTGGCGGCACTGGTTACACTGGTGGTGCGGTGCCATTAATGGCTGATAGTGTGGTGATTAACACTGAAAAATTAGAGCATGTTTATGAGGTTAGAGAGCGAAACCTACCTGGTGTTGATACTTTGGTTAAAACTATTGCTGTTGAAGCAGGGGTTGTGACCAAACGCGTATCAGAAGCGGCGAGTCGATCTGATTTGGTTTTTGCGGTTGATCCTACTTCTCAAGATGCTTCTTGTATTGGCGGTAATATAGCGATGAATGCCGGTGGTAAAAAAGCGGTGTTATGGGGAACAACACTTGATAATTTAGTCTCGTGGAGAATGGTAACACCTTCGGCTAAGTGGTTACAGGTCGAACGTTTGTATCATAACTTAGGAAAAATTCATGAACAGGAATTTGCTGAGTTTCGTTTAACCTTATTTCATGCCGATGGTAAAACTCAAACAGGTGAATCAGAGACTTTACGAATTCCGGGCGGTGAACTGCGCAAGCAGGGTTTGGGTAAGGATGTTACTAATAAATTTTTAGGCGGATTACCGGGGGTTCAAAAAGAAGGTTGTGATGGTATTATTACCTCTGCTGTTTTTGTTTTGCATCAAAAACCACTGTTTACTCGAACGGTTTGTTTAGAATTTTTTGGCAGTAATATTAAACTTGCGGTTCCGGCTATTGTTGAAACGAAAGATTATATTGATAATTTAGAGTCGGTTGTGCTTGCCGGAATGGAGCATTTGGATGAACGTTATGTCCGTGCGGTTAAATATACCACTAAAGCCGCTCGACGTGATCTACCTAAGATGGTGTTGCTCATTGATGTTAGTGGTGATATTGAAAATGATGTTGCGACTGCTGCCTCTGAAATTATCCGTTTGGCAAATTTACGTAATGCCGAAGGTTTTGTTGCTGTTAGTGATGACGCGCGACAACATTTTTGGGCGGATAGAACGCGAACGGCTGCTATTGCAGCGCATACTAATGCTTTTAAAATAAATGAAGATGTTGTTATTCCGCTTAATAGATTAGCTGAATATAATGATGGTATTGAGCGAATTAATATTGAGCTATCAACTAAAAATAAGATTGATATTGTTGATTTAGTTTTGAATTATCTTGAATCGGATATGCCCGAACGTTTTTCATTACGGGCAGGCGAGGTTCCTGTTTTTGATGAAAGTAAAGAAACGGAAAATATATTTTCTGATAAACAAAAAACCGCAATTTTATTAATCCAAAACGTTAAACAGCAGTGGCAGGAAGCTTTGGCCTCATTAGATAGTTCGGCTAAAGAGAAAATTGTTTTATTAAAAAAATTAAACCCCGGTTTTGATTTTTCTGAAATTGAATTTGAAGATGTCAGTGTTTTTGAATTATTACAACAACGTGATATTCGCATTTCATACCAACAAAGTATCGAACAGGCTTTAAAAGAAATTTTTAATGGTCATGAATTAACTGAGGTTCGAAATAAGTTCGACCAACTTCATAAAGACAAACGTTCTAGCCGAATTTTTGTGGCGACACACATGCACGCTGGTGATGGTAATGTGCACACTAATATCCCGGTGAATTCCAACGATTATATGATGATGCAGGAAGCGGAATTGGTGGTTGACCGAATAATGGTGCTTGCGGAATCGCTTGATGGGGTTATCTCTGGTGAACATGGTATTGGGATTACCAAACTAAAGTATTTGGCCCCGGAAATTATTAAAAGTTTTGCTGAGTATAAACAAAAAGTTGATCCAAAAAATGTTTTTAACCCCGGTAAATTAACCGAACAATCGGGTTTAGAGCAAGCCTACACACCATCTTTAAGATTATTGCAACAAGAAGCATTAATTTTAGAGGCAAGTGATTTAGGCAGCTTAAATAATATGGTTAAAGATTGTTTGCGCTGCGGTAAGTGTAAACCCGTGTGTACCACGCATGTGCCACGAGCCAATTTATTTTATTCACCGCGAAATAAAATTTTAGCATCTGGGTTAATTGTTGAAGCTTTTTTATATGAAGAGCAAACCCGGCGTGGTATTTCGATTCGTCACTTTGATGAAATGAATGATATCGCCGACCATTGTACAGTTTGTCATAAATGTTTGAGTCCTTGCCCGGTGGATATTGATTTTGGTGATGTCTCGGTGCGAATGCGTAATATTTTAAATTCCCATGGTAAAAAACGTCGCAACATGGTGACTTGGTTTTCAATGCAGTTTTTAAATATTACCGATCCGACCACCATCAAAGTGTTTCGAACCGTTGCCATAAAATGGGGCTATGCTGGACAACGTTTGGCCTATTTGATAATGAAAAAATTATTAGTGGCCAATAAAAAGAGTTTGCCGCGCAATACCACGGGTAAAACACCAATTACGCAGCAGGTGATTCATTTTATGAAAAAACCAATGCCGGGTCACTTGCCTGCGAAAACAATGCGGGCTTTACTGGGGGTTGAGGATAATAAATCGGTTTTTATTTTACGGGATGCCCGTAAGGTCACTGAGCAGTCTGATTCGGTTTTTTATTTTCCGGGCTGTGGTTCTGAGCGTTTATTTTCAGAAGTTGGTTTGGCAACGTTAGCGATGTTATATGAATCTGGTGCTCAAACGGTGTTGCCTCCAGGTTATTTGTGTTGTGGTTATCCGCAAACGGCGGGTGGCAATGAAGCCAAAGGCACTCAGATCTCGGTTGATAATCAGGTTTTATTTCATCGGATTGCCAATACATTAAATTACATGGATATTAAAACCGTGATAGTGTCTTGTGGTACTTGTATGGATCAATTGCAAAAATATCAGTTTGATAAAATATTTCCGGGTTGTCGGTTATTGGATATCCATGAATATTTGATGGAGCAGGGTGTTACAGTTGATAAGGTATCCGGGGTGCAATATTTATATCACGATCCTTGTCATACTCCGATGAAAATACACAATCCAATTAAAGTGGCGAGTTCGTTACTGAATAAGCAGGTTACGTTATCGGATCGTTGCTGTGGCGAAGCGGGAACCTTTGCTGTTTCTCGTCCTGATATTGCAACTCAAGTACGTTTTCGAAAGCTTGAAGAATTGCAAAAAGGCTTGAGTTCGATAAAAGAGGAAAGTAAAACGAATAAGGTTAAAATATTAACGTCTTGCCCTGCTTGTCAGCAAGGGTTATCTCGCTATAGTGATGATACTGGAATGGAGACGGGTTATATTGTGCTTGAGTTGGCAAATGCCAATCTTGGAAAGCAATGGCAAGTTGAATTTGTTGATAAAATTAAAAATGGTGGAACCGAAAGTGTTTTGTTATAGATTTGCCGGGTGGGCTGAACGCCCACCAAGAATTTAATTTTTAAATGCGTAAATTAATCGATAACAGTGACACCCGTTGGTGTTCCAAGTAATAAAATATCGGCTGGTCGTTTAGCAAATAAACCATTTGTGACAACACCGGTGAGATGGTTTAGTTGCTCTTCTAATTGTACCGGATTCATAATTTCTAAATTATGTATATCCAAAATAACATTGCCATTATCGGTCGTAAAGTTTTCCCGTAATACCGGTTCACCGCCGAGTTTGACGATTTCTCTAGCGACATAACTTTGAGCCATTGGGATGACTTCAACGGGAAGTGGAAATTTACCCATAATATCAACTAATTTTGATTCATCGGCAATACACACGAATTTTTTACTGGCTGCTGCAACAATTTTTTCTCTGGTGAGCGCGCCGCCGCCGCCTTTAATAAGATGCAAATGTCGGTTAGATTCATCGGCTCCATCAATATAGACTGAAATTTCGTTAACTGAATTTAAGTCAAATACTTCGATTCCATGCGCTTTTAACCTATCAGCACTGGTGACTGAGCTGGCAACGGTGCCTTCAATTTTACCTTTAATTTTTGCCAATTCATCTATGAAAAAATTAGCAGTAGAGCCTGTGCCGACACCGATGATGGTACCTGGAACAACGTGTTCGATTGCAGCCTTTGCGACGGCTTGTTTCATTTCATCTTGATTCATTATTTGCTCCCGATTTAAGTCTAGAATTTATTTGTATGAGTATTATTCACCGGATGTGTATTGGAATGAAGGTGCAGGGGAAATGGGCTAAATTAAACGATAATAAGTACTCTATAAATGCTCATTTTTGACTTCAAAATAGCAGATTACTGCAAATTATTCCTATGTCCGACAGACTCCTGTATAAAGTAACTCACGCTATACTTGTCTGAATCCGGTATTATACAGCTTAAAAATACTCAAATGTAAATAATGAGATAGGACTAATGGAAGAATTAGAGCAAACCACAGCACAATTCGTCAAAGAAAGTGTTGATAATGCCTGTGTGTATGATGTTGCTATTGTCACTGCGTTAGAAAATGCCCCGAAATTATCCGATAAGCTTGAAAACAGTGTTTATTTAAAGCGTGAAGATACACAACCGGTATTTTCTTTTAAGCTTCGTGGTGCTTTTAATAAAATTTCTAAATTATCTGACGCTGAATGTCAAAAAGGGGTGATTGCTGCATCTGCGGGGAATCATGCTCAAGGAGTGGCGTTATCGGCAAAAAAATTGGGTATTCACGCCACATTGGTTATGCCAAAAACAACTCCTGATATTAAAGTGAAACAAGTACGATCGTTTGGTGCTAAAGTCATTTTGCATGGTAATACCTATGATGAAGCCTATCTTCATGCACAGGAAATTTCAACGTTGCTTAATATTGTTTTTATACATCCTTATGATGATATTGATGTGATAGCCGGTCAGGGGACGATAGCGAAAGAGATTCTTGATTCAGCACCTGATAAATTATTTGCTATTTTTGTGCCGGTTGGTGGTGGTGGATTGATTTCTGGAGTTGCTGCATATGTCAAAATGCTGCGTCCGCAAATAAAAATAATTGGCGTTGAAGCCGAAGATTCAGCGTGTATGCATGATGCTTTACGTGATAAACAGCGAACCATTTTGGATCAGGTTGGAATTTTTGCCGATGGTGTTGCGGTGCGTCAAGTGGGAAAATTGCCATTTGAGATTGCACAGCGACATGTTGATGATGTGATTTTAGTGTCGACCGATGAGATATGTGCTGCTATTAAAGATATATTTGATGATACTCGATCGATTATGGAACCAGCGGGAGCATTGGCTGTTGCTGGGTTGAAAAAGTATTTGTTATCAAATGATGTTAAACATCAGTCGATGGTGTGTATTAATAGTGGTGCCAATATGAATTTTGATCGGTTACGCCACGTAGCGGAACGATCTGAGCTTGGTGAAAAACGAGAAGCTTTGTTTGCCGTGACGATTCCGGAACGCGCCGGTAGTTTTTTGAAATTTTGTGAAATAATCGAAGAGCGTGGTATAACTGAATTTAATTATCGTTTTGCTGATCCTGAACATGCGCATATTTTTGTTGGCATTAAATTACAAGGTGATGCAAGCGAAGCGAGCACTCTTGTGGAAACCATAAAGCAAGAGAATTATCCGATAATTGATTTATCGGATAATGAAATGGCAAAAATACATATTCGATATATGGTCGGTGGTCGTTCTAATGCAATTGCAAACGAACGGTTATTGCGGTTTGAATTTCCTGAACGTCCGGGTGCATTATTGCGATTTTTACGTCATATGAGTGCTAATTGGAATATTAGTTTGTTTCATTATCGAAATCATGGTGCTGCATATGGTCGTATTTTGCTTGGGGTGCAGGTCCCTGAAGTGGATTTAGTTGAATTTGATGAGTTTTTAGAGGAAATTGCCTATCCATATTGGGATGAGAGTAATAACCCTGCATATACATTATTTTTGAGTTAGTTCATTGGTTTTATTGTAATACTCTATTAAGCTCCGATAGGTATAAGAAAAATAGTGGTGTAACCTGATAGTCGTGATGTTTTAACGCTGAATTCATAATTTACAGACAAAAAAAAGAGCCTGTTAACAGACTCTTTTTCTAAAATAGAGGCTTCACAGCCTTTATTAGTTCGCTAATTAACGCTTATCTTTTGCGTTTAGCAGCTTTTTTCTTAGTTGCTGTTTTTTTCTTAGCTTTTTTCTTTGTTACTTTCTTTTTAGCTACTTTCTTTTTGGCTTTTTTCTTGGCCTTTTTCTTAGCTACTTTCTTTTTGGCTTTTTTCTTGGCCTTTTTCTTAGCTACTTTCTTTTTGGCTTTTTTCTTAGCCTTTTTCTTAGCTACTTTCTTTTTGGCCTTCTTTTTAGCTACTTTTTTCTTAGCTACTTTCTTTTTAGCCTTCTTTTTAGCTACTTTTTTCTTAGCTACTTTCTTTTTTGCTACTTTCTTTTTAGCTTTCTTTTTTGTTGCCATTGGTTTTACCCTCCAACGTTAAGCATTGAACTTTCGCAGAGTATAGCCAAATGAGATTAAAAAGCTAGTGTGTTTTTTAAAATAGTGTGTTTTAGGTATCGAAAAATAGAATTTAGCGTTTTTTTTTATAAAAATACTAAATTAATTCATTTTTATTAAAAATTTTATATAAAAACAGTTTTGTAATTATAAAATTTTTTGTTTTTTCTATTTTTTAAGTTTTTAAACTAAAAAAGTTATAGTAAAAGATGAGTTTATTTAAAAATTTATAAGAATCTAATTAAAATTTTCGAATTTAGAGTCAAATTTTACAAAACTGATGCAGTTAATATTAAAAACTTTAATTTTTTTAAAATTTTTCGTTCGATTTTATATTTGATGCGGTATTTTATTCGGAATTAACTAAATTTTTCTAATTTTGCGTAGAATTGATTTTATTATTGGGATTTTTAAAATTATTGATAATTGATCGTCATGTTAAATTGTAATTGTTTGTTCATTAGCTAATTTGATGGGCAAATTTTTGGTATCAATTGTTGCTGAGTGCTGTTTGAGTTTAAAAATTTATTGTATTCAATAATAAAACCTCGCATTTGTAATTATTTGTCGTTATTGATTTTGTTTTATTTCATTTTATAACAATTTATTTAAACTAAGGACGATACAAAACGTTTATACAGTTTTATATTTATGAATACGTCATAATGTTTTTAGTTTTGTGTGCTTGTATCAGCTTGTAAGGCTGTTTGAACAGTGTTTTTATGATAAAAAGGCTTAATTTTTTATTTTTATCTGCTTTTTATTAAATTTTTAAGCTTGGAAATGGTTTTTGTTAATTTAAAATAGGCATAAACAGGTTTTTTTATAATTTTATGTCGATAAATTTTGTATGTTGGGAAATTTTCTTTACGAAAAACTAAACATTTTCTTATGCGATGAAATGAGTTCAATATTTTTTTATGAACTAAAAAATTATTTAGTGTTTTATCTCTGAATTCATAATTTTTGTCTGGTAAATCATAATTTCGATAGTGATTATGTTATTTTTTTATTTAAATTAAAGAAAATTTGAATTTTGGGTTCAGGTAAGTTTATTAAGGCATTAAATAGTTCGGAATTTGCGGTTTAAAAGTAAAAGCGAGTCGATTTTGTGATGAATTTTGTAAAAATGGCTAGTGTTTTGTATTCGAGGTGACTTAAGGACATTAAATTTTGTTATTTCATGGTTCTTTGTTTCATTTACGATGATTTATGCATGATAATTTGAATGTAATTGTAGTATTTAGCTAAAGAATTAAATTTAAAACCTTAAAATGTAAATTTTTAACTAAATATGTATTTATTTTGAATTTTTTTTGATTTTGGATGATTTTTTTTAAATTGAGCGGTATAACAGGTTTAGTGCATATTGTTTTTAGAATGCTGAATATAGTGCAGCTAAATAATTATTATCGTTTGGTGAATTCAAAAGTTTAATTTTATTTATTAATTATGACGTAAGGTTAAATTTAATTTACTCATTTAAGCTTAATTCAGTTTGTCGTGATGTTTAGTACCGTTGTTTTATAAAAGAGAAGAGTAAGGGGTTTAATTTGGCAAAGCCAATTGTTTCGTTCAATGGTGGTTTTGATAAAAAAATTATTATATGCCGCTTTAATCATTTTTTTGTGGTGGCTATGTTTTTACTAACGTATTTCAACATATGGCTTGAGTTATGGGCAACATTTTACTGCTATATTGTTGAATCGCTGAAAATTGCAAAATACGCAGTTTTATATTGGCTAACTATTTGATATTATTTGCTTTTTAATGGGGGGCTTGGCTAATAAAGTACTTGAAACCACATTAAAAAAGGTATATATATAGACCTCTGAATAAATGGATTTGTTTACTATAATAAGTGACGCTAGGTACTGGATTGGATACTAGAATGCCTTTAAAGTGTTACAAAAACGAGGAGAACATCATGAAAAGGCGTAGACCTGATATAATGCTTGTTCTTGCCATCTTTATTGGATTAGGTGTGATTATTACGGGGTTTGCTCAAGAGTTTGATAATATGAATAAAGCTCTTATTGTTTCAATATTTCAAAAATAATCTTTAATTCCTTTTAAAAACACATTTCGAAGGGGGATGGTTTTTATAGGGTGGCATTTGAATACCGGTGCTTTGACTGAAATCGCGTTGATTTCTTCAAGCACAGGGTTATTAGCTCGTCGTTATTTTCTAAATCGTTTAATTTCTTTGTTTGTTGCAATATAATCCAGTGTGATATCCCATTGCTCTGCCTTAATTGTTGTTATTTGTTGATCAGAATAAGCAACTCCCATTAATGGTGGTTTGTGCCACTTTGTACGAAAACCTCGATACGCTAGTGTTTTATCATAATATCCACCTCCCATTCCGATGCGATTTCCATTAAGGTCAAATGCAACAAGTGGCATGAGCAACAGATCTAAGCACCATGATTTCGCTAATGTGGTTGCTGGACATCTTTTGGGTTCTAATATGCCATATCGATTTGGTAGCATAATACTGTTTGGGGTATAGAGTTGAAAATTAAGCCGGCTTTCGAATCGGCGGCCGATTACCGGAAGATAACAGTTTTTGCCCATCTTCCATGCGTGAGTGATTAACGGTGCTAAATTGGGTTCATTATCATTTGCTAAAAATACTGCGATATTGTCGGCATTGTTATAAAGCCGAGAGCTGGTGATATGTTTAACTATTTTGTTTGATAGCCGTTGCTGCTCGACTAAGCTTTTTTGCTGGCGTAACGAACGAATCTTTTGTCGTATCTGTTTATTATCCATTTTTTACGGTAACTATTGACAGTTAACATTGAAATAACTGTTTTTGCTGGATATTTATAGTGGTGATTAAGGGCGGGCAAGCCCCACATATGCCGTGGCAGACCTTTATTCTTGAACCTGTAGGCTCAAGGGGGAGATCGGGACTGCTAAATTAGGCTTTCCACTACGAGGCAGACCTGCACACATTAACAAAACATCACTCCCGGGTTTAAAAATTAAGGCTCAAGAAATTTCCCAGTCAGCTCACAAACATCACAGGGATGCCCATAATAACTTATTATAATTCAAGCTCGCGCTGATTACTTAGAACTTGATCAATTTTTTCTTGCATTGTTTGAATTCTGGATTGAGTATTATTATTGTCAACTTCAGGTGTTGCCGGAGTATCCTTTGAATCCGTAGCAGAATGTGTCGATAACAATTCATGGGCTATATTCAAGCCCGCCATTACGGCAATTCGATCGGAACCGATAACTTTGCCACTAGCACGTATTTCTCTCATTTTTCTATCGAGTAGTCGAGCTGCGGATATTAGTGCAGTATGTTCATTTTCAGAACAGGATATGAGGTATTCTTTATCGAGAATATTTACATTGATTCCTTTATCTGCGTTGGTGTTCTTCATTATTATTATCCGGCATCTTCCATTGTTTTTAATCGCTCGATCATATTCTCAATACGTTGTTTTGCAAATTCAGTTTTTTTAACAAGATCAACTCGTTCTAATTCCAAAGAAGATTTTTCAGTTTTTAAAGATTTGTTCTCTAATTGCAATTTAGCAATTGTGGCAATGAGTTCATCTATTTGCTGTTCAAGTTTATGTAATTCGATTTCTTCCATAACGGCTAATGAGTTGTATAGTTAATTATTATGTCCCAAATTATGGACTAATCCGTACAGTAATAATAGTAGCTAATGTTATTAGATGTTGTTTCTTAGGCTGTGATTTGAGTATAATTTTTGACTAATATCATAATTATATTAATATGATATTGTATTTTTTCTTTAATTATCTGTACTTATAAGAATTGAGTTAATTTGTGGCAAGAATTAATCCAATATTAAATAATTCCTACATTTCACATTGGGTTAGTTTGCTCAATAATGCTAGGATCACGCAATATGGTGGTTAAATCCACAATTTTAGCGTTATTGAAATTAGGTAGATATTAGATGGTTTATGAACAAGATTATGATTATATAACTGAATGTATTGAACGTGCAGGTTTAACCATGATGAGCTCTGAATGTCATGGTAATGCCTGTGGCGTGTTTTGCTCGCAAGTGGTTATGAACCCGAATGATTGGTTTGATCGTTTGGTTTCAACCGAGGACATATCAGTTGATCATATTGAGCTGTTAGCCGATTTATTAAAACACTTATATCAATCAACCGAACAACTTTTAAATAATATTGATTTTGAATTTGAATTATTTTTACCGGATGATGAGTCTGACATTCGAGACCGTTTGGATGCTCTAGGTGAGTGGTGTTCAGGCTTTTTATTGGGGTTGTCTGTTGGTGGTGTTTCTGATGTGAGTTCACTACCGGATGAAGTTGCTAGCTTTCTTAAAGATTGTTTAGAAATAGCGCGAGTTGGTAATTCTGAATTAAATAATTCGGAAGATGATGAAACATCGTATACCGAATTAGTTGAATATGTTCGCATGGGAGTGATGACTATGTTTGAAGAGCTTTATCAATTAAAAAACGCTGAACGTGAAGCTGAAAAACCGATAACGCATTAATTTTACAGTATTATAATAGCTTAAAAGAGATTTTAAATAACAGCCATGCCTGACATTTCAGATTATAAAAAAAGACGTGAAGATTTAAAACAAATGATGGGCAAAGGCGCTATTGCTATTTTGCCTGCATGCCCGGTAAAAATTCGAAATCGTGATGCAGAATATGATTATCGACCCGATAGTGATTTTTATTATCTATCCGGGTTTAGTGAACCCGAAGCAGTGTTAGTGCTGGTGCCAGGGCGCGCGCATGGTGAATATATTTTATTTTGTCGTGAACGCGATTCTAAAACAACTATTTGGACCGGTGAAGTTGCCGGACAAGAAGGTGCGGTTGATAAATTTGAAGCCGATGATTCTTTTCCGATAGATGATCTTGATGATATTTTACCCGGACTGTTAGAAGGGATCGAACGAGTTTATTATACGATGGGGACTTATCCTGATTTTGATAAGCAACTTATTGGTTGGGTTAATGGTTTAAAAACACAGGCTCGTTCCGGGGTGCATACACCTGGTGAGTTTATTTCTTTAGATCATTTTTTGCATGAACTGCGTTTGTTTAAAAGCCCTAAAGAACAAAAATTAATGCGACAAGCAGCTAAAATTTCGAGTAAGGCTCATAAACAAGCGATGAAGGTATGCCAACCAGGAAAATTCGAGTATCAACTTGAAGCTGAAATTATACATCAGTTTATGAAGCACGGTGCCCGTCATAGTGCATACACTTCTATTGTTGGTGGTGGTGCTAATGCAGTGATTTTGCATTACGTTAATAATGATGCTGAACTAAAAGATAATGAATTGGTATTAATTGATGCGGGTGCAGAATATGGTTATTACGCTGCTGATATTACTCGCACTTTTCCTGTGAATGGTGTTTTTACGGATGATCAACGTGCTTTATATCAAATTGTATTAGATGCACAATGTGCAGCTATCAAACAAGTTCAAGTTGGCAAGCATTGGAATGATCCGCACGTGGCTGCAGTTGAAGTGATAACCAAGGGGTTACTAGCGTTAGGTATTATGTCGGGTGAGTTGTCAGAACTTATTAAGGATGAAGCCTATAAACCTTTTTATATGCACCGAACGGGTCATTGGTTAGGAATGGATGTGCATGATGTTGGTGATTATAAAGTTGAAGATCAATGGCGTTTGCTTGAAAAGGGTATGGTATTAACGGTGGAGCCGGGAATATATATTGCGGCTGATAGTGATTGCGATAAACGCTGGTGGAATATCGGTATTCGAATTGAAGATGATGTTTTAGTGACTAAAAATGGTCCGGATGTATTAAGTAAAGATGCGCCTAAAGATCCTGATGAAATTGAGTTGTTGATGGCGGTTAGTTAGCTTTGTCGTAGAGGTTTATCTATTACTCGGTGGTTGGTTAAAAGTTTTGTGGCGATGGATCCCGGCTAAAAAGACTACCGGGATGACGGTTGAAAGCGGCTTGAGTTATTTAAATCCGTCACACCGGTAGTGTTTTGAGTCGGTGTCTCGAGGTTTATATATTACTCGGTGGTTGGTCAAAGTTTTGTGGTGGTGGATCTCGGCTAAAAAGATTACCGGGATGACGGTGGTTCATTCGATAAATTATTTAAACCCGCCATATCGGTGTTTAAAAATATATTAATGTAAAATGAATTGAATATTGTGATATGAATATAGAAAACAACGACGATAAAGCATTAAATTCTAGTCCTGCTGATTATGATGTTCTCATTATTGGTGGCGGGCTGGTGGGGGGCTCGTTAGCGTGTGCGTTGCAGGACTGTTCACTTCGAATCGCTGTTATTGAAGCATTTCCATTTAACTCTGAGCAACAACCCAGCTTTGATTCTCGAACGGTGGCTTTAGCTTATGGCTCGAAACAAATTTTTGAGTCGATGGGCTTATGGTCTGATATTGAACAGGGTGGTGTTGCTGCAATAAATGATATTCAGGTATCGGATCGAGGTCATCTTGGTGCAACGCATTTATCGAGTGCGCGTTATTTAAATAATAGTTCTAACATTGATGCTTTGGGTTATGTTGTTGAGAATCGAGTGATTGGGGATGTTATCAATCAACGCTTGATGGACGATAGTGCTGATAATAATATTGAGTATTTGTGCCCTGCTAATTTAACGGCTTTAACGATATCACCTTCGTTAGTGACAGCAGAGTATCAACTTAATGGTGCAACACAAGTAATAACTGCGAATGTTGTTATTGCTGCTGATGGTGGTAATTCAAAAGTTCGAGAGCTAACCAATACCCCCATTTCCCAACGGCACTATGAGCAGTGCGCAATAATTGCAAATGTTGCCATGCAGCATGAGCATCACAATATTGCTTTTGAACGTTTTACGGATACCGGGCCTTTTGCGATGTTACCAACTACCGCTGATGAATTAGGTCGAAACAATCGTTGCTCAATGGTGTGGACGATACGTGCGGAGCAACAACAGGAATTAAGCGCGTTAGATGATGTTGCTTTTATCAAACGTCTTGAAAATCGTTTTGGTAGTCGTTTAGGCCATGTTGAAAAACTGGGGGAACGGTTTATATATCCATTGTCATTAATGACAATGCGTGATTTTGTGCAACCACGATTAGTTTTTATCGGTAATGCCGCGCATACATTACACCCCGTTGCCGGACAGGGGTTTAATTTAGGATTACGTGATGTTGCGGCGTTAGCCGAGGTGTTAATCGATGCTAAAAATAACGCTGATGATATGGGTAGTTTATCCATTTTAAAACGTTATGCTCAATGGCGTAAGCGTGACCATCAACAAGCTGCATTAATAACGGATAGTTTGGTTAAAATATTCAGTTCGAATTTTATGCCGGTTGTTGTGGCTCGAAACCTTGGGTTAATGGCGACTGAGTTATGTCCTCCGATTAAAAATTTATTAACGCGCAGTGCAATTGGCCTGTCTGGTAGGCTGCCTAAATTGGCAAGGCGGATAAAATTATGAATGAATCAACTTTTGATATTGTTATTGTTGGTGGTGGTATTGTTGGTCTTACACTTGCTTGTTCACTTGCTGAAAAATCACAGTCTTCAAATAAAGCAATTTCTATCGCAGTTATTGAATCTCGAGTTGCGAAGTTTGAAACGATACAAGAAAATAATTTTGATATTCGTGTTAGTGCTATCACTCGTGCAAGCCAACGGGTTTTCACCGATATTGGTGTCTGGCCTGTGATTGAATCAAAACGACTTTGCCAGTTTACCGATATGCACGTTTGGGATGATACCGGTAGTGGTGGAATTCATTTTGATAGTGCTGAAATAGGGGAGCCTTATTTAGGCAATATTATTGAAAACAGTGTGATTTTGTCATCACTGTATGAACGATTATCGAGTTTCGATAATGTAACGCTAATTTGCCCGGCTAACATTCACGATATTCGTTACTTGGATAATAGTGCCGAGTTCAGTTTGCAAGATAATCGTGTTATAAGCTGTCGTTTAGTTATTGCTGCTGATGGCAGCCAATCTTGGGTGCGACAGCAGGCTAATATTGTAGTTCGAGGTTGGGATTATCCACAAGATGCGTTGGTTACTTGGGTTAAAACGCAACAAGACCATCAGCATACTGCGTGGCAGCGTTTTATGCCGGATGGGCCATTGGCTTTTTTACCATTAGCAAATGGTTATAGCTCGATTGTGTGGTCATCCACGCCTGAGCATGTGCAGCAATTATTAAATTATTCCGATGTTGAATTTCGTTCGGCTCTGACGGATGCGTTTTCTAATAAGCTGGGGCAAGTTGTTGCAAACGGCCCACGGGCGCGTTTTCCATTACGTTATTTTGTTACTGAACACTATATTAAACCTCGCTTAGCACTGATTGGTGATGCAGCGCATACCATGCACCCGTTAGCGGGGCAGGGTGTTAATGTGGGTATTCAAGATGTTGTTGCATTGTCTGATATTGTGTTCGAGGCACAACAACAACAAAAGGATTTTGGTACAACTGCGTTACTGCGTCGATACGAACGCTCACGTCGTGCTGAAAATAGCCCAATGTTAAGTACCGTGAATGGGTTTCAACGCTTGTTTGGTAGTACCGATCCGGGATTAACTTGGGCTCGAAATTTAGGGATGAAAATTACGGATTCTATACCATCTTTGAAAAATCAAATCATGCGACAAGCTATGGGATTGTAGGAGTAGATGTCATAAGTGATATAAATTTTTTAAAAAATTAATCAGAAAAATTTTCAGGCTCGTATAAAATACGTAAGGCTGATGTCATAAAGTCCTTATTATCGTTACTTAAACAGGATGATATAAAATATTTTATTAAATTAAGTAACAACGTACTATAGCAAAAGCAGCCGAGCAATTGTTACGCTCTGTAACAACAAAATAGAGCTATTTAGTCAAAATACAAACATTTCTCATTGTTGATTCAAATCAATATTAGTATTCCACAAATTATTTAATATTATTAATTAACCTTTGATTAACAACTTAACACGATAACAATGATTTTAATGTCAAATCTAATTGCAATTCTTAATGATAATGATTATCATTACCATATCGGATGATTCTTAACTTACATTATAGGTAACAATTGTGGCTGTGATAAAACTATCAAAATATTTAAAGATGACCAGTTTGGTCTTTATTTTCGGGCTTTCTTTAATAGTTAGTACTTACTCTCAGGCGGCGGAGTTGGTTGTATATTCTGGCCGTAGTGATAAATTTATTAAACCGGTGATTAAGAGCTTTACTGAAAAAACCGGTATTAAGGTCATTCTACACAGTGGTAAATCAACCGCATTATTAAATAAACTTAAAGTGGAAGGGGATCGCAGCAAGGCTGATTTATTTATTAGTAATGATGCTGGCAATCTTCAAAAGGGCAGTGATTTTAAGTTATTTGCTGAAATTCCAACCGCGACTGCGCAACAGGTGCCGGTAAAATTTCGTAGCAAGTCTAATGATTGGTTAGGTTTGTCTGCTCGGGCTCGAGTATTGGTGGTGAATACTAAGGTAAAAATGGACGCTGTTGACTCGGTTTTTGATTTGGCTGAGCCGCGTTTTGAAGGAAAATTGGCTATTACGCACAGTAGTAACGAAAGTTACATTGCGGGTACGACGGTTTATTTATTGTCTGCTGGAGAAAAGAAGACACGGCAATGGTTACAAGGCATGAAAAAAAATGCCAAGGGCAAAGTATTTAATAAACACTCTAAAATTGTTAAAGCGGTTGCTAAGGGTCAAAAATACATTGGTTTAGTGAATCATTATTATATTTATCGGCATTTAGATAAAAATCCAAATGCGCCAATTAAAATAATTATTCCGGATCAAGGCGAAAAAGGCATGGGTATCGCATGGAATGTGGCCGGTATTGCTATCACGAAAGCTAGCAAGCACAAAGACCAAGCAAATAAATTAATTGAGTTTTTGTTATCAGATGCAGGACAAAAACAGTTTGCTGAAGTGAATCGTGAGTATCCTGTTCGAAGTGAAGTGCCAGCAGCTTCAATGATACCGGCGATTAAAAATATTAAAGTTAGCAATGTGGCGATGAGTGAATTAGGTACACAACGCGATCGCACGATTGATTTAATTGAAGCAGTTGGTATGCCTTAATTGATAAGATAATTAGCTTGGCAACACAGAGAAGCATTGATAAATGTATTTCTCTGTGTTGTTATTGCGTATAGCTTAATGAAGTTACTGAATTAAAACTAAAGCAAGTTGAATGAACCACTATATCGTTTCCTCAATTATAAATAATGATTCATCATTAATTAATCGTTTACTACGTTTGAGTCCTTCGTCGCGTGCGCTGTTATCTTTTTTAGTCGTTAGTATTGCCTGTATTCCATTGTTGTTTGTTATTGACAGTAGTTTACAACTGACTTTTGATAAATGGTTAAATTTATGGAGCACGCGATTATTTGGTTTAATGTGGAATACTTTGTCATTGGCTGTTTTAGTGGCAATTGGAGCTTTAATTCTAGGGGTTACTACGGCTTGGATATTAGTTCGCCGTGAATTTGTTGGTCGGCGAATAGCGATGTGGTTTTTAATATTGCCGTTAACGATTCCAACGTATGTCTTTTCGTATATTTATACTAATTTGCTAGATGATGATGGTTGGCTTAATCTCTTATGGAAATTTATTTTTGGCGAAGCATCACAACCCCCGGATTTGTATAATATCTTTGGTGTTGCTTTTGTTTTGACCTTAGCAGGGTTTTCGTATGTATTTCTATTGGTGCATGATGCGCTTACTCGAACCAAACAAAATTTAGAAGAAGCCGCTCAAATACAGGGGGCATCTAAGCGACAAATATTTTTTTCAATAAACTTACCGTTATTACGTCCGGCGATTGCTGCGAGCATGGCAATGGTTGTGTTGCATGTGTTATCGGATTTTGGTGCGGTGAGTACTTTACGTTTCCAGACATTTACTCTGAGTATATTTAATCAGATGAATGGACGGTTTGATTATAATGCGGCGGCAGGACTAAGCTTGGTTTTAGTATCGCTAAGTTTAAGTTTTTTAATTTTAGAGCGTTTTTTCCGATCTCGGCAACGTTATTTTTCTGGTAGCCAATCTCGAACAATTAAACGTAAACCAGTAACCCGAAAGGAATTGCTTTTTATTTGGACTTGCTTGGGTATGATTAGTTTATTTTCGTTTTTTCTTCCGGTGGCGTGGATGATTAGCTGGAGCATCGAGTCGTGGTTACAGGGGTTGATTAATATTGAATTTTGGTCTTATGTTGGTAATTCATTAACGGTGAGTTTTATTACCGCATTTGTTGCCGTTTTTCTGGCATTACCTATCGCATTATATCATGCACGTAAACGCAATATGTTAAGCCAAACCTATGTGCAGCTTTCGAGTGTTGGTTTTGTGTTACCGGGCCCGGTTATTGCGCTTGGCATATTGGTGTTTATTTTGGCTTGGCTTGAGCCTTTTTATGGTGGTTTGATGGCATTGGTGCTTGCGATGGTTATTCGGTTTTTACCATTAGCGGTACAATCTCAAGAATCAGCTGTACAACAAATTACGCCTAACTTGGAATTGGCCGGTCGAAGTTTAGGTGCCACAGCTTGGGAAAATTTATGGCGTGTGATCTTGCCTTCAATACGGGGTGGTATGTTTACCGCATGGGTGTTGGTCTTCATTGATACCTTAAAAGAACTACCTGCTACAATTATTTTACGTCCGATAGGGTTTGATACTTTGCCGGTTCGAATTTGGATTGAAGCAAGTGAGGAAATGCTCGAACTCGCTGCTCCAGCTGCATTATTGTTGGTTATTTGTACGTTACCAGTGTTATGGTTTTTATTAAAACCGATGCAAAATCCTAAGAATTAGCTTCACTGCGAATGTTAACGGGCACTAAATTAATTCTATGATCGACTTGGAATATCATAAGCTCTCTAGTAAAATACTAAATTCAACGTCAAGATAAATGGGAGAGTTCTTGTTTAGTCTTTTAACTTATTGATTATTATAGTTTAATTGATATGGTTTAACGATAGCTAATTCAAGACGCCGAAGGCGCAATCCGCCCGGAATCGCTCAGGCAAACGGACCATTTATTTTAAGAATTTAACGACTATTATTGGTAGTATTCTTAACGTTGACTCTGGAGAGCGATCATTTTGAATGATCCACCGACGGGTTAATACTCTCAGGTACTAGGACAGAGGGGCGGCAGACAAGTTAACACTGATCTGTTGTTTTCCTTTAGCATTATGTATTGAGAATTTAATCATCATGAGCAATAACAATCGAATTATTCCTGTTTTTGACCATTCGGCGACACCGAATCCGTCGCGTATGCCAAGTTGGATCCGTCAGCGTATTGGTGGTGGTGTGGTTTTCGATGCTACTGCGCGCGCAGTCAAAGATCATCAATTAAATACTGTTTGTGAAGAAGCAAGTTGCCCTAATCGTGGCGAATGTTGGAGCCGTGGCACGGCAACATTTATGCTATTAGGCGAGACCTGCACACGCGCCTGTGGTTTTTGTAATGTTAAAACCGGAAAACCGGATTGGTTTGATGATGATGAGCCACGCCGAATAGCCGATGCTGTACACAAGATGGCATTGGATTATGTGGTATTAACCTCGGTTAATCGTGATGATATGGATGATGGTGGTGCCAGTATTTTTGCGAATACCATCGTTGCCATGCGTGAACGTATTCCGGATTTGGGAATCGAATTATTAACGCCTGACTTTAACCGAGTTGAAGCCCAAGCAATTAAAATAATCACTCAGTCCTTGGCTCAAGTTCCCAGTCAAAAGCGCGCTAAAACCCAGATGGTTTGGGGGCATAATATTGAAACGGTGCCGCGTTTATATAAGCAAGCACGTAAAGGTTCCAATTACCAACGCTCATTGAGTTTATTAGAAAAAATTGCGGCTATTGAAACCATCGAAGCCAAGTCGGCTATCATGTTGGGTCTTGGTGAGTCGCATGAAGAAGTGATGCAAGTATTAACGGATTTACGTGATCGAGGTGTACAACGTGTTTCCATGGGGCAATATCTGCGACCAACACGCTATCATTTACCCGTAGTTCGTTATTTAGAGCCACAAGAGTTTATTGACTATGAAAAAATTTCTTTCGATATGGGATTCGACTGGGTTAAATGTGGTCCTCTGGTTCGTTCTTCATATCATGCTGAAGAAACACAAGAAAAATAACACACCTTATTCAAACTACAAAAGAGACTCGGTATGCCACAAAAAACTCCTTTATATGAAACGCACGTTGAATTGAAAGCTAAGATTGTTGATTTTGGTGGTTGGGATATGCCCCTGCACTATGGTTCACAAATTGATGAACACCATATTATTCGTCAAGACGCCGGAATGTTTGATGTATCGCATATGACGGTTTTGGATTTGAAAGGCGCTAAGGTTCGAGATTTTTTAAGGTATTTATTGGCCAATAATGTCGATCGATTGCAAAAAAGTGGCAAAGCATTATATAGCTGCATGTTGAATGAGCAAGGCGGAATTATTGATGATTTAATTGTTTATTTTATGCAGGAAAATTGGTTTCGGGTTGTTGTTAATGCGGCAACTCGGGATAAAGATTTAGCTTGGATAAAACAACAAGCCAGTCAATATTCTGTTGATGTTTTGGAACGTAGTGATTTGTCTATGGTTGCAATACAAGGACCTAACGCGCGCGACAAAGTGCATTCGATTCTTAATGAACATGTTACTACTCTTGAAGAGATGGGGCAGTTTTTTGCAGTTCAAATAAACGATATGTTTATCGCGCGTACTGGCTACACCGGAGAAGATGGTTATGAAATTATTCTGCCTAAAGAGCAAGTGGTCGAGTTTTGGAAAAATTTAGTAACTGCCGGTGTTCATCCTTGTGGTTTAGGGGCTCGGGATACTTTACGTCTAGAAGCCGGGATGAGTTTATACGGCACTGATATGACCGAAGATACTTCGCCGTTAATTTCCGGTTTAAATTGGACTATTGCTTGGGAACCAGCCGATCGTGATTTTATTGGGCGTGCGGCGCTTGAAACAGAAAAAGATAATGGTGTTAAACAAAAGCAAATAGGCTTGGTATTATCATCAAAAGGCGTTTTACGTAATCATCTGAAGGTGTTTAACCAAGGTTTGGAATGTGGTGAAATTACCAGTGGTAGTTTTTCTCCAACCTTAGGCAAAGCAATTGCACTTGCACGGGTTAGTAAAGATGTTGCGGAACAATGCAGTATTAATATTCGAGGAAAACTGGTTGATGCGCAAGTCGTTAAAGCACCATTTGTTCGCCATGGTAAGGCATGTATTGAATTATAAAATTAATAATATTGACGAGAGACTTTTAAGAGGTGATATATGAGTGATATACCCAAAGAATTATTTTATACAAAAACACACGAGTGGGTAAAACAAAATGATGATGGAACCGTGAGTGTTGGTATTACCGATCATGCACAGGGTTTATTAGGTGATATCGTTTTTGTTGAAGTTCCTGATGTGGGCACACAATTTATCGCGGGTGATGATTGTGCTGTGGTTGAATCGGTTAAGGCGGCATCCGATATATATTGCCCGGTGTCTGGTGAAGTGACAGCAGTTAACGAAGTATTAGAAGATAGTCCTGAAACTATTAATAAAGATGCGTATCACGATGGCTGGATTTTTACTTTAAAGCCTGAAGATGATGGTGAAGTTGAAGCGTTATTAGATTCCTCGGCATATCAAGAATTAGCTGAGTCCGAAGAACACTAAAACTATACTATAATAATAGGAAAGTACCATGCCGTTTATTCCTCATACACAAGACGATATTCGTGAAATGTTATCCGCCATTGGGGTCGATAATACCGAATCCTTGTTTGATGAAATACCATCTAATTTACGCAGTGATGATTTGAGCAATGTGCCTAATGCTTTAAATGAAATGCAGGTGACACAATTAATGCACCAGCGTGCCAATGATGATGCCAATACCTGTTGTTTTATTGGTGCAGGCGCTTACGATCATCATATACCTGCTGCGGTTTGGGAATTAACGACACGCGGTGAATTTTATAGTGCCTATACGCCTTATCAGGCAGAAGCCAGTCAGGGTACGTTGCAATTACTCTATGAATATCAAACGATGATGACCGCATTAATGGCTATGGATGTCTCGAATGCTTCATTATACGATGGTGCGAGTGGCTTGGCCGAGGCAGTGTTAATGGCGATTCGCGCAAATCGTAAATCGAAATCAAAACGTATTTTAATGCCACGTACGGTGCATCCGTTGTATCGTAAAGTTGCGAAAACGATTGTTCAAAATCAAGGTATTTGTCTTGAAGAGGTCAATTTTGATATTGCTACGGGGGTTATCGATATTGCCGGTTTGCCAGTTGAGCCGGGTGATATTGCCGCACTGGTTATTCCCCAACCTAATTTTTTCGGTTCATTAGAAGATGTTGATGTGTTAACCGACTGGGCTCATGAGCACCAAGCGTTGGTTATTGCTGTGGTTAATCCTTTGTCTTTAGCCATTATCAAACCGCCCGGGCAATGGGGTGAAACCGGTGCAGATATTGTTTGTGGTGAAGGCCAACCGTTAGGGGCACCATTATCTTCCGGTGGACCCTATTTTGGTTTTATGTGTTGTAAACAAGCTTTTGTACGACAAATGCCGGGAAGGATTATCGGACGAACGGTTGATCTCGATGGTAAACAAGGTTTTGCGTTAACCTTGCAGGCACGTGAACAGCATATACGTCGTTCCAAAGCGACATCCAATATTTGTACCAACCAAGGTTTATTAGTGACTGCGGCAACCATCCATATGGCCTTGCTTGGCCCTCAGGGCTTAGAAAAAGTTGCTGCAGCTTGTCATCGTAATACTCAGGTATTAATGGAGAAGTTATCCGAGATACCGGGTGTCAGCAAAGTGTTTGATAATGTTTTTTTTCATGAAGTGGTACTGAAGTTTGATTTACCGTTAGCCGATGTTATGAAAGCGTTAGCGGTGCAAGGTATTGTTGCGGGTTATGATTTAAGTGATGAATATCCCGAATTAAACAATTGCTTATTAGTTTGTGCAACAGAAAAACGCACATTAGATGAAATTGAAAATTATGCAACAAACTTACAGCGAATTTCTAGCCGTTTAACAACGCCGGATTGCCCTGTTGCACCAAAAATGAAATAACATAGAATACGCTATCTTAAAAAAGAAGGAGAATAATAATGGCAGCGATTACGCTTGAAGGAAATCCAATTAAGACCAGTGGTGAATTACCTGCGGTGGGCAGCACCGCTCATGATTTTCATTTAACAACAGTAGAGTTAAACGATATTAATCTTTCTGATTTTTCAGATAAAAGAAAAATTTTGAATATTGTTGTTAGTATTGATACTGGTGTTTGTGAAGCCAGCACTAAATATTTTAATGAGGCTGTGAGTGGCATAAATAACGTGCAGGTTTTTACCATTTCTGCTGATTTGCCTTTTGCGTTAGCTCGAGTTTTTGAAACCGGTAATATTAAAAATGTGTTGCCGTTATCCATGATGCGCAGTCGTAATTTTGCTAAAGATTATGGTGTGCTAATTCAAGATGGGCCTCTGGCGGGGGTTACTGCTCGTGCAATTGTTGTGTTAGATGAAGATAATAAAGTGTTATACACCGAACTTGTCCCGGAAATTACGCAAGCCCCCGATTATGATAAAGCGTTAGCCGTTTTAGCATAAGATTATATTTGAAATTTAAGTTTATAGAGTGAGATAAATAATGTTGATTTTTGAACATTCCAAAACGGGAAGAGAAAACCCTTCCCAAGCACCACTCGGGCATGTTGACATTAAAGGCATTCCAGATAAGTTTTTGCGTAAAACACGGGCTGCTTTGCCCGAGGTTTCAGAAATGCAAGTTGTTCGGCATTACACGAGTTTATCTCAATTAAACTTTTCAATTGATACTCAGTTTTATCCGCTTGGCTCCTGCACCATGAAATACAATCCTCGGGCGTGTAATACTTTGGCTATGTTACCAGGATTTTTATCACGCCATCCGCTTAGTGCTGAAAATCTTGGCCAAGGATTTATGTCGTGCATGTTTGAATTGCAGGATATATTAAAGAATGTTACCGGTATGAGTGAAGTTTCTTTAGCCCCGATGGCCGGCGCTCAAGGCGAATTTGCCGGCATGGCAATGATTCGGGCGTATCATGATTTTAATAAAGATACGGCACGTAATGAAGTATTAATTCCCGATGCAGCGCATGGTACTAATCCTGCGACGGCAACGATGTGCGGTTATAAAGTAAAAGAAATTCCAACGGATGAAAATGGTGATGTGGATCTGACCGCGTTAAAAGCTGCCGTTGGCCCTCAAACTGCGGGCATAATGTTAACCAATCCATCAACGCTTGGTGTGTTTGAAAGAGAAATTAAGAAAATTGCTGAAATTGTTCATTCAGCCGGTGGTTTATTGTATTACGATGGTGCCAATTTAAATGCCATATTAGGCAAAGTTAAGCCCGGCGATATGGGCTTTGATGTTATTCACATGAATTTGCATAAAACCTTTTCAACACCTCATGGTGGTGGGGGCCCTGGAGCAGGGCCGGTTGGTGTGAGTGAACGATTAGTTCCGTATTTGCCGATTCCGATGGTCGCTAAAAGTGAAAACACGTATTATTGGAAAACGGAAAAGTCTTGTCCGCAATCAATGGGACGTTTATCGACCTTTATGGGCAACGCGGGGGTATTATTACGAGCCTATATTTATGCGCGTTTATTAGGACATCAGGGAATGCACCGAGTCTCAGAATTTGCAACGTTAAATGCGAACTACATGATGGTAAAATTAAAAGCTGCCGGTTTTGATATGGCTTTTGAAAACCGTCGGGCAACGCATGAATTTATATTAACGTTAAAGCGCCAAGCAAAAGAGCATGGAACTAACGCAATGGATTACGCTAAGCGATTATTGGATTATGGTTTTCATGCTCCAACAACGTATTTTCCATTATTAGTTGCCGAGTGTTTATTAATAGAGCCAACAGAAACTGAAACGAAAGATGAGTTAGATGGTTTTATTGATGCAATGATTTCAATCAATCGAGAAGCACAAGATAATGCTGATAAATTAAAAAATGCACCGTATACTTTGCCTGTGCGACGTTTAGACGATGTTAAAGCTGCAAAAGATCTTGATTTGAGATGGAAACTATAAAATGGTATTTTTTAATTGAAACCGGGTAGAACAGGCTTTAAGCGAATTTTTCATGCCGCGGGTTATTCCTTAATGGGCTTAATTGCGGCTTATAAAAATGAAGCTGCTTTTAGACAAGAGTTGTGGCTAACTATTTTATTAGCGCCGGTTGCAATTTACTTGGGGAACTCTGGAGTGGAACGCGCATTATTACTGGGTAGCTTATTCTTAGTATTAATTATTGAATTATTAAATTCAGCGGTTGAAGCAGTTGTTGATAGAATTGGTAGTGAACATCATGAATTATCAGGTCGTGCAAAAGACATCGGTTCGGCTGCTGTGTTGCTTAGCTTAATAAATCTTGTGCTAATATGGGCTTTTATATTATGGCCCCAAGTTTCGATATATCTTAAATAATAAAAACAGGAAATTACTATGTCAGCTTTAATATGTGGTTCGTTTGCTTATGACACCATTATGGTTTTCCACGATAAATTTAAAAACCATATTCTTCCAGATAAAGTACACATGTTAAATGTTTCTTTTTTAGTGCCGGAATTACGCCGTGAATTTGGTGGCTGCGCTGGAAATATTGCATTCAATTTAAAATTACTCGGTGGTGAACCTTATCCTATGGGAACCATCGGGACTGATTTTGCGCCTTATTCTGATTGGATGAATAAATTTGCCATTAGCGACAAATATTTAAAAAGAATAGATACCTATACTGCTCAAGCGTTTATAACCACCGATGAAGATGATAATCAAATAACCGCGTTCCATCCCGGTGCCATGAACTATGCTCATGAAAATATTATTCCCGAGTCAGATGGAATTAAAGTTGGCATGGTTGCGCCAGACGGTAGAGATGGCATGTTGCAACATGCCGAGCAATTTGCAAAAGCGAATATCCCTTTTATATTTGATCCCGGTCAAGGTTTGCCGATGTTCGACGGCGCAGAATTATTATCGTTTATTGAAAAAGCGACCTGGGTTGCTGTTAATGAATATGAATCCAAAATGTTAGAGGAGCGTACTGGGAAGTCTCACCACGAAATTGCTGAAATGGTACAAGCTTTAATAATAACAAAAGGTGGTGAAGGATCATTAATTTATACTAAAGATCACCGCTATGAAATTCCAAGTGCCAAAGTAGCTAATATTATTGATCCCACCGGTTGTGGTGATGCTTATCGGGCAGGTATTTTATATGGTATTTTAAATAATTTAGATTGGGATAAAACCGGTCGTATCGCGGCGTTATTGGGTGCAATTAAAATAGAATCGCACGGCACTCAAAATCATGTTTTTACCATGGATGAATTCAAGCAACGTTTTGAAACAGAATTTGGAAGTTGTTTTTAATTATTGGATAATGAATTGAATCTTTCTATTTGAATTAACGATAAAATAACGATGGAATTAGTTAAGTATTTTCACGTATCGATGGCGTTACTTAGTATCACGGGTTTTATTATTCGTGGTATCTGGATGATTCAAGAATCAGCTTATTTGCATCAAAAATGGGTTAAAGTTTTACCGCACATTATTGATAGCTTATTGTTAATCAGTGCTGTTTTTATGGCTATTAGTTTAGCCATCAATCCATTAGAGCAGTCTTGGTTACTCAGCAAAATAATAGCTCTATTGCTTTATATCGCATTAGGGATGATAGCGTTACGTTTTGGTCAATCCAAAGCCCAACGAAAAATAGCCTTGGTTTTAGCAATTATTGTATTCTTTTATATCGTTCTCGTCGCATTCACCAAACAAAGCCTATTATTGTAGGTTGGGGTGGGATCGTTTCGAACCTCAACAGCAGATGATGTTTAAACTAC
>VAPL010731850.1_pt1 | contig 28003 bp, 29 predicted proteins | sample 3395061 | NCBI WGS metagenome assembly VAPL01 (sample SAMN08290444, study PRJNA428436) | hydrothermal vent metagenome | isolation source: Deep-sea hydrothermal vent chimney 2 | place: Pacific Ocean: Juan De Fuca Ridge | depth 2182 m m | reverse complement strand
TTGGTTATTGACGAAAATGGTTACAAAATGAGTAAACAAAATTATTACGAAATAGACGTATTGAATAGCGAACCTATTGATACTCTACATAAGGCATTGTTATTTTTAGGACAACAGCCGCCCTCAGAGATTCTCGAAGGTGATCTAGACAGTCTCTGGAAATGGGCAATCACACATTGGCAGCCAAAAAATATACCAAAATCAGATCAGCTGCTTCAGCTGCCTTAATTCATGGTATTGCGATTAAAAAGTATTTATTATGTTGTTATAAGGTTCATAATTATAGGGTACACCGTTACAAGGTATACAGTTATAAAGTATACAGTTACAAAGCACACAGTTACAGGGTACGCATAGGAGAAAGCCGAATGGCTGATGAAAAAGTATATAAGGTAGCTGCTGATTATGCTAAAAATACGTTGGTTGACGAAGCAAAATATCAGGCAATGTATAAAAAATCCATCGAAGATCCTGACGGATTTTGGGCGGAACAAGCTGAAGAATTTATTGATTGGTACACACCCTGGGACAAGGTATCTAACTGGAATTATAACGATGTTAATATTCGTTGGTTTGAAGGCGCAACATTAAATGTAAGTTATAACTGCATCGACCGGCACCTGAAAAAAAGAGGTAGTCAAACCGCAATTATTTGGGAGGGCGATGACCCTGAAGTTGATAAGAAAATTACTTACAATGAATTACACCAGCACGTTTGCCGCTTCGCAAATGTATTAAAAAATCGTGGCGTGAAAAAAGGTGATAGAGTTTGTATTTATATGCCGATGATTCCAGAAGCAGCCTATGCGATGCTCGCCTGCACACGTATCGGTGCAGTGCATTCTGTTGTATTTGGTGGATTTTCCCCCGAATCAATAAAAGACCGAATTCTTGACTCGGATTGTCAAACTGTCATCACAGCAGATGAAGGCGTACGCGGTGGTAAAACGATTCCGTTAAAAGCGAACGTAAATACGGCACTGCAATCCTGCCCCAATGTACATACCGTGTTAACGATACAACATACCAAAGGTAATATAGAGTGGAATAATGACCGGGATGTTTGGTATCACGAGGCAATACAAACAGCATCGACTGATTGTCCGCCTGAAAAAATGGATGCCGAAGATCCACTTTTTATACTCTATACATCCGGCTCCACCGGAAAACCAAAGGGCGTATTGCATACCACCGGTGGTTACCTGCTGTATGCGGCCATTACGCATAAGTATATTTTCGATTATCATGATGGTGATGTTTACTGGTGCACCGCCGATGTCGGCTGGGTAACAGGTCACTCCTATATCGTATATGGCCCATTAGCAAATGGCGCGATAACGTTGATGTTTGAAGGTATACCGACATACCCTGATGCGTCACGTTTTTGGAACGTGATCGATAAACACAAGGTTAATATTTTTTATACCGCACCAACGGCACTTCGTGCATTGATGCGAGATGGCGATGCTGCAGTAAAAGCAACATCACGCAAAAGTCTTCGCTTGTTGGGCACGGTGGGAGAACCCATCAACCCCGAAGCATGGGAATGGTATTATCACGTCGTCGGTGATGCGCGCTGCCCGATTGTGGACACCTGGTGGCAAACTGAAACGGGCGGTATTTTGATTACCCCGTTGCCGGGTTGCACTGACCTGAAACCGGGATCAGCTACTCGCCCGTTCTTCGGTATTTCTCCCGCTATCCTCGATGACAGTGGTAACGTGTTGCAAGGTGAAGCGTCAGGCATTCTGGTCATTACGGCGTCCTGGCCGGGTCAAATGCGCTCGATATACGGTGATCACAAACGTTTTATTGAGACCTATTTTTCCAGTTTTCCTGGTTATTATTTTGCAGGTGACGGCGCACGACGGGATAAAGATGGTTATTACTGGATTACCGGTCGTGTCGATGATGTACTCAATATTTCCGGACACCGCCTGGGTACAGCCGAAGTAGAAAGCGCGTTGGTACTGCATAAATCTATCGCCGAAGCCGCCGTGGTGGGTTGCCCTCATGATATCAAAGGCCAAGGTATTTATGCATACGTAACACCCATGGCAGGTATAGAACCCGATTCCGAACTACGAAAAGAGTTAATAGAACTGGTTCGACATGAAATTGGCCCGATTGCCAAACCAGATGCAATTCAATGGGCACCCGGTTTACCTAAAACCCGTTCGGGTAAAATCATGCGACGAATATTGCGAAAAATTGCGGCTAACGAAATTGACGACTTAGGTGATACCTCTACATTGGCTGATCCTTCGGTAGTAACACATTTGATTAAAAACAGAGTAAAGGTGATAGGCTAGCCATGTCTGGAAATGCGCGTCGAACAGCGGTAGCGGGTACATTTTATCCCGGTGATGCGGATGAATTGCATGATATTGTGGCTCACTATCTGGATGCGGTAGAATTGGAAAACACCGAAGATATGAAAAAACCCGTAGCGATTATTGCGCCGCATGCCGGTTATGTATATTCTGGACCGATTGCTGCATCGGTTTATGCGCGATTAATTCCTTTTCGAGATGATATTCAGCGAGTTATTTTGTTAGGCCCGTCGCATCGTGTGCCTTTTAGGGGTTTAGCTGCCAGTAGTGCGGCTTATTTTTCGTCGCCATTGGGTGACATCCCCGTTGATCAGTCTGCGCTGGAAAGCTTAATCCAATCGTCCCGTATTTTGGTATTGGATGAAGCCCATGCTCTGGAACATAGTCTGGAAGTACACCTACCCTTTCTACAAGAGGTGTTAGGTGAGTTTTCATTAATACCACTAGTTGTCGGTGACGCTGAGCCTGAAGTAATTTCCAGCATACTTGAGTCATTATGGAAAGACACAAATACTCTGATAGTCGTGAGTTCTGATTTGAGCCATTATCAAGATTACGCTACAGCGCAAAAACTGGACAGTGCCACATCAAGAAATATTGAAAATCTTGATAATCAAGCAATTCAGCATAACGATGCCTGTGGCCGCAACCCCGTTAACGGTTTAATTAATTTCGCAAAAAATCATCATTTATCAGCAAAAACCGTCGATTTGCGCAACTCAGGTGATACCGCTGGCCCAAAAGATAAAGTCGTAGGTTATGGTGCTTATGTTTTCGAATGAGTCTTCTGATTACTACAGTAAAAATGAGAAAGATGCGCTTTTGGAAATAGCGCATACATCTATATTAAATGGGTTTAAAGCGAAGCGTGTGTCAGTCGTCGATATCTCCAGATATTCTGACAACTTATTATTACCACGATCGACTTTTATTACATTATACCGAAACGATGAATTAAGAGGATGCATTGGCAGCCTAACCGCCCAGGAAACATTAGTTCAAAGCGTAGCGAATAACGCTTTTGCCGCAGCGTTTCAGGACCCACGTTTTGTGCCAATGAAACAATTTGAGTTCCAGTCTGTCTCCGTATCTTTATCTATTCTTTCTTTAGCTGAGCCTATTTTGTTTACATCTGAAGCCGACTTAATTTCCAAAATTCGGCCCGAAATAGATGGACTTATATTACAAGATGGATTAAACAAGGGTACGTTTTTGCCTTCGGTGTGGTCGTCTTTGCCAAATCCGAAAATATTCCTTCAGCATTTAAAACAAAAAGCGAATTTACCGGCAAATTATTGGTCGGATACGATAGAAGTGAAGCGTTATACTACAGAAGTGATAGAGTAATTCAGGTATCCCTCTACCCTTAATGTTCAACCCTAATGTTGATTCGTCCCTGCTTGCTTTTTCTCTTCGGACAATACGCATTTTCCTTTTGACCCCGCCAGGCATACGCGTTGGTCGATCCATACAGCATTTTCAAGATTGGCGCCTTGCAAAATTATACCGGTTATGATGGCACCAGATAAATCGGCGTTTGCCAGATTTGCATTCTTTAGGTTTGCGTAGGAGAGGTCCGCATCCTGTAATATTGAAAATGACAAATTAGCATTCAGCATATTAGTATTAGATAAATTCGCTTTTCTTAAAACACTACCTAATAAATTTGCGTTGTTAAAATTGGTGAATCTAAAATTAACCAGACTAAAATTACCGTATGCTAGATCACTTTCAGATAAATCAGAGCTTTTTATAGTAGAACCAATCATGTTTACATTGCGCAATTTTGATTTTTTTAAATTGGCTTTTTCAATAACTGCGCCCTCCATATTACAATCACGCCAATCTGCGCCTGGTCTGGGAGTCGAATCACATTGTTTTACAAATGTCACATCAACAGGTGACGATTTAATAAAATAAGCGGTAGCTGCAATCCCTATAAAAACAGCGACGGCTATATGTAACGCTAAATAACTCTCGGGTTTTTTTCCTTCTTTATAAATCTCGGTTTTTATTATCCGGTGTTTTTTAACATCGTATGGTTCAGCTTGTCTCCTGTTGCCACTGCTTCTATTATCGTGCGAACCTGTTGTGGTGTTATTTTCACGCCGATCACCGGATAACCTTTCGTCTTCTCGATATCTTGCGAGCTTTAAACGCTCTTGTGCTTGAGGGTCATCTGCATTAACAGACATTTCTTCAGGTATGATTTCCGGAAATTCCGATATGGTTTTCCAGTTTATTTGATCAATACTTACTTCATCGATTACCTTTAATCTTCCCAATAACACATGCCGGGTAATTTGTTTTGATGGAAAAGGCCCCCGGATTGTATCACCACGCCTCGTATATAAAAGCAATCGTTTAGTCATTTCTCATTCAAGGCCTGAACGTTCGGCTTAGTGTTTCGATTGCTTTACCTCAAGCCGGTTCATCAAATCAATTAACTCTACTTCGCCATAAGACATTCCACAATTTTCAACAATTTCATCCATCTTCACACCATTATTGAGCAGCACTTTAGCTTGCCCATAGGTGCGTGTCATCCCCTGTGGTTCCTTTAATTCATATTTTTCCTGACGATCCGCAAGTGCATCAAGTTTTCGGTCCAGATGGTCAATACTTTTTCCAATGTTTACTGCGGCCGAGCACATTGCAGCCACGTGATTTTGTAACATGTCGCACTTTAACAATGCATCGTGACAATTTTTATTTAACCTATATAATCGAATGCCTAAAAATGGCGCGCACAATAGTCCTGCAAAAAACAACCCACTGGCCACTTCAGTTAAACTTATCTCGTTCATTATACTTTACTCTCTATATTGTACTCTCTTGTCAGTACACGCTTGTTAGCACGCGTTACACAATTCTTCATCCGATAAAAAATTATTCAGATTAATCACAATTAATAATTCATTATCTCTGCTGGCGACACCCTGTATATATCGATTCGATTCTTCATTTCCAACGTTTGGTGTACTTTCAATTTCTGAATTTTCCAGGTCTACAACATCGGTTACACTATCTACTAATATTCCGACAACATTATTTTTGATTTCTACAATGATAATGCGAGAGTCATCGTCAATCTCTCTAGGGCCAAGACCAAATCGTTTTCGAGTGTCTGTTATCGTAACGACATTACCTCTTAAGTTCATAATACCGATAACATAAGCGGGCGCTCCCGGTACTGGCGCGATTTCTGACATCCGTAAAACTTCCTGTACCTGCATCACATTTATACAATATTTTTCATTTTCCAGTTTGAATGTAACCCACCTTTTTAAAGATTCCTCAGTCGCTGCAATTGCCGTCATATTGTTCCCCTGGATGATCTCGAGTAGCTTCTAACGTAGTTTAAATTTTTATAGTATGGGAACCTCTGATTAAGTCATGGACGACATCTATGAGTTTAAATCTCATAGCGACTCGCCCATGACTTAATCAGGGGTTCCTAAGGTTAATTGCCAAACATATCAACAATTAAAATGCATAATTTGTACCAAAACAAATATTAAAAATAGGTCGATATTGTTACAATTTCCTGTAAACAGCATCATTGCAAAGAACAAACCTAAATAAATCAGTTGAATCGTAGCGAGGGTGACTAAGGTGCAGAAGATTCAACTGATTTATTTAGGTTTAACATCCTCAATAATTTTATCCACATCTAACAAAGCCATTTGTCTGGTAACCACAGTCCCCGCTAACCATTTTCTTTTTGTGCTATCAGTACGCCAGCAAATATCATTCTTAACTTGAGCAAGTGACTCAATAACGTCGTCACAGGTAAATCCGGTATTTGCTCCCTTTATCATTATTATTTTATTGGGTTTGTTTCCTTTACGGTTTGGCATAACCAGAATTGGCGTGCTAATTACAGTAACCGTTGAGCCATCCACACCCAAACCGGGTACGCGTTGTTGTAACTGTTTATCTGGAAATTTGATTTCTTTTGGAATATCAATGACATCGCTTATTTTGTCCGCAGATATAGCTAGCTTTAGTCCCGATACCAGGAATACACAGACTTCGATACACAGATCCTCACCGATTACGTTGTTGATATTTTTTTTATTGGTATTGCCGTTTGTCTCTGCTTGCGTCTCATTATTATTCTCAATTGGCGCATTGAGTGAACTTACATTGCAACTCTCTTTGCAAGCCTGATCAACTGATGTTTGTTCTTCAGAGACAGATTTTTCTATCAACTCCTCAGCGGTTAACACGCCAATATAGTCCATCAATGCGTTCTTTTGATTTGAGAGTTTATTATGCGTACTGTTCATAACCTTAATCACAGAGCCACCACATTGCCGTTATTTGAATTTTGATTGGCAGCAATCAATAAATTAATAAATTTTTTATAAGCTTTCACTCCTCGATCACTCCTGCTTATGACGGACAGTGGCACTCCCATGCGACTTGCCTCTCTAAATTTTGTATCTATCGGAATAATCGCTTCAGATAAATGGTCCGCGTACTTATCGCGTAAATTTCTCAATGCTGCGAGTGACGCTCGGGTACGTTTGTCAAACATCGTGGGTAATACTGTATAAGGAATGTCTGATCGCCGGGATTTAGCCATCATTTCGATTGTACGCACCATTCGTTCCAATCCTTTTAATGACAGAAACTCGGTTTGTACTGGTATGACAAGATGATCGCAGGCAGCCATTGCATTTATCATTAATATTCCAAGGTTAGGTGGGCAATCGATTAATACATTGGAGAATCGGCCGTTTATTGCAGCCAGTATATTTTTAATAACCAACCCCTTTCCACTTTGTGTCCCGAGTTGCCGATCCAATGTTGCCATTGCGGTCGACGCCGGCAATAAATATAAGTGATCAAATCGTGTTTCAATAACGATATCATTTACTATTCCTTTATAATTAGTACCGTCATATTTAAAAATGTTGTAGATACTTTTTTCAATTTCATCAGGATCGAAACCAAAATAGGATGTTAAAGAGCCGTGTGGATCCATATCCAACATCACAGTAGGCTCACCCCTCTCAGATAATATCCCTGCCAGAGTGGCCACCGTGGTAGTCTTTCCAACCCCTCCTTTTTGATTAGCGATAGTTAAAATATTCAACTCGATTTTTCCGCCTTATTTAATTTGCCACTTGAGCCATTTTTTAATTTATCCAGATCATCTTCATATTGTCGACCCCGTTTCTCAGGTGAAATAACAACAACAACGCGCCTATTTTTTTTTCTACCATTTGCAGTTGCATTGCTTTCAGTAGGCTGAAATTCGCCATATCCAATCGCCGCCATTTTCTTTGGGTCTACGCCACTTTTAGCAAACAAATGAACGACACTTGCAGCGCGTGCTGCAGAAAGTTCCCAGTTGGAGGGATATACTTCTGTGAATATCGGCACATTATCTGTAAATCCCTCAACCTGTATTGAATGGGATTTTTCCTTAAGTATTTTCGCAATCTTTCTTAACGTTGGTACCGCCCTTCGTTGCAGCCCTGAACTGCCACTTTCAAACAAAACACTGGTATTAATTTCTACTTCTACACCGTTCTTTCCAATTTCTATTTTAATCGATTCATCATCAACCAGATCTTTCATACTTTTTGCTATTTCATCCGCAATTTTTTCCATCTCAGCTTCAGCCCCTGAGCCATCCCCTTCGCCCTGAGAACCCGGTGTAGGCATAGAAAGATCTAATGACTGAAACCCTGAACTTTTTACCATCGGCGCAATTAACGATGCTTTTGAAGGTGTGCTAACAAGTGAAATGGGAGAAATAGAGGACGATTTTTTTCCAAATGCAGTTGTTAATGAATTTGACAATACTCTATATTTACCTTCGTTTACCGATGATACAGCATACATAACAACAAAAAATGCGAACAATAGCGTAATAAAATCAGCATATGAGACAAGCCATCTTTCATGATTTTCATGCTCTTCCGGTTTTTTTTTGCGCGCCATAACGGTATCTACAAATAACCATTTAATTTGGTTTCGATATTTCGAGGATTTTCACCCTCGGCTATCGCGATGAGTCCCTCTACAATCATTTCCTGCATACGTGTTTGTTGGCCAATAATACTTTTTAATTTACCACCTATAGGAAGAAACAATAAATTTGCCAAACCAACACCGTAAATTGTCGCAACAAATGCAGTCGCAATACCTGAACCCAATGAAGATGGGTCTGCAAGATTTGCCATTACATGAATAAGACCCAGTACAGCACCAATAATTCCGACAGTCGGTGCGTACCCTCCCATTGTGTCGTATATTTTTGCGGCATCAAGTGATTTTTTTTCAGTTGAGTCAATTTCAACTTCCAAAATACTTCGTATTACATCGGGTTCACTGCCGTCGACCAAAAGCTGCAAACCTTTTCGAGCGAAGGGATTTGATTCAACTTCAACAACAGACTCTAATCCCAACAGCCCCTCTTTCCTGGCAATGTTGCTCCAACTGATAATATTTTCCACTGCCGCGCTTGCTGCAAGCTTGGGTGGAAAAATCATCCAGATCATCATCTTAAGGGAGAGCAAAAAGGTAGAAAGTGACACTTGAGTCATAACCGCGCCGACAGTGCCTCCCATTACAATTAATATCGCCGGTCCGTTTAACAACGATTCTATGTGACCACCTTCCAATGCCTGTCCCCACAGGATCGAACCAAAACCAACAATAATACCGGCAATAGTTAAAATATCCATTATGCTGACTTGGCATACGACGTCATCAATTGAGACACATCCAGGATCAAGGCGATTTTTCCATCGCCTGTAATTGTTGCACCCGACACCCCAGGCGTTCCTTGTAATGTGGATCCCAGCGGTTTTATTACAACTTCTTCTTGTCCAACCAGTTGATCGACCACAAACCCGACTCGCTGCGTACCGAATGCAACTACAACAACGTGACCTGCCTCGGGTAATTTATCGGCATTTGCACCTTTAACTAACCATCGCCTTAAATAATAAATGGGTAGCGCCCTGTCTCTATTCATTACAACAAGTTGCCCATCTATAATATTTGTTTTGGTTAAATCAAGATTTAATATCTCGCCTACATTGACTAATGGAAGCGCAAATACTTGCGCATCTAGTTTGACCATTAGTGTAGGCATGATGGCGAGGGTTAATGGTACTTTAATTGTTAATTTACTTCCTTTATCAATTTTCGATTCTATGTCAATCGTACCATTTAGACGCGCAATTGAATTTTTGACTACATCCATGCCGACACCACGACCCGACACATCTGTTATTTTTTCTTTAGTTGAAAACCCTGCCATAAAGATCAGGTTATACGCTTCGCTGTCGGTTAATCTGGCGGCAGTTTCTTTATCAAGGAGTCCCTTGTCAATTGCAATACCTTTTAATTTTTCGGGATCAATTCCTGCACCGTCATCCTCAATAGTCAGACTGATGTGATCACCTTCCTGTTTCGCGCCCAACATGACTGTACCTTGTTCCGGTTTTCCTTTTGCCACACGTACATCTGGCAATTCAATACCATGGTCTACTGAGTTACGAATAAGGTGAACAAGCGGGTCTGCCAATGCCTCGACCAGGTTTTTATCCAGATCTGTCTCTTCACCTTGTAGTTCCAAGTTAATTTTTTTGTTTAAACTTCGCGCTAAATCGCGTATTACCCGTGGAAACCGACCAAATACTTTTTTGATTGGCTGCATTCGAGTTTTCATAACGGCAGCTTGTAAATCAGTAGTTACCAAATCAAAACTAGTCACTACTTTTTCTAATTCGTCATCATTATAAGTCGCTTCTATAGTGGACATTCTATTACGTACCAGCACCAATTCTCCAACCAGATTCATAATGTCATCCAACCTTGCCGTGTCAACTCTAACGCTTGTATCTGCTTGTTGTACTGATTTTTTTTCAGCCTGTTTTGTCTCTTTCTTGGCGACCGTTTTTGGCACTTCCTTTATAATTGGTTTTTCTTTGTTAACATCCGTTTTTTTGGGATTTTCTTCACTTGTTGACTTATTCTTAGTTGAGGTAGAGTTAGCTGTGCCAGAGGGACCATGTAGCGTATCCAACTCATCATCTGTTATCAGCTCTGCATCTTTCCCTGCGCTATCAGATTCTTTGTTAAGACTGTCCTTTGGCATACTGCCTTTTGGCGCTCCACCACTATTAATCTGATCCAGCAGGTCTTCAAATTCATCATCGGTAAATTCATCGTTGGAGGCGGTATTGGGCTTGCTATTTTCTTTTGTATCAACTTCCTTTTTCTTATCCAGGTTATCCAGCAGTGCTTCAAATTCGGAGTCCGTCATATCTCCGTCATCTGAATTATTGATCACCGGTTCCACTGGCTCGTTTTCTTTGTCGATTTCAACCGTATTTTTATTATCTTCTACTGCATTTTCAGTTGTTTCATTCTCAGTATTAATAATATTATCCAGGCCCAATAAAAGCTCAGCATCCGCAGGCTGTGGTTCACTGGCATTATTTAACGCATCAAACTGACCATTTAACACATCCAGCACGGGCAGGATAACATCCATTAATTGAGCATTTACATGACGCTCACCATTACGCAGTAGGTTGAAAACATCTTCAGAACGGTGACAAACTTCGACAACACATGTTAAGCTCAAAAAACTGGCGCCACCTTTTATGGTATGAAAACCGCGGAATACGGCATTGAGGAGTTCGTTGTCATCTGGACTGTTTTCCAAATCAACAAGCTGTTCATTTAATTTTTCTAGTATTTCGCCTGCTTCTACTAAGAAATCTTGTAATATCTCTTCATCTTCTGTGAACGCCATTCTTTCACCTATTAAAATCCAAGGCTAGACAATAAATCATCAACATCATCTTGTCCTTTGAGAACACTATCGCTTTGTTTTCCCGGTATTTGCGGTCCATCAAGGCTGGATCTTGAATCTTCTTTTTGGTTGTTATTATCCTGCGTAGCAGTATCCTGAAGAACGTTATCCTGAATAACATATTCACTTGATAACTTAACCAAATTCACCAGATTTGATTCCACTTCATCCACCAATGTAATCACCTGTTTTATGATCTGTCCCGTCAAATCCTGGAAAGATTGCGCCATAAGTACTTTATTCAAATCTTCTTTTATACTCGATGTGCCTGTTAAAGATTTACTAAAATATTCTGGCAATTCATCACTTAGCTGCCTAAATTGTTCTGCAGACATTTCCTTTCGTTGAAATCGCACCCATTTCTCTTTAAATTCTTCCGCTTGTTTTCCCAATTCATCGCATATCGGAATCGATGTTTCGACGGCGGTAAGCGTGCTATTGGCCGAGTCATTTGTTAACTTGATAACATGATTAAGCCTGTCTCTGGCATCAGGTATTTCTGTTTCTGAAAAATTAGAAAATTTTGAGTCAAGCCTGAAACTCATCAATGCATCATGAAACTCACGTGTTAACTTTCCTAGCTCTGTAAATATATTTTTTTCGCGAGAATTGATTAATTGATCTAACGCTTTTGTTGCATTCTCATTGTTACCTGACTTTAGTTCACTCACCAGGCTTTGCGCTTGTTCCAGATATTCATCCGAGATTACATTATCCATGGTCATATTATTCTCAGTGATTTTGTAGTTTAGTTAGTATTTAATAAGTTATTAAACGTTTGCTTCAATCCGTTCAAATATTTTTCCGATCTTTTCTTTTAAGGTTTCCGCGGTAAACGGTTTCACGATATAGCCATTTACACCCGCTTCAGCCGCTTCCACTATTTGTTCTCTTTTTTGCTCTGCGGTTACTAGCAAAACAGGCATAGATGCCAATTTTTCAGTTGTACGAACCTTTTTTAATAGGTCAATTCCAGTCATACCAGGCATATTCCAATCTGTTACCAGAAAATCAAAATCACCCGATTCCAGCATTGGATATGCGGTGTTGCCATCATCTGCCTCTTGCGTATTGTTAAAGCCAAGGTCTCTAAGTAAATTTTTTATTATTCTTCTCATTGTCGAAAAATCATCAACAATAAGAATTTTCATATTTTTATCCAACGCTGCCTCCGTTATCCATTGCAAGGACAAACAATTAACATACTTTTCATGCCCGCTTTGTCATGCCTGCTTAGACCAGAGATTCATTCTAGCCTGCAAACGAATCACCGCCTGACTATGAATTTGGCTAACGCGTGATTCACTTACACCAATAACGGAACCTATTTCTCTCAAATTAAGTTCTTTGTCGTAATATAATGACATTACAAGCCGCTCTCTTTCCGGCAGCCCCGCTATTGCTTGTGACAGGTTTCTCTTAAAATCATCGCGTTGCAATTTATCATATGGGCCGGACATTTTTTCTGTAAGACCCAATGACATTGAGTCTTCATCCATACCTACATCTTCATAACCAAAAACCTTATGTGCATTTGATTCTTTTAATAAACGCTGATACTCAAGTAAACTTAAACCCATCTCTTCTGCGATCTCATGATCCCGGGCATCCCGGCCTGTTTTATTCTCAATTTCCTTTACAACTTCAGCTATCATTCGTGCCTTCTTGTGTACGGACCTTGGCGCCCAGTCATTTTTTCTGATTTCATCTAACATAGCACCACGAATTCTGATACCGGAATACGTTTCAAAACTTGCTCCTTGATCAGAATTATAATTTCGTGATGCTTCAAGTAAGCCAATCATGCCAGCTTGGATTAAATCATCCGGTTGAACACTGGGTGGTAAACGACTTATTAAATGATACGCAATTCGCTTTACCAGTGGTGCATACTTGGTCACCAAATCATCTTTACATGGATGTTCGTGCACTGATGCGTAGTTAGCCGCTGCGCTCATAGTCTTACCCCCTCAATCTCTTGACTCGCCATAATTAATCTCTCAACAAAAAACTCTAAATGACCACCTGCGTTCGCAGGTAATGGCATACTGCCGGTTTTTTGCGCCAGTTTCTTAAAAGCCATTGCAGCTTTACTTCGTGGATAAGCATCTACAACAGCGCGTTGCTTTTGCACTGCTTTACGTAGATAGTCGTCCTGCGGTATTGCCCCCATGAAATTCATAGCAACATCTAGATATCTATCTGTCACTTTTACTAATTTGTTAAACAGCACTCTGCCTTCTTGAACACTGTTGACCATATTCGCCAAAATATGAAATCGGTTAATACCATATTCTCTATTTAGTAGTTTCAACAACGCATAAGCATCCGTTAGCGATGCAGGCTCGTCACAAAGTACAACAACGACTTCTTGTGCAGCGCGACTATAGCTGATTACACTTCCTGTAATACCGGCAGCAGTATCAATTATAAGTGTGTCGATATCGAAACTAAGCTCACTAAATGCACGTATCAGGCCCGCGTGTTGTGAAGAATTTAACTCTGCCATTGCCTGCGTACCGGATGAAGCGGGCACTATTTTTAACCCGGATGGGCCTTCTACGATAATCTCTTCTAAACTGCGTTCACCACTTATTACGTGTTTAAGATTGTATGGCGCATGTACCCCTAACAAAACGTCTACATTAGCTAATCCAAAATCGGCATCCAACAACATAATATTTTTGCCATCATTCGCCAGCGCAAGCGCAAGGTTAACCGAAACGTTCGTTTTTCCAACCCCCCCTTTTCCACTGGTAACAGCAACAACTCGAACTGGCTTGACGCTAGCTGTTCTGCGCATAGCTATTGGTCGTTCACCTATTGACTGTTCAATGCTGACTTCAGACATTAGCACTAACCGACCTGCTCCAAAGTAATTTTTCCAGCGACTCTTCCAATCTACCCATTTCTCGCATTAACAATATGGAGCGGTTCACAATATCTTCAGAATTAATATTGTGAATATCTTCTGGTACACGTTGGCCATCACTTATAAACGCAATTGGCAAATCATTTTCTATGACGGAGGAAAGAACGCTGCCCAAATTGGCCGCCTCATCCAATTTGGTCAATATACAACCGTCTATATTTTTTTTGAATGTGTGAATTGATTCATTTAACGATTCATATTGCGTTGCGGCAGAGATTACAAGTAATGTCTTTCTTTGTTTTAACGGAATTTGACTAAGCATGTTTAACTGATTCACCAACCTTTCATCCCGATGACTCATGCCTGCTGAATCAACCAACACTAAATCCTTGTTCTTTACTAAGTCTAAAACCTTACTCAATTCATTTTCATTACCTACTGTATAGACGGGGATATCCAGAATACGCGCATACGTTCGTAACTGTTCATGAGCACCTATTCGAAAATTATCTGTTGTTATTAACGCTATATCATTTTTACTATGTCGAAGTGCGTACCTGGCTGCCAGCTTTGCGATCGTTGTGGTTTTTCCTACGCCAGTTGGACCAACCAATGTAATAACACGGCTGTTTTCTATACTATTTTTGTCAATCACTGGCACTTTATTTGTTAAAATATCAATGGCTCTTTGCCATGCTTCTTTGATATTGAGATCATCCGGTATTTTTTCAGAAATAGAGTTACTTAAAAATGGACTCAATCCCAGTTCCACTAGATGTCTGATTAGTTTTACGCGTAACGGATGTCGTTTCGCAACATCTCCCCAGGCCAGACCCGAAAGTTGCTGCTCCATTAGATCCCGTAAATTACTTAATTCATTTTGTATATCTGACAAATGCGAATTTTTTGTTGCAGAAAGTGGCGCAGGAAACGGTTCAGAGAAATCAGCTGTATCAGGCAAGTTTTTATCTGTAATCAGATCTTGACTGGCCTGCGTATCCAATATTGTCGGTGCGATAATCTCGACCTGAGTGTCATTTTTTATTTTTTTTATATTACTATAATTATAACGATCATTCGGATTAGAAAATTGATCTTTAAAAACTTCGTCATCATCATATTCTGATGTCGCAACAATTTCTATTTTTCCATTTATTTTGCTATTCGAGATGATAACCGCTTCTGGCCCAAGTTCCTTACCGACCTCTCGCATTGCTTGTCGCATGTCATCTACAATAAAGCGTTTTGTTATCATAATAATCCACTTCCAATCGCGACTAATAAATAATTCATTAAATGTAATTCGTTAACTTCTGCTAGTTAAAACCTGTAACTCTGAACCTAGGCCGCGATTGCGGTACCACCCACATTTGCAATAATCTTTATCTGTTTATTGTTCGGTATTTCATTAAACGATAGAACATTTAAACCAGGTATCGCATGACGGACAAATCGAGACATATAGGATCTGAGTTGCGCAGAAACGACCAATACGGCTGCCTGGCCCGCAATTTCCTGTCGTTGAGTTTGTTCCTGTAGTGCCTTAAGAAGCCTCTCCGCTAAACCCGGCTCAAACCCGGCCATTTCATTAAATCCACTTTGTACTGACTTTTGTATTGATTGATGCAAAATCTGTTCCAATGAAGAATCCAGCGTCATAACCGGTAGCTCCAGCGCCATACCATTGATCTTTTGCACAATTGCACGCCCCAGGGCCACCCTGACCAACCCGGTTAATATGTCAGGGTCTTGACTGTTAGACGCATTATCTGCCAACGATTCGGCAATAGTTCTTATATCTTTTATAGGGATTTTCTCTTCCAATATATTTTGCAATACCTTTACGACGACGCCCAATGGCAATGCATTGGGAATCAATTCTTCTATAAGTTTTGGGGATTCTTTGGCTAGTTTGTCCAGTAAGTGTTGGACTTCCTCTCTACCTATCAACTCATGTGCATGGTTTTGTAGTATTTCGCTCAAGTGGGTCGCGATAACGGTACTCGCATCTACAACGGTATAACCCAAGGACTGAGCCTGATCATGCTGTGAGGTTTCAATCCAAACAGCATCTAATCCAAAGGCAGGGTCCTTTCCTTCTATACCACTCACTGATCCAAAAACCTGTCCGGGATTGATTGCCAACTCACGATCTGGGTGTATCTCTGCATCACCAATAGTGACACCCATTAGTGTGATGCGATAAGCATTGGGTGATAAGTCAAGGTTGTCTCTAATATGCACTGCGGGTACCAGAAAACCTAACTCCTGTGACAATTTTTTACGTACGCCCTTAATGCGATTCATCAACTGGCCGCCTTGATTTTTGTCTACCAAGGGGATTAACCGATAGCCCACTTCAAGACCAATAATATCCACGGGTGTCACATCATCCCAGCCTAATTCCTTCGGTTCGGTAGTAGGTTCAGGTGGCGGTGTTTCTTCTACCACAACCTTTGGTTGCGATTGTTTTTTATTTAGTATATATCCGCCGACGCCCGCGATCGCTGCAAACGTCAGAAACGCGAAATTAGGCATACCTGGAATAAGCCCGATAATCCCCATAATGCCCGCTGTCGTAATCAATGCCTTTGGACTGGAAAACATCTGCGAGAGAACTTGGTCACCCAGTTCCTGTTCCTTTGAAACGCGTGTAACAATAATACCCGCCGCAGTTGATAAAATTAATGAGGGTATTTGTGCGACTAAACCATCGCCGATTGTTAATAATGTATAATTACGCGTTGCATCACTTATACCCATATCATGCTGCAGCATGCCTACTGCCAATCCACCAATGATAGTGATCAACATTATTATGATACCTGCTATTGCATCGCCTCGAATAAATTTACTGGCGCCATCCATCGAGCCGTAAAAATCCGCTTCATTTATGATTTCCAAACGGCGAAGATTCGCTTCTTCCTGTGTCAATAGCCCGGCGTTTAAGTCCGCATCGACTGCCATTTGTTTACCCGGCATCGCATCAAGAGTAAACCGTGCTGATACTTCCGATATCCGGCCAGCACCTTTGGTAACAACGACAAAATTTATTATTACTAATATCGCAAAAATCACGAAACCCACGGCATAATTTCCGCCGACAACAAATTCGCCAAACGATTGAATAACCTGTCCCGCAGCGGCAGTACCCGTATGCCCCTCAAGTAAAACCACCCGGGTCGATGCGATATTTAGACTTAGTCGCAGCAACGTAGTAATTAATAGAACAGTAGGAAATACCGAAAAATCCAAAGGCCGATGTATATAAATAGAGGCCAGCATGACCACGAGGGCAAGGGAAATATTAAATGTAAAAAAGATATCCAACATAATTGGTGGCATGGGGATAACGATCATCGCCAGCAAGGCAAGCAGCAATAATGGAATACCTAGCCCATTTTTTAACAGTCGGCCAAATGCCTCTGCAATACTATTGGAATTCATTACTATTCATCTCGCTTATATTCATCGGGTATTGGAAACTCAGGCACATCCGATGTTTTATTTTTATTTGCCTGAATATTATTTAACTGATACACATACGCCAATAATTGGGCAACAGCTAAATACAAACCACTTGGTATTTCCTGATCCAGTTTTACACTGTAGAAAAGAGAGCGTGCCAATGGCGGTGCTGAAACTGTCGGCACATTACTAATAGATCCAATATTTCTTATTTGTTGAGCAATTAAATCAGCACCCTTAGCGACAACGATCGGTGCTTTCATAGCATCCTGCTGATATTTAAGCGCAACTGCGTAATGCGTAGGGTTAGTCACAATCACATCAGCAGTTGGTACCTTGTCCATCATGCGCCGTTTCGATATTTCCTGCTGCATTTGTCGTACTCTACCGCGTACTTCCGGGTTACCTTCTGTATCCTTGTTTTCGTCGCGAACTTCCTGTTTTGTCATTTTTAATTGTTTAGCGTGATTCCATATTTGAAATGGTACATCTACCATCGCGACAATAATGAGTACCAGACTAACGATTAAGAACGACCAACCAATATTCGATACCGCATGCGCAAGACCGACTTCAATTGATTGTTTTGACAAAAACAAAAAATCATCTTTGCTGTGCCATAAAAACAACGAAACGGCGAATAAAACAAGTACAAATTTCGCCAGAGCTTTTAACAATTCCAGTACAGAGGTCCATGCGAAAATTCGCCCCATACCTTTTATCGGACTTAACTTATCCCATTTAAAACTTACCGCTTGCATGCTGAATGTCCAGCCGCTAACAAGCAACGGCGCGAGCACAGCGACAATAACCATTAATATTAAAAATGGAACTAACAATAAAATTGAATCGATTACCATGTCGATAAAAGTATTCAGGAGAGTCGTGTCGTCGAAAAGCGTTTCTCTGGATATAGTTAACGCATCTGCAAATATGGCAGCCAGATCTTCCAAAATATTCTTACCCATCAAAATTAATCCGGCAGCACCGACAAGCATAACCAACATCGTATTTAGCTCACGCGAACGTGCGACTTGTCCTTTGTCGCGCGAGTCTTGTAGGCGCTTCGCCGTGGGTTGTTCAGTCTTTTCCTGTCCACTACTCTCTGCCATAAATTACTCGTTAGTTATTTCTTAAATTAGCCCGCACTCAATAGTCTTCCTATAAGCTGGAAGCCGGATGTTACATACTCTGAGACCAGGGGTAGAAATGTTGGTAACGTGACAAGTATTAAAACAAATCCTAATGTTAACGTTATCGGAAATCCGATGGATAAAATATTAAACTGGGGGGAAGCTCGCATGATAATGCCCAAAGCCAAATTCACCACCAATAGCGCTGCTATAACAGGCAATGCGAGTACCACGGCGCCTTGAAATAGATAACTTCCCCAGCTCACTATTTCCCAATAACTATTAACTGACAGTCCTTGTGATGAAATGGGTATCGTCGTAAAACTCTCGACAAGTACTTCCACCAGAATTAAGTGGCCGTTAAGTGCCAGAAAAGCTAATGTCACTAATATCTGATAGAATTGGCTCACAACGGGTACTTGTGCACCATTTTGTGGATCTACCATTGTCGCAAAACCCAAGCCCATGCTTAAGGCGATAATCTGCCCACCCGTTACGAAAATGCTGAATACCATCAACATTGCAAATCCCATCGCAAAACCAATAAGAATTTGTTGTGCTATCACTAATACCCCATTTAATGACAGTGGTTGAATATTTTCTGGCGGTGGAATAATAGATACAACAACAATCGTGAGAACAATTGAAATAGCAACTCGAATTCGCACCGGTACTAATCGTGAACCAAATATCGGTGCTACACTGGCTAGTGCCGCTATTCTAAATAGCGGTAATAAATAGGATCCCATCCATGTCGCAATTTCTGTACCGGTAAATATCATAATTTTAATTAACCATGTAACACTGCATGGAACATGCTATCTACAACTATAAATATAACTATAACTATAAATACTGCTATACGAGATATGAAGGAATATTACCTATTAGCCGAATGGTGTAGCCAATCATTAGCTGTAACAACCACGATCCAGCAAACAATAAAATTATAAATACAACGAGTAACTTGGGTACAAAACTTAAGGTCATTTCGTTTATCTGTGTTGCTGCCTGAAACATACTGATTAACAAACCCACCGCGAGTACCGGAAGCAGTATAACTGCAAGCATAAGAATGCAAACTTCCAATGCTTGCCTGCCAATTGTAATAACCAAATCAGGCGTCACTCTCTGACTCCTTATATATAAAAACTTGATGCGAGCGTACCCATGATCAGTGACCAACCATCGATAAGTACAAACAGCATTATTTTGAAGGGAATAGATATGATCATAGGTGACAACATCATCATGCCCATTGACATCAATACACTTGCAACAACAAGATCAATAATTAAAAACGGTATAAATATCATAAAACCGATTTGAAAAGCTGTTTTTAGTTCACTTGTAACAAATGATGTCAAGACAACAGCAAAAGATATGTCTTCCGCAGTCTTATTGTCTTCATCTGAAATTGTTGCTGCAGTTGAATCCGTTACATTATCGAGGTCAACATCACCAATAACAGGCGTTTTTATTTGACTATCTGCTGCTTCTTTCAACTTTGTCTTTTCGGAAAGCCGTGAAAACAGCGCCAAATCTGACGAACGCGTTTGATTTAGCATAAAAGTTCGAAATGGTTCAGCCGCTTTTGGAATAGCCTCTTCGAATGTTATTTTTTTGTCCATATAGGGTTTAACCGCTTCTTGATAAATATTGTCGAAAACGGGATACATAACAAAAATAGTAAGAAACAGGGCTAACCCAATAAGAATTGGATTTGATGGTGTTTGTGCCAATCCCACTGCCTGGCGCACAATAGCCAATACAATAATAATGCGGGTAAATGAAGTCATCATCATCAAAGCTGCAGGCAAAAATGTCAGTGCTGTCATCAACGCCAGCACTTGTATACTTAACGTGTAGGTCTGCCCCCCATCCTTAGTGGTACTGACAGAGACCGCAGGCAAACCTAAATCAGCCGCATAGACTGAATTCGTTATAACATCCATCCCCATAATCATAACCACGGTCACAATTATAATTGCTAATAAGTAAGATGTTTTTTTATGCAGTTGCTTCATGAATTTTCTTGTTAAATAATGATGTTATATTCAATACACTACGATTTTTTTGCAGCAGACTGGCCTTTAATCACCGAGAAAAGTTTATTTTGAAAATGCCCTGACATATTTAAACCGGATTCATCTATCTCTATTGGCGACTCTAATTCACATAAAGTTTGCATCCTACCGGGTGACATGCCTACAAGAAGTTGCTGCTCTCCTACCTGAACTAAAACAATGCGATCTCTTGGCCCCATTGAAACTGATGTGATTATTTTAATTACACCGTTATTCATGCTGGGTAAATTACCAAATCGCCTTAGCATATAGGCACCCATAGCGATAACCGCAAGAACCACAATCAAACCAACGATGGTCTGCAGAATACTGGATGTCGTAACGGAATTGTTTACTTCGGCGGATAATTTCTCCGGTAGTTGTGCCGATAACTTAGTCGCTAGTTCTGGCGTTACAGTTGAGGATAACTCAGCTGCATGGGTAAACATTGACACAAACCATACCGAGCTGCCTAATATGCATTTGATCAGGGTTTTAGTTAAACATCTTGTATAATAGGGTCTGATCACTTTAATTTCTTAATTCGATCAGCAGTGGAAATAATATCCGTCAAACGCACGCCAAATTTTTCGTTTACTACAACAACCTCACCGTGAGCAATTAACGTTCCATTTACAAGCACATCGAGTGGTTCACCAGCCAATCTATCCAGCTCTACAACTGAACCCTGGTTTAATTGAAGAAGATTTCGAATATTAATACCAGTGCGTCCGATTTCAAGCGAAATAGTAACAGGAATATCAAGAATGACGTCCAGATTAACATCTTCCATACTCTGCCCACTGCTCTCGTCTTGCAGGTTTTCCAGCACCGCGGGTTGGTAGTTTTTTTGTTCTTCTGCAGCAGCACCTTCTGCGTTGGCTTGTTCGGCCATTGCAGCTCCCCAATCATCAGCACCCCCGTCTGTATTATCATCCGCCATGTATTATCTCCAATCTCTTTCTATCAAACTATTACTGGCTTAATTTTTTCGGTAATTTTAATAGCCAGATTGCCATGTGAAGTGCCATATGTGCCGCGTAGCACAGGAATTCCTTCTGCTCTAAGCATTACAAGATTAGGAATTTCGATAGGTATAATATCACCTTCATTTAATTCGATAACTTCGCTTAAGGTCAATTCTGTTTCTGTCAATGTTGATACGAGTTCCACCTTTGCCTCTTTAATTTCCTCTTTCAGCGCGTGCGTCCATCGTTCATCTTTTTCTGATTTATCACTTTGCACACCAGCATCAAGCAGTTCCTTTATTGGTTCGAGCATTGAGTACGGTAGTGTTAAGTGAAGATCTCCCCCACCTCCTTCCAACTCAATATGAAACGTACTAACAACAACGACTTCACTGGGGCTGACTATATTTGCAAAATGTGGATTTACCTCCGATGACATATACTGAAACTCAAGCGGCAACACTGGCGCCCATGCTTCTTGCATATCCTTGAATGCCTGGTCCATAATCAATCTAATCACTCTTAATTCAGTGGGTGTAAATTCACGTCCCTCAATCTTTGCGTGAAATCGTCCATCACCACCGAAAAAATTATCCACTACTGTAAAAACCAGCTTTGGATCAAACACCAACAGGCCAGTGCCACGCAATGGTTTAGTTCTAACAAGATTTAAGCTTGTCGGCACAAACAAACTATGGATATATTCAGCAAATTTCAACATTTTCACGCCGCCAACAGCAATTTCAGCAGTGCGACGCAGCAGATTAAATAAACTAATTCGAAAATAACGAGCAAAGCGTTCATTAATCATCTCAAGCGTGGGCATACGCCCACGTACAATGCGATCCTGACTGGTAAAATCATAACTGTTTATGCCACCAGCATCAGCATCGTCATCGTTTTCTGAATCGACGTCACCGGAAGATACACCATGCAACAGTGCATCAATTTCATCCTGAGAAAGCAAATCGTTTACAGACATAACATCACCTTAATTTTACTAATAGCTTTCATTAACAGTTCTCACTAACTATTCTCGTTAATGCGTGGTACAAACACGACTCATTGTGTTACAAAACTGGTAAAATATAACGCGTCTACCACCGGGCTCCCTGTTTCTTCTTCCATAATTTTTTGCACCTCTGCCAACGCTGCCGCTCGCAATTGTTGTTTACCTTCTACTGTATTCACTCCTTCAAAAGTATAACTACTAAACAAAAGTGTAAGATTGTTTCGTATCACTGGCATATGCGTATTTAAGGATTCCACCACTGTTTCATCACGTGTCATGAGTTCAACTGTTAGCTGCAAAAACCTGACTTTGCTCGCACCCTCAAAATTAACAACAAAAGTGGATTCAATGGGCACATATATCGCTGTCTTTTTTTGTTCAATCTCTTCGCCTTCTTCCGCTTCGACATCCTCATCGCCGCCGTCTTTTCCTTTTGACTTCTCGTCAGCCACCGTCTGTTTTTGTTGTTTCGAATCGAACAACCCGGCGTAATAAAGTGCGCCTACGGTAGCGCCCGCTACCAAAATAGAAACCAAAAAAATAATGATCCCAATTAACAACCAGGGCGTTTTATTGTTTGACTTACTTGCTGCGTCTTTTGACTTATCGCCAGCACTTTCTTTTGCACCGTCTTCTTCAACCGCCATACTTAATTATCCTTAAAGTTAACTTGCCACGGGTTATCACGCTTGCTTTACAATTTACCAACCGTTATTGCAAAATAGTTATTACAAAACAGTTGTGTGCAAATCATATGCCAGCAAAGTCAAAATAATTTATTCTTTTAAATCATTCAGTTATAGTGCATATTTGACACCCAATGCAGTACCTGGCAAAGTGTTGACACTTTAACGCTTAATAATTGAACAACAATATGCCGTACTATGACGTTAGCTAACACAGACAATCTTGAACGAACAGCCAGTCCTGAACAAACTCTGGAAAACTATTTACTATGAATTTTATTAAAATTGGAGTTTTAGTCACAATCAGCTTTTGCGTTACAACCGCAAACGCATTTGACTATCTACAAGCATTACCAGATAAAGTGCCAGTACCAAAGGAGAACCCACTGTCCAGTGCTAAAATTGAACTGGGTAAAAAATTATTCTTTGACCCACGCTTGTCTCGCGACGGCACATTGTCGTGTAACAGCTGCCACAATATTTTCGCAGGGGGCGAAGACGGCCGGTCATTCTCGATTGGATATCAAGGAAAAATAACACGCCGATCCGCACCCAGTTTGTGGAACGTAGGATTCAAGACTGTATTATATTGGGATGGCCGCTCAAAAAATCTCGAAGCCCAAACGAAAGACCACATATTAAATAAGTCCATAACTGGTTTTAAAGTTGAGAAAAATTACATAGATCGAATACAAAAAATTCCTGGTTACCAGAATGAATTTAACAGCGCTTTTGGCAAATCATCAAAAATCAGCTTAACACTCGTTGCAAAAGCCATTGCAAGTTTTGAACGCACGCTCACCACACCTGACAGTCGATTTGACCGATTTATTAAAGGCGAAAAATCTCTGCTGAGCAAGCAGGAAAAACAGGGAATGGAAGAATTTAGACTACAAGGGTGCATCGCCTGTCATTTTGGTGTTAATTTTTCCGGGCCTGCACCAGGACCTGCACTAAAAATGGGTGATGGTTTTTACGAAATATTTCCGAACTATCGCGGTAGCAAATTTGATGAGCTTTATAATTTAACGCAAGACAAGGGTATCTATGATCTAACAAAAAACCCCAGGGATATGTTCATGTGGCGGGTACCCTCTCTTAGAAATATAGCCATAACTTCACCCTATTTTCACAATGGTAGTGCTAATTCATTAGTGGAAGCAATTGAAGTCATGGGGAAAACACAGTATAACTTCGATTTAACTGCACAGCAGATAAAAGATATCGCTGCATTTTTAAAGACATTAACAGGCATCAGACCAACTATTACTAGTCCATTGTTGCCAGATACACCTGAGAAGAGTATTTATAAATAACTAAACACTAATAAAACATACTCATGAGAACACATCTACAAAAACTTAAGTTATGAAAATTTATTTATGAAAACTTCTTTTATGAAAACAGTGTAACCAATTTTTTTGGCACTTGCAGCAAAGATAAAATCTCATCCACACCACCCTTTTTCACCGCTTCTCCAGGCATACCCCAGACAACGCTTGATTTCTCATCTTGTGCTATTGTTACAGCGCCGTGCTCCTTCATTTCTTTCATGCCATCTGCACCATCGTCACCCATTCCAGTCAGAATAACACCAATCGCATTACCCCCCGCATTTTGTGCTACAGACCGAAACAGCACATCTACACTGGGTTTATGTCTGTTTACCGCTGGCCCGTCATTTAGACGACAAACAAAGCGCGCACCATCCCGTTCAACCAACAAATGGTATGCGCCAGGTGCAATATATACGTGTCCGGGCAGAATTTGTTGTCCGTCTTCCGCCTGCGTCACGGTCATGGGCGATACGCCATTCATTCTTTCCGAAAATGGTTTGCTGAAGGCTGCAGGTATATGTTGTGTAATAACGACACCCGGGGTATCTGGTGGTAAACGCATTAATACTTCCTTTATCGCCTCGGTACCACCTGTTGACGCACCAATTGCAATTAGCTTGTCTGTCGTCCTAAAATGTTGCGATCTAGCATTTTTGTTCAGAATAGCGTCTGCGGAGAGTTTTGGCGCTACCTCCATATCGATTGGCTTGCGATCTAATGGCCGTACTTTAGCTTTTGAAGCAATTTTAACTTTTTCAATAATTTCACTGGCATATTCACCCAAGCCACTCGCCACATCTATTTTCGGCTTTGTAACAAAATCCACCGCACCCAGCTCTAATGCTTGCAGTGTAACATCAGCACCACTCTCAGTCAGGGAAGAAACCATCACGACAGGCATCGGCCTTAATCGCATCAAATTCGACAAAAAAGACACGCCATCCATTTTTGGCATTTCTACATCCAGTGTAAGTACATCAGGGTTTAATCTCTTAATTTTCTCACGTGCAACAATAGGATCGGTTGCAGTCCCGACGACTTCAATGGCGTGGTCAGATGACAGTATTTCAGTTAACATCTGCCGGATTAATGCAGAATCATCTACTATTAATACTTTTATTTTATCTACCATACACAGCTGCTCCAACTATTTATATTATTATACGTATTTTTTGTGCGCCATCCCATCCGTACATACAACACTACAAGGTAGATGTATCGCTACTAGGAGGTTGTCCGAGAATAGAGAACCTACTGCGGACCTTGGTACCCCCTTGAGGGGTGAAAGCCATTTCAGCCAGATTTCCCGATAAAACGCGTTCTCTTTAATAAGAGAATATACCCAACTATGCCTTATTTTATCGAAAAATCTGACTTAGTGGCTTCCCCTCGTGACGGTTTCTATTCTCGGACAACCTCCTAGAATAACTCAATATCTCCGCCCACTGGTTTCTTATTGATGTCATCCATATATTTTCCTTCACGCTCAACAACGGTATTGTTATGTAACGTTCTCAGCCTTTTTACTTTTACCGCTCCAGTAGCGGGCATATACATAACTTTTCTTGGGTACACATCACCCACATCCGAACCCACTAGTTTTAACCCTTCACTATCAATATAATTTTCAACAAACTTAATATTCATTTCGCCAATATTTGTCGCGTTCTGCAAAATTTTTCCACCACCTACAATTTTAATTTCAAGGTTTTTTCTTTTTCCACCATTTTTTAAAATATCATTTATTAGTGATTCCATCGCAAAATTACCGTATCGATTTGCCCCGGTAGGTTCAAGTTTTTTCAATATACCTCGCGCTTCGTCTTTGTTTGCAGGTAACATGAAATGATTCATACCACCAACACCCGTTTCTTTATCTCTAATACAAGCGGAAACACAGGATCCCAACACGGTAATCACTGCTTCAGAATTCATAGTAACGTAATATTCTCCAGGAAGAATTTTTGCCATAAAAGTGTTCTGAGTATTATCCCAATAACGCTTAACATGTGTTAAGTGGGAAAACGCAGGCGGCAATTCTATATCTTTTGTTTTTAAATTAGTTGACATCTAACACCTTCATATTTTTTTCTCGGTTGTTGGCATTTAACTTTATTTAATTTTTTGGTAAATGGTTTTTCCCAATAATTTAAATCGGTCTGTTACCTTAAACAAGGTTTCAGAATGCCCTACAATCAGATACCCATCCGGTGTTAACAAATCAGCATATCGATCAAATAATATTTTTTGTGTTGGTTTATCAAAATAAATAACAACGTTTCTGCAAAATATAAGATCGAACTCGCCCTTCATAGGCCATTGGTCCATCAAATTAAGCTGCTTGAAAGTGATATAGTCCTGGAGTTTCTGTGATACTTTCACATTTCCGGCTTGCGCAGCCGTTCCGCTGGTGAACCATTTTTTGACCCTCTCCGGTTTCATGCCGACTATACGCTCGTCTGCATATACGCCGGATTTTGCTTTCTGTACTACATTCGTGTCTAAATCCGTTGCCAGTACCTTAATGTCCCAATTTTTGATAGGTGGTACATTTTCTTTTAATGTCATCGCAATGGAATAAGGTTCCTCACCTGTTGAACAACCTGCAGACCAAATTCTGAGCGTTTTTTCTATTTTCTTTTGTTTATATATATGGGGTAGAAAGACATTCGACATAAACTCAAAGTGATGCGGCTCCCTAAAGAACGATGTGAGATTCGTCGTAATGGCATTTGTCAATTCGACTATTTCTTTGTCATAATTTGTTTCAAGATATTGAGTATACTCATTAAAGGTAGACAGCCTTAATGCACGTAATCTTCTCGCCAGTCGACTATAAACAAGTTGTTGCTTTGCTTCGGTAAGATGAATGCCCGTATTTTGCTTGACCAATTTTTTGATATATTCAAAATTAGATTTTGAAAAATCAAATTCTCTTTCTCTAGCATTTTTATTGTCTAATATGCTAGCCGAATCCAATTTACGCGCTGTATTGTTTGCACTCATTTTTTTATCTTCTATTAACGGTTATTGTGAATTGAATTGGTTAAAATTCGTCCCATTCATTATCACTTCCTGTTCCGGATGCAGGTGCACTTGCACTCTTGCCCGCAGCATTTGGCACAGTTGAGGGTTTGGATTGCACAACGGCGGCAGTTGAACGTGGTGCCTGTGAACCGTCACCTACATTAAAAAACTCCATCATTTCACTTAAACCTTTTGCCTGCTCATTCATCGATTCACTCGCCGCTGCCGCTTCTTCAACTAATGCAGCGTTTTG
>VAPL010650712.1_pt1 | contig 28122 bp, 27 predicted proteins | sample 3395061 | NCBI WGS metagenome assembly VAPL01 (sample SAMN08290444, study PRJNA428436) | hydrothermal vent metagenome | isolation source: Deep-sea hydrothermal vent chimney 2 | place: Pacific Ocean: Juan De Fuca Ridge | depth 2182 m m | reverse complement strand
GTAACTAAGAAGCCGTTTGGTTAAAAATAAATCAACCGAGCACCCATCGAGTTGATCACTTTTCGTTTGATGCTTTCCAATCAAACCGCTTCTAAAATTTTGGACCACATGATGACAAAACCCTCTTTTTTTACTGACCAGTTTCTCATTGCCATGCCCAATCTCATGGACCCCAATTTTTTTCAATCGGTCACCTATATTTGTCAACACAACGAATATGGGGCGATGGGCATCATTATCAATCATCCTGCGGACCTAACGATAGGTGAGCTCATGACACAAGCTGGATTGCAGCATCATGATACCATTGCCATGGCACAACCCGTTTTTCGAGGTGGCCCTGTCGATACAAGCAATGGCTTTGTGATACACCGACCCGTCGGCAACTGGAAATCCACCTTAGATGTCAACGGCAACATCGCGGTCTCAACATCGAGCGATATCATTGCAGCACTGGCAGAAGAAGAACACGGGCCGATGCAATATATCGTAGCCTTAGGTTATGCCGGATGGGGAGCGGGTCAACTGGAAGCGGAAATGGCGCAAAATTCCTGGTTAAATGGCCCTGCTGATGCTCACGTCATTTTTGAAACACGCACAGATAAACGCTGGGAAACCGCGGCGCGATTGCTCGGCGTCGATATAAACCAATTAATTAGCAGTGCAGGACACGCCTAACCTATCGCTTTTTAAAGATGAAGATTAAATCGCTTTTGCCTTGCTCAAAGCGATTAACCGTCGGTTTGCTAACCCCAGCAAGCACAATAACGCGCACTAAACAACCAGGCTTTGATCCCGCTTCAGCTCAATGGGAATTTGCCGTCCTAATTTATGATATTCACTGACTAAACCGGTGATGATATCATCAAACTGAATCAATCGATGGCCTGCCTGCGCAATGACGGCGGCCGCTAATACCGCATTGCGGATATGCCCTCCCGCTAAACCGCAGAGTATTGCAAGCTGGTTGAGATGCTCAAGACTCAATTGATGATTGGCTCCTAAATGAATTAACCATAAGGAACGCCTGTCTTCTTGTTCAGGCAAAGGAAATTCGATAATTTTATCTAAACGTCGAGTAAATTCCGAGTCAAACCAACGGCGACTATTACTGGTCATTAACACAATGCCTTGATAAAACTCAATACGCTGTAGTAGATAATTTTTTTGTGAGCTCGCCTGGCAGTCATTGGTGTCTTCAATTTTCATCCGATTTTCAAATAAATAATCGGCATCATCAAATAATAAAACGATTTCCGCCTGTTCTGCTTTGGCGAGTAATGTCGAAATATTTTTCTCTGTTTTGCTCATATTCGAACTGACAATGGACGCTAAATCTACGCGGTATAATGGCAGATCTAATTGAGTCGCAAGCCAACTGGCAACTAAGGTTTTTCCGGTACCTGGAGGTCCGGCAAATAAGGCGCGTACCCCCATGTGGTAATGTGCCTGGAACGTCGCACCTAGATGTTGAACTAATACCTCACGATACCGGCAACGTTGCAATAAATGCTGTAATTTTTCTTTTACTTGTTTAGCTAAGACCAAAGTCTCATCGGATATTTGGGCTATCATCGGCTGTGCTAACGTCGTTAAACTGGCCACTTCTACCGACCAGGCGGCCTGTCGCAAATCTTCTGTATTAGGAATAATGCGTTGTTTTAATTTAGCTTCCCGTATCGCTAATTTCGATAACGCCATGATATGACCCGCACTCTGAACGTGATTCTCAGCTAAATATTTCGCTAAGTCATCATCCTTCAAATATTGCTTCCACAATTTTTGGCGCTCTTCCCTGCTAGGGAGAGGAATTGTCCAACTGAGAATAGTACCAGTGTTGACATCAATGTTACCATCCAAGCCCATAATAATTATCCGGGGACCATAATAACCGATCAGTTCTGGTAAACGTTTTTGCTCACCCGGTGCTAAATCATATTGCAACACAGGGAGTGATTGATTGATTAAACACAACGGGCCTAAAAAATTGAGTTCAACTGAATTCGCTTGGTAAAATTTCAATGTTTTTCCCAACTGTTGGCTCACCATAGCGGCCACCGCACCCGCCTCTTTGAGACAAGCCGAGCGAATAATCAGCACACTGCAATCACTATCTTCTAATGAACTCGCATGCTGCTTTGCCGCCTTGATAATAGAGTCGGGTAACACCATAGGGGTGTCATTATGCGGTAGGGGGAAGCGACCTTTATCGGGCTTTGCTTGTTGCAAAGCGAATGCTAATATCGTCGGTATTTTAATGATTCTCTCTGGTATCGGGCTATCTTCATTGATCATCGATAATACCCCGCTACGCACCGCCACACCCGAGACAATATGGGCCGCTATCCAATAGGACGTTTCTTGACTGGCAAACGCAGATTCCAGTAAACTCAAGGTCGGTCGAGAGCCACCCACCGGGGCTTGTATATAAGCAATGGCTCGTCCAACCATGGGGTCTTCTTCCACCGCCAAAACCAATACGATTACTAATAATTCAACATGACTCAGGCCCAGTTGTTTCGCTAATCTAAGCAGCCTGATATCCTCATCGACAGGTACAGACAAATAATTTTGTAATTGTTTTTCCCAATGATTCGTATTGTCCAAAGAAAAGCTAAACGTCTTAAGAAATTGTTGTTCATAGCTTTTCGCTATTATTTCCTGACCATCAAAAAGTAATTTATTGATGCAACTTAAGGCAATTTTTTTTAAATTAACTTGACTCACTGGCGCTTCGAACGTATTAGCCAAGGTTGATTGATAATCGCTACTTTTATCCACAATGTCCAGCCCTATGGCGTTGGCTTCAAACATGATTATGATCTTCCATATGGCAATGTATACTCAACACGGGCATAAACTATCATTTCCACCCCCCATCTTCAGGCGACCTTCGCCTAAAGCACCTACTTTTGGCGACCGATCTTCCGTTGCAAAACCTCCATAATAGCTCAACGATTCCTGCGGTTTTTCGCCATCAGATCGGCCAAATCGAGGCGCGAAAATTCCACGTTATAACCGAGCTGAGTATACCCTAACGTTTCAAAAAAAACGGGTTAAAAACCGTTGCACGGCTTTATTTACCGCCTCTAAGAACGAATACTCACTTTTTTTAAAACGTTAGGGTATAGTTGAATCACTTATTTATTTTTCATTCCAAATAGACATTAATGCATTAAATCTACCTTCATGCGCTTAAAATTTTCTACCAGTAACATTGTAGAATCATTCTTCCGTTTGACCATTGAGACAAAATACAAATCCTTGCCAGCCTGGGAGGTTCGTTTTTCAACCACACCTTGCGTTAGCAACAAGGTCACTGCTTTTTCCAGTAATTGAAAGTTAGCTTCAATTTTTTGCTCAGTATCCACAACCCTCCCCTTTCATTAGATTCCTAATGGCAAGCATCATACATGCCACTTATAAAATATGACTAACGCATTGTAAATAGGATGAATTCATGGAAGATAGTATTAAACAGCCAGGGCAAATCCCCCCCCATGTTCGCAGACAAAAAATCAACAATAACTGCAAAAACAATAAGATAAAAAAGATCGATCAATGGCCTGCCGGGTCTATAATACCCCGCCCTTAAAAAGCCTTCATTGATTTTTTAACCTCAGATACCCAGAAAAAGCAAACTATTTGATATCACTTTCGATGGTATTGGATAGGCACTAAAAACTTTATCCGTTTAATTTCGACACAGTGCTTGAAGTCATAACCTAATCGATCGGCATCCATCCCAACAAAAAACGATGTCAGTAATGATTAACATATCTTCTTAGTTAATCACGGTTGCGTTAAGTGATTATGCGACTTACACTGATGCTTTGACAGACTGGAATTGCGGCGCCTAAATGCAAAAAATCCTAGATAGACTTCAGAGCAACGATGCTTGGCTTTATCCTCTGATAATCACCGCGCTAACGATTGCTTTTTTTCTCAATCTAGATGTGCATCATTTGTTCGTACACACAGACGAACCGCGACGCGCTTTAGTGTCATTGGAAATGCTATTATCTGGCGATTACATAACACCAACCCTAAATGGTGAAAATTATTATAACAAACCACCGCTTTACAATTGGATTATCATTGCCTCCTATCTGATTTTTGACGAAATTTCAGAATTCTCTCTGCGCTTTCCTGTGATAGTAAGCATTGCGCTGCTGACGCTTAGCATTTATTTTTATTCGAACAAACATTTTGATCGTAAAACCTCCGCTTTGATTGCTCTGTCCTTTGCGACTTGTGGCCGAGTTCTTTTTTACGATTCGTTTCTTGGACTGATCGATATTACCTTTTCTTTGATCGTATATATCTCTTTCATGGTTATTTATCATGAGTATAAAGCAGGGAATTTATATCGATTATTTGTTTTTTCTTACTCATTAACCGCTGTTGCCTTTTTAATGAAAGGCTTGCCGGCAATTGTATTTCAAGGGATTACATTATTCACCCTTTTTGCCTATGAACGTAATCTGCGTCAATTAATCTGCCTACGCCATTTCATCGGTCTAACTATCTTTATATTAATCGTTGGAGCCTATTATTTAATCTATTTTCAAATCAATGAGGGTAGCTATTCCGAAGTCTTTTACCGTCTTTGGTATGAATCAACTAAACGCACGGGCTTGAGCTTTGGCCTCGATAGTGTAGTGCTCCATATACTGACATTTCCTTTTGAGTTTTTATATCATTTTGCACCCTGGACTTTTTTGATCGTGTTTCTTTTTAAGCGTGGCGTATGGCAAGAAATCAATGCTCATCCATTTTTAAAATACTGCTGTTATATATTTATTGCAAACATCATCGTTTATTGGACTTCGCCAGAAGTTTTCGCTCGTTATTTATTTGTGTTTATTCCTTTGGTAAATACACTCCTGTTTTATTTTTTCCTAAAATCCGTAAAAAGAGACTGGCGACACAATACCGTATACCTGTTATTTGCAATACCTATTTTGGCGGGTATTTTTATCGCCTTGTCCATCCCTTTTAATGAAAGACTCGATAACCTCTCTTTTTTATATACTAAAGCACTCGCATTATTTGTCGGGATGAGTTTATCACTGTATTTATTTATGCAGTTGAAACAGTCACGAATCATTATCTTGATGTTCGGCCTCGCGATCATTCGTATTGGAATGGATTGGTTTAATTTGCCGTTACGTTCTATTCATATGGCAGAGCTGAAAGAACAAGCGATTGATGTTGCCATAGCAACTGAGGGGAAGCCCCTTTATATACTGTCTTCCACACCGGTTCATGATGGGACATCATTTTATATTTCAAGACAACGAGAAAAAATTCTTAACCGTCGCCCCGTTGTAACACAAGAGGAAGCATTTTATATCAGTAGCCAAGATAAACTCCCACAGAACATTGATTATCAACAATGGATGGTTTTTCGAACCAGAAATTTCAGTGGTGACTTATACCTAATAAAAATACCGCAAGATGTGGCAACCACCGCGCTTACTGTCAACAATCGCTAAAAATGGAATATTAAAAAGCCTATTCATTCATTATATGAATAAGACGTTTAATTTTTTTTCTAAGTATTCATATAATTTCACTCTCAACACGATCGATCATTTTAGATACAACGAAAAATATTTATAATGAAGCATAAACACCAGACGCGAAGCTACTTAATAAGCTACCTGTTATGTTGAATCAAATGGCTATTGCCGCCACCGGATTTTCTATCATTGCTTTAAGCCTGCTTATTTTTCAAAACCGTACTGAGTCTAAAATCACGAAATTTCTTGGCAACGCATTACTCGGTATTTTAATGGCGATTCAAGTTTTGCATGCGTTGTCTATCACGGGTTCTCTGACACTTGAACAGGCCATGGCATTTGTCTATTTGCTGTTACTCGGTCTTGTGGGACCGATGTTTTATCTCTACAGCCAACATGTCATACAAACCGACAAAAAATGGACAAGGCACGAAAATTGGCACTTTTTACCCGTCATCACCTTCGCGTTAGTGGGTTCACTGTTTTCAAACTATTTTATTCTGGCCTATTCCTTTATGTTTCTACTCGGTGGTGGTTACATGATCCGTTTGGCCTGGTATTTATACCAACGGCGAGCACAACGCCGCTTATTTAAAATGGAATTTGTTCTCACCGCTAGTTTTTTAAGCTGGGCCGTTGCGGTTGTATTAATGGGCCTGTTCGGTCATCAGCTAACGGATCGGTTAATCCCGACCCAGGCCATTATGCTCGCATCAGCCATCGCTGCCGCCGTTCATATTCAGCTTAATTACCCTCACCTATTAAGCTCTCTAGAAGACATTGCCAACCGCCAATATCAGACGTCAACGTTGTTGAATGTGGATACTGAAGCAACCAAACATCAGCTAACGCAATTGATGTCAAAGAAAAAGGTATACCAGGACAGCGAGCTTTCGCTCACTTCATTAGCTGAAATGCTCTCACTCAAACCTCACCAATTATCGGAATTGATTAACATCCAACTCAGTATGAGTTTTTCCTCTTATTTGCGAAGCCAGCGTGTGAAGGCGGCAGAAATCTTATTAAAAACAGAACCAGAGGCCTCTGTCCTTACCATCGGTCTGAACGTTGGTTTCAGATCACAGTCCGCTTTTTATTCCGCATTCAAAGAAATTCATAGCATCGCACCCGGTCAATACCGACGCCACGCCCTAACTGAATGATCATTATGTAAATTTATAATGCATTGAATTTATACTATAAATAATTTTTTATATACCTGATTTGGCATTCAGGAAGTCCACATCGGCTGGATGTGTTGTCATGGTGGTGACATGCATGATTCAGGAGGCAGCGATGTATCTCACCGTCAAGTTAATTCATATTGTTAGCGCCACGTTATTATTTGGCACAGGCCTCGGGAGTGCGTTTTATATGTTCATGGCCTATCGCAGTGGCAATATGATCGTAATGGCAGCCACCAATCGGATGGTTGTTGTTGCGGATTTTTTATTCACCACGCCGACGGTGATTATCCAACTGATTTCGGGGCTTTACCTGCTTAACTACCTGGGGCTGGCATGGACATCACCGTGGAGTTTGTCAGTCTTCGCTTTATACGCCTTCGTTGGTGCATGCTGGCTCCCCGTGGTCGGGTTACAGATCTGGCTAAGAAATCGAGCACAACAACTGGAAAAACCTGACGCGCAATATCGATACCGAATGAAAATCTGGACCCTGTTAGGCATGGTAGCATTTCCTGCGGTCGTGCTACTTTACGCGTTAATGGTCTACAAGCCTTTTTGGAGTTAACCCATGAATATCTTAATTGTCGGGGTAAGCGGTTTTATCGGTGGGTCTCTTTATCATGCCCTGAGCCAACAAGGTCATATTGTTACCGGCGGTAGTCGGCAACAAGTCCCGGATATCAACTGGCAAGCCTTCGATTTCAAGCAAGAAGCAGAAGCCTGGCAATTACTGTTGAAAAATATAGATGTTGTCATCAATGCGACAGGTATCTATGAGCCATCTGCAACGCAATCATTTTTACAAGTCCATACGCTTGGCCCTAAAAGACTGTTCGATGCGTGTCATAAATACAAAGTTAGAGTGATTCAAATCTCGGCGATCGGCGCTGAACAAGAAAATCCTGTCACAGATTTTTTAAAAAGTAAACGCCAGGCGGACCAATATCTATTAAAAATAGATTTGCCTCATGTTGTTTTATACCCCGGAATTGTGCTTGGTGAACAAGGAAGCAGTACTCGCCAGTTAAGTCTGTTAGCCCGCTTGCACTGTATTCCCTTAGTTTTTGCAAGCAATAAAACATTACCACTTATTAGTATTCATCAATTAACCCATCGTATCGCAAATATCATCAAGCACTGGCCCGATGCAAATCAGGCTAAGGTTTTAATCGCCACCCCAGAAACCATGAAAAACTTATTGAGCAACCTTCGACGATGGATGGGCTTAGACAAAGGATGCTTTTTTTCCATTCCAGACCCACTTATCAAGCTGAGTTTTACTTTGTTTCCTCGATTGTCAATCGGCGCGTTTAATCAACAGAGTATTGCTATGCTGTCAACTTATTCAAGTCAGGCCTATTCACCGATAAGTCAGCAAACAGCTTCAGCCTCGTTATTAACAAACAAAGCAAGCCACCGCTTCAAAAAAGATATCCGCTTAAGCATATTATTTTATTTCAATCTTTTTACGCTGGCTATTATTTGGGTTATTTCTGGGCTCAGTTCGTTAGTCAATATCGAACAAAGTCGTGAATTAATTGCATTGGTCGGTATCAATGGCGTACTGGGGGAGACAATCATTGTGACGGCGGCCATCGGTGACATCTTGCTGGGTATTTTACTCTGTTATCCACGATTACAGCGGCGGATAATTATTATACAAATCACTGTCATGCTGATTTATAGCATCATCATCACTATATTTATACCTATTTTATGGCTAGACCCATTCGCACCCATTATAAAAAATCTAGCGATGCTAGTCCTCGCCTTATATTTACTCATAGAAAAAAAGGAGTAACGAATGTTTAAAACAATCTTATCCGATCAATGGCAACATTTAAGCCCTGCACTACAACGACACTACGGTATCAACGATGGAGAAGAAATCAAGATGCAGGGAAAGTTAGCGGTAAAACATGGCAAATTTATCAAAATCCTTATGCCATTGATTCGCCTGACAGGGGCGTTAGTACCCATTGAAGGAGAAAATTTTGAGGTAACGGTAAAAAACAAAAGAATAGGAGATACCTTCTACTGGCATCGACAGTTTAAGAAAGATGATAAGGTTTATCAATTCAATTCAAAAATGCAACAATTTGATAATGACATCGTCGAATTTGTTGGATTAGGCATGGGTATTCGGATGGGATTAAAAGTAAAAAATGGCGGTCTGGCTTATGAAGATAAAGGGTATATTTTTAAACTCGGTCGCCAACTCATCCCAATACCCTTGCATTGGTTAATAGGGAAATCCGTCATCGAAGAATTCATCAATAACGACAGTTCAAACGATTTTGACATGCGATTTATCGTCAATCACCCCTGGTTTGGCTTTGGGTTTAGCTATATGGGGTATTTTAATCTGGTATAATAAACTCGGTAAGGCTGAGGAATCAACGCCGGTTGGCACAATCAACATTAACAAACAAATTTAATCACATCCCCATGAATAAATTAGAGTTTAAAACAGCTTTATGGGCACTAACAATATTGTCTCCCACAAAAAAATCACTCCACTACCCGCCATCATTGGTATAATAACGATACGATTAAATAACAGGGTATCCCTATGAAATTACTCATTCGCAATCTCCCTCGCTCCACCACCGAAGCTGAACTCCGAGCGATGTTCGAAGTCCACGGCACCGTACAGTCCTGCAACCTAGTCATCGACGAAGAGACCAACCTATCTAAAGGCTTTGGCTTTGTCGAAATGCCTAAGGCGGGTGATGCAAAAACCGCCATGAAAAGCCTCAACCACAAAGATATTGCCGGCACCAAGATTCGAGTCAAAAAAGCCGAAACTAAGGAATGAGCACGCAATCACTTCCCGGTTTCACCTCTCGGCTTTGGCGACTACTGTTGATAGCCTGACCTCAACCCCTTAAACGCAGATGCCACTCTCATTCGAAAAGGTCAATTGGCCAGCGGTTAACAGATCATGACGATTTCTATGTCAAAAAATAAAATGTAGGAGGCTTACAAATTTAATTGTTTGGTTAGGCGGTTTAAATCGAGTTTAAATGCCCAGACGACAGGAGAAGCACCTTTATCACCGGCGATGAGTAAAAATACTTTATGGATTTTGTCATACACCATCATATAATTCATATCTAACGCCGCTAGGTCAGCTTGTGGCACTTTGATATAAAAATTAGTTTCAAGATCAAAAACAAATGTACTGCTCGACTTTCCTTTGAACAATACCCTCTCGCCATCGAGTTGTTCAAATCTATTATTATCGGGCACCAATAGAAATACCCCTTGATCACTATCAAAGGCGACCGGGAAATGTTGATCTTCCGGTGGAATATCACCCTCGGGTAAATGCTGGTGCCACTGACCTTGGCTTCCCACTTGCTCACCCGGTGCATATGACCAAACCACATTGGTATTTGTATAATCACCAAACACCACCATGCGATGATTTTTGCTATCATATTCCATGTTATAGTGAATTTGATGATGTTTTTCTGTACTGGCTTGCTGCCATACCTGACGGTCTGGACCTAACTCCCAGATGCCTAATTTATACGCCACAATCACATCACGTTTTGTATCATAGGCGGTTGCACCGGCAAATAATTCAGGCGGCGGTGGGTTGGTATGAATGAGCGGCTGCCATGACTGAGTCCCAAGATCATAACGCCACATGGGATAGCCGGTGATATTGGCTAGTTTTTTCTTCATAGGATTATGTTTTGGCTGGGCGGTAACAAACAGTGCGTCTAATAGGGGATCATAGACGATATTGTCAAACGTATGCATCGCCCAAGGACGAACCTCGAATTCACCCTCTTGTACCACCCCATAACCTTGTTCATCCACTCGATAGTTTTTCTTTAGGCTAGATTTATAAGGACTCGTCCATTGCTCTTTTATTGGATTAAAGATGTGGATTTCATTATCCCAATTGGTATTGTGCGTATCGGAGCCAAAAAGCAGAATGTTCCCTCGCTTTGAGTCATAAGCAATGCCGGCATGAGCCTGACGGCGCCAACTTGAACTGGGTAACTGAGACAACTTTACCCAAGTATTGGACTTCATATAGGACAGTCGTACATTCTGAGGATCATCAGATGATGTTGTTGAATTCTGCGTGGCAACATTACCGTCATCAGGATTCAATATCATGTACAAAAAATACACACCTATAGCCGGTGCGACGACAATAAAAACCATTAAACCTAAAAAAATAAATCGGTGCGATCGATGCCTGGATCGCCGCCGCCTAATTTTTCTTCGTTTTTCGGTCATGTTAAATACTCTGCTTTTATTTTTTTAGCTCAAGATGTATTCAGTTCGGCGCCGTTGCCTCATGATAGGTAATCATCGCCAAAAATAGTTAAAAATCGACCGCCTCACCATCAACTCTGGCAATGACATTGAGTTAAAAAGCTCATTAGCCAATGAATCCGATCATACCATCAAATATGGTAATGGCGATACTACCACGGCTAATTGCCTGACAAAACGATTGATCATTTATGCTATTTTACATATCATCATCGCCTCTTTGCGTTCTCCATTTTTCATTGAAAAAACCCGATCTCAGTGATTCCCCGTCGCCTATTAGAACAAATGGATAAGGAGGTGCCAGAGTATTATATTGATGGTGAAATATCAGAAGTACATCATGGAATAATGGCGGCGATTCCAGAAGAAGAATGGCATTTTTTTTATCATTAACCACGGCTCAACTGGCTCATCTCTTTATTCAGCTTGCTGAGAATATCAAGCTATTCGCTTTTAAGAAGCATCGACGAGGCTAAAGCAACCTCATATTTCGACAGTGAGGCTGATTGCTAGTTAAAGATATAGATTTTTGACACATTTAAAGGGCTAGTCAATAGGGCTAACCGCTATAAATAATAATATTTCACTGATTTAACCTCAAATGTCGAACAACATTTTCTATGCCTAACACCTAAAAAATAGGAAGTGATTGCATCGCCTATTCCTAAACAATCACTCCCCATCATTAACCCACGATGCGAGGAGGGTGAGAGGAGCGATGAGATATTTCTTCCGGCATTTTGTAAAACCATAATTGGTACATTGAAACTATCCACATAAATGCGAAAGCAACCCCCATAAAAATCCCACTAATCATTACAACCCAGGCAAACGGCTCATATACCTTCGTTAAATACCAAGAGAAGACATCCAATAAAATGCTGACAAAAGGCGTTGCAACAATCAAGCACTTCAGCCATATTGGCCGCAAAAAAGCGTGACTAAAAATCAAGCTCATAATAAAAAATATAAACGTCATGCCAAATAAGTGAATATGAGATACGCGCACAAGCGTAAAAATATCAGCACCTTTATCCACCTGGGTTGTTTCTAACACATGCTCATAACCACTCAAATTCGGAAGATGCGGATTACTACCATCATGGCACATCGTACAGCGTTCTTTTAATATTGGCTGTATATTTTCTTCATAGACGGCCAGTTCACTGCCATTACGCACCCAAGCAGAGATGATATTGGCTTCGCTAATGGGCAACATATTGGCCATCGGCCCTTGGATAGCTGATTCAAGACGGCTACCTTCTTTACTACCACTATATGCAATAATTAAATCTTGCACGGAAAGAGACGCATTTCCATCACGCCCTGCATGTGATTCAAAAACATAAATCATGGCAAAAATATACCCACAACCAAGTACTAATAACGTCACTGTAAATAATGTACGCATGCTCGGGGGTAATTCCTGAAAATGCAAATACAGACGGTGGACAGGGGGGGAATTCATAAATATTTTTCTCCTTGACTCGATGAAAAAATCATCCAGATTGTCCTAAAATACATTGATACACCATTCTGTCATTACTTTTTTATTCAAGCTATGATAAAGCGGAAAGGCTCTATATGGACCCCAGGGTCGTAGAAAAATCAAAGACTGAAACAGTCGAATTGAACAAATCACAAGCAATATATGGTTGTATTCTGCGCTAAATCTACTCATTATTACCCAAACTATCTTGCTTGTATTCATCGTCAAGTTAAGACCCTGGAATGCATATAGAGCCAACTGAAAATAACGATCAACGCAAATGATGTAGACAGTGACCGCGCTGTACTTTATTTGAGTGAAGCATAATAAGCCGCAATATTACTCATGTCTTCATCACTCAGCGTTTGAGCAAACATTTTCATGGTTGGGCTTTTACGTGCACCCGATTTAAAATCTTGCAATTGTTTTATCATATATGCCGGCTCTAACCCGGCAAGCGCTGGATTTTTTGGCAAGATACCCTCTCCCTTAGCGCCATGACAAATCGCACAACCTTTAGTTTTTTGTTCTCCGATAACCAGATCACCATCGGCTAGAGCAATATTCATATTTACAGTTAAAGTACTCAATGCCACACCGATCAATAACTCTTTTTTCATTATCATTCTCCTCTGTTTGCAACCCCGTCCATAACGAATAATATCAGTCCTTTGTTGCATTCATTTTCCCTGTGAATGAATTGCAAAGTATCCTAATCATATTAATCAAAAATGAATTTTTAATACGCTGAATAATCAGTCATCAGCAATACATATTAAAAATGTCGTCAATGACCATTCATCAATTTTTTAATTATTCTTAGCACCTTGGTCAATTCATTTCTTTATAATTTCGATTTTCTCTTTTGGTAATTTTATTCCTCCTTTAGGCATATTAATGGAAATATCCGCTTTATGTTCAACTAAAATCTGTAATGTACTCGCATGACTTTGCCCTGATTGAATAACCGGACCAAGCTTAGTCCCTTGCATGATGCTCGCATAATCGTCCATAAGGAAACCACTTTCACTATACCCTATTCCTCCCGCATTATGACATTGAGTACAATGTTCAACAAAAATCGGCATGACATCTTTACTGAAGCTGATTTGCGACTCATTCTTGCTGCAACCAGCGCTGAAAATAAAAATGAACAACACAATAACTTGACTTAACACGTTGGTATACACTCGTTTCTCCTTACTTGAAAGAGCGCTGAATTTAATAAGCCAACAATCAGCTAAGGAGTTCCTCACTCTATTTGATAGTTATTCAACACGCTTACCGAAAAATTCAGATATTATTAATACCAAAAATTATCCATTATGCGCCTCTGCAATGAAAGAGAAATATCATTAGAAATAGATAACGAATATAACTATTCCTGGATAAAAAATAAACGATTGCAAGCTTATTTATAACAGACATCGGTCAGCTTTCTGCCATAGAAATTTGATCTATTTGACAAACGCTGAGTCTGAGCAGTCGCAATATTTTTGCCGTAAATCACTCACCCGATCAATGATGGTTTTCGTTCCAGTTTTCAATCAGGGCTTTAGTCCGTTGCTCAGAGATCACGTTGTTAGCGCTATTGCCATCCTGGCTTTAACTGGCAAACGAAACGCCGCTATCCTCGGACACTAATCACTCTAACATGACTTGTTTGAGAGCCAGGCAATGATCTCTTGCTTTGCCCTCAAGTATGAAAATAACGATACCCACAACACTATGATATATTCAAATTATTTTGCACTTTATTAACTTTTAGGAATGAGCACGTGATGACTTCCCTGCTTAGCGCTCAGGTTGGGTTTGTATTGATTCGGTCTGAATTGAACAAAAATGCAGAAATCGTGGTTCTCTTTCGAGCTTTTGTGATTGCCTGCAGGGAAGTAGGTAAGGGGCGGGAGCTTTGAAGAACGGGCCAAGACGAGCGGAAGATGATATGCAAAACCGGGAAGTTATTGCGTGCCCATTCCTTAGCAATATCAAAATCGAATAAGCGCTTAGAAAGTCATCAACTAGCAATAGCTTGCTAAGCCGACAGCTTCGAACTAAGGTGAAGGTATGAAATAATAGGCTATTATGTAAAACGAAAGCGGATAGCGTGAATGCCTAGCTAGCTATTTCTCGATGCAACAAATTTCTCTAACCATGTTCTAACGCTGTGATAAGCCCGGTCTGGCGTTAAAACTGCATCTTCAGTAATTTTTCACTGAACAATTAAATTAAGCCATCATCCCCTTAGCCGATAACCGAAAACTGACAAATTAAAATTTTAACGAGGTTGCTTCTATGAGTAAAAATCCTTTAGCTGATTTGACCAAAGCAGGACAAAGTTTCTGGTACGACAATATCCATCGTGACTTAATGAGTTCCGGTGAATTACAACAAATGATCGATCAAGATTACCTACGAGGCATTACATCGAATCCAAGTATTTTTGAAAAAGCCATCACCTCCAGTGATCAATATGACGAATCATTAAACAAATTGCTGCAAACCCAATCCCAGTTGGATGCGCGTGGTTATTTTTTCTCCATTGCCATTGAAGACATCCAAGCGGCAGCGGACCAACTGTTGCCCGTTTATCAAGCCACCTCCGGCCTGGACGGTTATGTCAGCTTGGAAGTCTCACCTGATTTAGCGCACGATACCGAAGCCAGCGTTAAGGAAGCCAAAGAACTCTGGCAACGGTTAAACCGCCCTAATGTTATGATCAAAATTCCTTCGACTCAAGCGGGCGTGCCAGCGGTGGAACAACTCATCGCCGAAGGCATTAACATTAACGCCACGCTGCTTTTTTCTGTCGAACGTTATCTGGAAATTGCCCAAGCCTATGTTAACGGATTAAAGATTCGTCAAACAAAAGGCCTGCCCGTCGATTCCATCAGCTCGGTTGCCAGCTTTTTTATCAGTCGGGTCGATAGTAAAATTGATGACCAACTCACCACCGCCATGGCTTCAGCCCAAACCAATGAACAAGCCCCAATCAAAGCATTGATAGGCAAAACCGCGATCGCCAATGCCAAACGCGCTTATGTTCATTATTTGGATATGTTTGGTGACAAATTTACCACCTTGCAATCCGCCGGGGCCAAACCGCAACGCTTGTTGTGGGCAAGCACAGGCACTAAAAATGCCGACTATAGCGATATTTTGTATATCGAAACACTTATTGGCGAAAACACGGTCAACACCATGCCGCCTGCCACCTATAAAGCCTTCAAAGAACATGGGGCTGTTGCCAATACCCTGATCACTGATCAAAAAGCTGCCGAAGAAGTCTACTGGGCTGTCTGTCAATGGGTGGATATGCCAACCGCCATGCGCGAACTTGAAGATGAAGGTGTCTCGGCATTTGCTAAGTCTTTCGACAATCTACTCAGCGCCATTGAAGGTAAAATATCCGCATTGAAACAAAAACGGCCATCGAGTGCCGCCTAAGTTTCAAGATTAACTAATGAACAGAAAAGGCGGCCTATCATTTAATCTCGATTGATTCTTGGCCACACAAGAATTTTTCTGAAGCAAACAGAGACGGGTCATTGCTGGCCGAAGAAAAATTCTTGTGAAATCAATTTTTTTCACGATTTTTAAATGCGACGGCAAGACCGGCCTTGGGCAACCTTTTCTTTTTCATACGACTTAACTATCTTCAATAGATAAAAGATTCAATATTCTTTTAATAAACCGACATTTCGCATCCAGATCATGCAAAAACCGCCAAGGGATTTGATTTCGCATCGTTTTTTATAAACCATTCTCATGCTTACTGGATTGCCAAGCGAACAAACATCAGATCGCATGCCCCGAGTGCGAAATCTAGGGTATAATATCCCTTTCTGTAACGATAAACTAACCTACGGAAAACAAAAGGAAAGCAAATGACAACACGTCAACTGTTTGTTTTTGATTCTCCACAACAATTGAGTGAAAAAACCGCTCAAGCGTGGATTGATCAAGGAAACCAAGCCATTTTAGACAATGGCGCATTTCATATTGCGTTATCTGGCGGCAGCACGCCGAAACGCTTATTTAAACTCATGGCACAACCCGCGTTTGCCCAACAGCTCGAATGGTCAAAAATCCATATCTACTTTGGCGATGAACGCTGTGTGCCAGCCGATCACCCTGACAGCAACTATAAAATGGCGTTTGATGAACTGTTATCCCACGTCCCATGTCCTACCGATAATATACATCGCATGGCCGGAGAACTTGATGACCCTGCAACCGCCGCTCACCAATACTCGCAAACACTGATCGACAATGTCCCCCTCGATGCCAAAGCCATCCCTTGCTTTGATTTGATTTTCTTAGGCATCGGCACCGACGGACATACGGCCTCGCTATTTCCCGAAAGTGAGGCGTTACTTGAAGAACATAAACTGGTGGTCGCCAACTATGTTAAAAAATGGCAGAGCTGGCGCCTGACATTAACCTACCCAACCATAAACAACGCCAAAAAAATTATTGTTTTAGCCGAGGGTAAACAAAAAGCGGATCTAATCCAGGAAATCTTTACCACAGGCACACATAACTACCCGATTCAAAAAGTGATCCCTAAATATGGTGATCTCATGTGGTATGTTGATAAAGACGCCGCACAAAAAATATCAAACTAAACGATGTATATTCTAGCCGGAGATATTGGTGGCACAAAAACGCTCTTACAAGCGACTCAGATTACCGCTGGGACACATCATGTCCTCAAAGAACAACGCTTTAGTAGCCACGCGTTCAGCCATGTGATACCCATGGTTCACGAATTTTTAGCCGACATGCCGCCGATCCAGGCGGCATGCTTTGGTGTGGCCGGCCCCATCAACACTTCTCCACAACGACAACGCGCTCAAGTCACTAATCTTCCTTGGCACCTGGATAGCAATATTCTCAGTAAAGCACTTAACATCGCTGATATCCTGTTGATCAACGACTTTCAAGCCGTTGGCTACGGTATTGAAGGCTTATCGGAAGAAAACGATTTCGCTGTTATCCAACCCGGCAACCCCCAACACCATGGCGTCAAAGCCGTGCTTGGTGCGGGCACAGGACTCGGCTCCGGTTATCTCGTCTGGCAAAACGACCATTACCAAGTCATGAGTTCCGAGGGTGGACATACTGATTTTGCGCCGACCGACGCAGAACAAATCAAGCTACTACAATACCTATTAACAAAATACCCCCATGTCTCTTATGAACGTATTTTATCCGGCTCAGGACTGGTAAATTTATATGAGTTTGTGCGTAACCAACCACAAAATGTGGGCAAACCAAGCCTATTAGAGACCGAAATTGCCTCAGGTATCGATGCACCTGCCGTTATATCAACGTATGGTTTGCAACAAAAAGATCAATTAGCTCAGCACGCACTGCATCTGTTTGTTAAGATATATGGAGCGAAAGCTGGCAATTTAGCGTTATCCAGCCTGGCAACAGGTGGACTCTATATTGCGGGAGGAATTGCCCCTAAAATTGCCGACACCCTAAAAGACGGAACATTTATCCATTCGTTTAACGATAAAGGACGTATGCAAGCACTATTAGGGAACATTCCAGTAAAAATAATATTAAATCCGAAAGTCGGATTAATTGGTGCCGTGATGGCCGCTAGCAGATTATGAGCACAGAGACAACCAACGAAAATACATACAACATTGAGGTAGCTGTTGATACTACCTATATTCTTGAGCAGTCGGCACCTGAGCTGAATCGTTACGTATTTGCCTATACGATAACCATTCGCAATGAAGGCTCAATGCCTGCAAAACTCTTAAACAGACATTGGATTATTACTGACGCTATGGGTAACATCCAGGAAGTCAAAGGCGTCGGTGTTGTCGGTGAGCAACCCCATTTAAAACCAGGAGAAGGCTTTCAATATACCAGTGGTACCGTCTTAGAAACACCGGTCGGCAGCATGGAAGGCAGTTACCAAATGAAGGCGGATGACGGCACAGAGTTTAATGCCAATATACCGGCATTTACCTTATCAGTGCCACATGCCCTGCATTAATACATTATAAATACTGCCTCTTAGCCTACATTTCACATGACTTGAATGTAGGCTAAGTGTCGAAAACTACATCAGGTGCACTGGAGCTGCCGCAATACGCCGTTCAATTTCATCATCCACCACTTTATATTCTTTACTATCTAAGTGCTGGTAACGCCTTTTGAATTCCAGCGCCGCAATGCCTTCCGGCAGATGATCATAAGGTGGCATAAACTCGGTATCCCGACGTATTGTCGCCATCCGACCTTGCAGCAATACCGCATGCTCAGGCGATTTAACAGCAATTTCCGCCACCCGCACCCCCGCCTTGTCAGCCAATAAATCCGCAAAACTAAAACCCGTCCCGCCCTTTGAATCATCAAGTTCTTTTAAAAGCCCCAATGCATTAGCAATACCTCCACCCGCGGCTACGGTTAACGCGGCCGATATCACAAAATGCTGCATCAAATCATTCCGCCCAAGCAAATGCAGACGCATCCCTCTCGGCTGAACAATTGATGGGTTATCACCAATAACTTTCGATAAATTAACGCCCATAACATACATGCCTGTGATCAATAACAGCGCACGATTTTCAGCAATAGGATCATTGCCTGCTAAACTACGCTGTTGGGCAAACTGAAACAGGGGTCTTAATAATTGAGATAGAGCTACCCGCTGATATCTTAACAACTGGGTGATTTCTGCGATCCGATTGTTATAAATAACTAATAACTCCCGTTGAGCTGACGATAATATCATCTGACTACCCTTTAACCGTAGTCTAGCAATGAGTTCTTTCCGCCATTCATAGATAACATCCAATTTATCATCTTCAAGGTTCACTGCATGAACCGCATCGAGCACACTTCGATAGTCTTCCGAGTTCTCCAAGAAACGGGCATGGACAAAATGTAACATGGGATTGACCATCCAACCGGGTAACGACAAGTGACCTAACAAAATATTGTCTACAAAAAAACGCCCCTGCTCTTGATAAAGCAACACACGCAAGTTTAAATATTGTCCAAAAATTGTTTTCGGCAAAATATACATGGCGCTGATACCGACAACGTTTTTTTCAAGATCAACTTGAACTTGCAGTTTATCCTGTCGAGCTAAACCATAAGCGGCAAGTAGGTTGAGATCACGCTCAGTAATCTCCATATGACGAATCGCTACGGAACGTTGCTTATTGCCACGCGCTTGTTCGACGATCTTATTGATACGCGTCACATCCGTTGGTGCCAAACTATGGTTCTGTGCAAGCATCGGGGTTGATTCAATACCAAAAAAAACAAAAACCACAGGAATTGATAGTGCCGCCAACAACAATAGCACCGATGCAACATTGATAAAAAAAGGAAAAATACGCATCATGCCACTACCTTTACGTTTAGCAACGACAACTAATGCTCTTTGTTATGCTCAGAGCGGGAAGGAAAACGACGACTGTCAATCCAACGATCCAACCATACATCCACTTTCCCCCAAAACCATTCTTGTATGCGCTGACTCCAGGAGCGGCGCTGCCAGTCACTTAATAACCATTCATGGCTATTGTTAAAATCTTGCTCAAGCATGCCCGTCACATTTTCCACTAAAGTGTAATCTTCGATTTCTTGGTTAGCTTCCAAGTTCCAACGCAAATTCCAACGATCAAGATTACTGGAGCCAATTGACACCCAGCCATCACACAATAACAACTTAGTATGGCTAAAACGAGGCTGATATTCAAAAATACGAACCCCAGCTAGCAATAAAGAAAAATAGAAACGCTGCCCAGCATGCCTCACCGCCGGATGATCGGTATGCCCTCCCGGCAATAATAAGCGCACATCGACTCCCCGCCGGGCCGCTCGCTTTAACGCACGACGAATTTTCCGCGATGGCACAAAATACGCTGTTGCCACCCACGCCACCCGCTCCGCATTGCGAATACGCTTAATCAGTGAGCGCTTAATCTCCTGAAAACCACGCCCCCAAGTACACGTTAAACGGCCAACCGCCTGGCCGGCCTGCGTCACGGCTCTGAATTCATCACCGGCTGATAACGGCAAGGTCGCCCATTTATCCCAGGTCCGAGTAAAAACCGCTTCCCAATCCGCCACACATGGCCCACGCAAAATGATAGCCGTGTCCCGCCAGGCTTTACCGGAATCATTCGGTGGATCAAACTGATCGGTAATACCCACCCCTCCAATCACCGCGAGTTGACCATCCACCAACAATAATTTGCGATGATCTCGAAAAAAATTTCGTCGGAGCTTGCCGTACTGCAATGGGTTATAAAAAACCAATTGAATATCTGCCTGTTTAAGCCGTGCTTGGTCCCGCTTGCTCAAACCAAGGCTGCCATACCCATCAAGTAACAAGTAGACATTCACGCCCCGATGTGCCGCCTCACAAAATGCCACGATGAACCGATCGGCCACAGCCCCCGATTCCATCAGATACATTTCAAACAAAACATAACGGCGAGCCTCATCAATGGCTTGTAGCATAGCCGGATAAAACTGCTCAGCATCAACCAGCAACTGCGTGCTATTTCCTTCCCGCCATGGAAATCGATAGCCTAAGTTGGGTCGTTCGCTCAATTTTTCCGCGCAGCCGACCAGGTGAAAATAAACAGCATGAACGCCGCCAAACCAAAAGCCCAAGATAACACCGGTGTCCCCGCGAACATCACATAAGATGGATCGGAAAACACCAAGACCAATATCGAACAAATCAGTAAACTTGCTCCGATCAGCACACCACAAATCCGGTTGCCTATGTTTTGAAAATCTAACCGGCGTTGCTGAACTTCTTCAAACTGCCTCGCTTGTATCAAACGATGTTTTTTGGTTAAATCCAAGGTATCAATAATCAAGCTAGGCAATTCAGGAAACTTCTCTATCCAATACGGCGCCTTATCCTTGATCGAATACAACAGCGCTTTGGGTCCCACTTGTTCGCTCATCCAACTCTCTAGAAATGGCTTGGCGGTTCGCCATAAATCGAGCTCAGGATTTAACTGTCTACCTAAACCTTCGATATTTAACAAGGTTTTTTGCAACAATACCAATTGTGGTTGCACAACCATTTGAAAGCGACGCGCTGTCTGAAACAAGCGAAGTAGCAATTGACCAAATGAAATATCTTTGAGTGGCCGTTCAAAAATCGGCTCACACACCGTACGAATCGCCGACTCAAATTCGTCAATGCGCGTTTTTGATGGTACCCAGCCAGATTCCACATGAAGTTCCGCCACACGACGATAATCACGATTAAAAAAAGCCAAAAAATTTTCTGCCAAATAACGTTTATCATCCGGCTGTAAGGTACCAACGATACCGAAATCCACCGCAATATACTGACCCTCCGGCGACACAAAAATATTACCCGGATGCATATCTGCATGAAAAAAGTTATCACGAAAAACTTGCGTAAAAAATATTTCTACTCCCTTTTCAGACAGCTTCACTAAATCAACCTTATGGGCTTTGAGTTGTTTTATATCGCCCACCGGAATACCGGTGATACGCTCCATGACCATGACATTGCTACGCGTCAAAGGCCAATAGATTTCCGGTATATATAGAATTGGAGAATTTAAAAAATTGCGCCGTAACTGGGAAGCCGAAGCCGCCTCACGCATCAAATCAAGCTCATCAAAGATGGTTTTCTGATATTCCTCAATAATTTCTCTCGGCCGCAAGCGCTTACCTTCAGACCAATACCGTTGCGCTAAATCCGCAAAGGTATATAACAAGGCAATATCGCGTTTGATAGTTTTCTCAATATCCGGACGTATAATCTTGACAATTACGTCTCTATTATTTTTTAATCGCGCCGGATGGACTTGAGCAACAGAGGCGGAGGCTAAAGGGGTTTCATCAAACCACAAAAAAACATCTCGTACCGATTCACCATAGGCTTTTTCAGCGATTTCTCGCGCCTTAACGCCTGAAAAAGCCGGCACCCGATCCTGCAGCTTGGTTAACTCATCAGCAATATCACTGGGTAACAAGTCACGCCGAGTTGATAACATTTGACCAAATTTAACAAAAATAGGCCCTAAGTCTTCGAGTGTTCTGCGGATACGCACTCCCCGTGGACCTTGCTCTTTACGAAACCAATGCCAGGGTAATAAGACAAGTAAGAAACGAATGGGACGAAATAAGTGGGTCGCCAATATAATTTCGTCTAAACCATGCCTGACTAGCACACGATTAATGTGAATCATACGAAGAATTTGCCCAGGATTGATCATGAGGCTAATCCTTGGTGGCTGGCAAGCCGAGCCATACGCTGCGCTAATCGATCCGCCGTTGCCTGGATGTCATCGACATCCTGCAAAAACTGCTGTACCTCATAAACACTTGGCAAATCACGACGCTCTTCAGTAATGTATTCCGCCGTGTCCAATAAAAAAGACTCTGCTGTCTGCTTTATCCAGTGAAATGCACCACTGGCAACATTGGCGGTCTGGTGCGCACCCACATCCCCTATCACCTTGGATAAAATTTCTTCCCAATCGATATCGAGATCACGCAAAATATTTTGAAATCGTTGACCAAGTTCGAGATCACCACCAATTCTCACATCACCACGGTATACGCTGTGCCGCTCCCAATCCCACAATAAACTTAATAACGAAAAAGGTGCCCCTTGGATAAGCGTGTCGACCTCACCCTCATAATCACCTAAAATGCGTAGTCCATCAGCGCCAGCAATCACAAAGAGTTGGATATTTAATCCCAGCACATGAATTTTCACGACCTTATTACTTAGGCGTGCTAAACGCCCTAACGCTGCCGGATCAAAGCGTAAGGCACGATTGATCGTTATTTCCAGAAAAACTAAAACCGTTGTCGGCAATCTCACCAAGGCTCACCCACTTGTTCTGATATCAGCCCGTAGCACGACGGGCATACCCTCGTTGTTATACTTTATAACCACGATGCAAAGCGACCACGCCGCCCGACAAATTAAAATAATCACATTGCCAAAACCCAGCGTTTTCCATCATTTGCTTTAAAGTTTTTTGATCGGGGTGCATACGAATTGACTCCGCTAAATATTGATAACTCTCAGAGTCATTCGCGATGAGCCGACCCAAATGAGGAATAATTTTAAATGAATATAGGTCGTAAATCGGTTGTAAACCAGGAATCACCGGCTTTGAAAATTCCAGAATCAACGCTTTACCACCCGGCTTTAACACACGATACATTGAGGCCAATGCCTGATCTTTGTGAGTGACATTGCGCAAGCCAAAGGCAATGGTAATGCAATCAAAATAATTATCAGGAAAAGGTAACGATTCGGCATTCGCCTGCACAAAAAATGCGTTACCAGCCTGACCCTCATCGAGTAATCGCTGGCGCCCCACCGTCAACATAGAATCATTAATATCCGCCAACACCACTTTGCCTTCGTCACCCACCAGCGGAATAAAACGAGCCGCCAAGTCACCCGTGCCTCCGGCTAAATCAAGCATTGAAAAACCTGGACGAACTCTCACTAGTTCAGTGGTTATTTTTTTCCAAAGACGATGAATACCCAATGACATGACATCATTCATCAGATCATATTTACTGGCAACCGAATGAAAGACATCCGCGACTTTGCCTACCTTATCCTCTAAAGGAACTTGCTGGTAACCAAAATGCGTTGTCTGGTTTGATGGCTCTTTATCGCCCATTGAAAGCGGCCCCCATTGACAAGCTAAAAGAAAAACATATGAATCCGGCCATATTTAAGGGATGGGCGATTCAGCGACACGAGTCTGGCCTGCAGCAGCGAGCTTGTCTAAATAGTCTAACCACATCTGCTCCTGATTGATCGCTAACTCATAAAGGTAATCCCAGGAATAGATGCCGGTATTATGACCATCGCTAAACGTAGGTTTGATCCCGTAGGAACCTACCGGCTCGATATGAGTAATGTTCACATTTTCTTTGCCGACCTGTAATGTTTCTTGACCTGGGCCATGACCCTTGACTTCTGCCGACTGAGAATAAACACGTAAATATTCACAAGGAAGAAAAAACGGTTTAATCTCACCAAACGTCACCTCTAAACGACGCGACTTCTGGTGTAATTTTATTTCACTGGGGACTTTATTCATTTCCGTCATCATACTTCACACTTAAAGAATATAACGCGTTAGATCTTCGTCTTCAATTAAATTAGACAAGTGTTCATCAACATATTCTTTGGTGATTTCGATCGCATCACCACTGCGATCCGACGCTTCAAAAGAAATACTTTCTAATAAACGTTCCAACACCGTATGTAAACGCCGCGCACCAATATTTTCAGTGCGCTCGTTCACTTCCCAGGCCACTTCTGCAATACGTGAAACACCCCCCTCTGAAAACGTTAACGCAACGCTTTCTGTGGCCATTAATGCTATATATTGATCCGTTAGCGAGGCATCCGGCTCCGTGAGAATACGCACAAAATCATTCACACTCAAGGCGCTTAATTCAACCCGAATCGGTAAGCGACCTTGCAACTCTGGAATCAAATCCGACGGTTTCGCTAAATGAAAAGCCCCGGATGAAATAAATAGGATATGGTCAGTTTTTACCATACCATGTTTCGTGGAAACGGTGCACCCTTCCACCAATGGCAACAAATCCCGTTGCACACCTTCACGCGACACATCCGCGCTGGCCACTTCGGCTCTTTTGCATATTTTGTCCATTTCATCGAGGAAAACGATACCATTTTGTTCCACTGCATATAAGGCGGTCGTTTTAATTTCATCCTCGTTAATCATTTTCGCCGATTGCTCGTCGGTCAGTAACTTCAGGGCTTCCTTGATTTGTACTTTACGTGTTTTCGTATGAGTGGTCGACATATTTTGAAACATGCTTTGTAATTGGCTGGTCATATCTTCCATGCCCGGTGGCGCCATAATTTCCACCCCGACTGAGGGTACCCTGAGATCAATTTCGACTTCTTTGTCGTCTAGTTTGCCTTCACGCAGCATTTTACGGAATTTTTGGCGCGTTCCACTTTTTTCCAGCTCAGCCGAAGACTCATCCCTCGCCGGACGCAGTAAGGTATCTAAAATAATATCTTCCGCCGCATCTTCCGCCCGATAACGCACCTTAGTCATAGCATTCTCACGGGTCATTTTAATCGCCGCATCCATAAGATCTCGAATGATTGATTCAACATCACGCCCGACATAACCCACTTCAGTAAATTTTGTGGCCTCAACTTTAATGAACGGTGCATTAGCCAATCTGGCCAGTCGCCTCGCGATTTCGGTTTTTCCTACCCCAGTTGGACCAATCATTAAAATATTCTTTGGGGTAATTTCATTTCTTAAATTTTCATCGACCTGACTGCGGCGCCAACGATTCCTTAACGCAATCGCCACCGCTCGCTTAGCTTCCGCTTGGCCAATAATATGTTTATCCAACTCTTGTACAATTTCACGAGGAGTCATTTCAGACATAACAGTTATCCAATGTTAGTTTTATTTACCATACCCTGCCGCATGCTTTCATATTGAGCAAATTGCGTTTCCATATCACACAGGCTACATTCCTAAGCCTCGCTATCTAATTCTTCGATCGTTAAATTACTGTTAGTGTAAATACATATTTCCGAGGCAATGATTAACCCTTTTTCAACAATACTGCGCGCGTCAAGTTCGCTATTTTCCAATAAAGCACGCGCTGCCGATTGTGCATACGGCCCCCCGGAACCAATCGCAATCAAACCGTTTTCAGGCTCGATCACATCACCATTACCGGTAATGATAAGAGACGCTGTTTTATCAGCCACCGCTAACAAAGCCTCCAAACGTCGTAACATGCGATCAGTCCGCCAATCTTTCGCCAACTCCACCGCGGCTCGTGTCAGGTTACCGGAGTGTTTCTCTAGTTTTGCTTCAAAGCGTTCAAATAATGTAAACGCATCAGCCGTTCCCCCAGCAAATCCAGCAATCACCTTATTGTTGTAAAGCCGTCTCACTTTACGTGCATTGCCCTTCATTACCGTATTTCCCAAGGATACCTGACCATCGCCGCCAATAACTACTTTGTTTTTACTGCGTACTGACAAGATAGTCGTGCCTCTAAATTGTTCCAACGGGATTACCTCTTTTGTGACCGATTGTTTGAGAAAAATAGTCTGTCGTCTAGCGAAGTGATCATTTTACCAACATGACCAACGGTTCATTTATTACCCAATTCACTTCCTATGTTTGCTATACTCAGCCTATCTCTATTGCACGATATGTAGCCAGCCCCGCAAATAATCAAGCGAAGCCGGACAAACAGATCATTTTACAGCCATGCTGACCACGCTATCGTGCACATAATGACATCACTCGATAATATTTCAACCAATATGGTCAATATTATATACTCATTGAAAACAGCTTTGCAGCGGAAAAAGAGCAAACCTATCTTCAGCTCGGCCATAGACCTAAATCTCAAACGCTTTGGGTATAGTCTGGCGTCTTTCGCCTTCAGAATTGGGCTAAATTCAACCGCTTCGGTTGCGCAATAATCACACACATCATTAACGACGCGTTATGGAGGGATTTGTGATTGAGAGTCGTCAAAATAGTCCAATGTCACGACTCATCATAGTTAATTTTATTTATTTTTTTTCTTGGCTCTTGGGTGTGCCATATCGTATACGCCTGCCAAATGCTGGAAATCTAGGTGTGTATAAATTTGGGTTGTGCTAATACTTGCATGACCCAATAACGCTTGAACCGCTCGTATATCACCACAAGACTCCAATAGATGACTGGCAAAAGAATGTCTCAGTCGATGGGGATGAACGGTACCGCTGACCTCCTGGTTGATCCCCCAGCGCTTTAACCTTGCCTGCACTGAGCGGTGAGATAATCGTGTACCACGTTGACTGGTAAACAATGCACATTCATGCTCCCCGGTAAAAAGGCCGCGCACCGTTAACCATTTATTGATCGCTTGATGTGCATGCCGCCCCACAGGAACAATACGCATTTTCTGGCCTTTACCCAGCACTCTGACCACCAAATCGGTTAAATCAACATCCGTGACATTCAAAGCCACCAGCTCCGAAAGCCGCAATCCAGAGGAATACAATAATTCCATAATCGCCAAGTCCCGTATCGCCAAACGGCTCTCTTCAGAAACGCTGAGCAAGCGACTCATTTGATCAACATCCAATACCGGTGGCAACCTACTTTTTGATTTTGGTGCTTTGATACCAATCACTGGATTGATTTCTACGAAATTTTCTCGCAATAAATACTGATAAAATGTACGCAATGAAGAAAGCTGGCGCTGGATGGATTTGCCTCCCATCCCCTGGCGATGTCGATAGGCGATAAACTGGCGCACCTCAGGTACCGTCACCGCTGACCAGGCCGTTAGTTTGTTCTCCATATAGCGGTAAAATATTTCAATATCTCGCTGATAGGCCTGGCAAGTATGTTCTGACAAACGCCTTTCAGTGCGCACATGTGTAATAAATTCAGCAATTTTTCTTTCCATCATCCAAATGCTTTATTGGATACATCCATAACGCTATGGGTATATATCCCTATAAAAATCGTTTCACAATTACCGCTGACATTTCACCCAAATAAGACAAAAACAGCGTGCTCATCCCCGCCCG
>VAPL010739158.1_pt1 | contig 28126 bp, 19 predicted proteins | sample 3395061 | NCBI WGS metagenome assembly VAPL01 (sample SAMN08290444, study PRJNA428436) | hydrothermal vent metagenome | isolation source: Deep-sea hydrothermal vent chimney 2 | place: Pacific Ocean: Juan De Fuca Ridge | depth 2182 m m | reverse complement strand
CTAAATCCCCTTGCATAATGTCATCGAGCTTATACAGGGTTAAATTAATACGGTGGTCGGACAACCTGCCCTGTGGAAAATTGTAGGTTCTAATGCGTTCCGAACGGTCGCCACTACCAACGAGTAATTTACGTGTTTGCGACTGTTCTGCATGTTGCTTGTCCTGTTCAATCTGAAAAATTTTGGCTTGTAGCACCGACAGGGCTTGCGCTTTGTTTTTATGTTGCGAGCGCTGATCCTGACATTCAACCACAATACCGGTTGGGATATGGGTTAAACGTATTGCCGAGTCGGTTTTATTAACATGCTGACCACCGGCACCGGATGCGCGGAATGTATCGACGCGTATGTCGCCCATATTAATTTCACTTTCTTCTATTTTATCGGCTTCCGGCATAATGGCAACGGTGCAAGCTGAAGTATGCACGCGACCCTGTGATTCAGTTTCGGGTACCCGTTGCACCCGATGGCCGCCGGATTCGAATTTCATATGCGCATAAACATCGTCACCGATAAGTCGGCTAATAATTTCCTTATAGCCGCCGTGCTCACCGCGGTTTTCATTAATGATTTCCATTTTCCACTTATGTTTTTCGGCATAGCGGGAATACATTCTAAATAAGTCTCCGGCAAAAATAGACGCTTCGTCACCACCGGCACCGGCTCGAATTTCAAGAAAAACATTTTTCCCTTCGTTTGGGTCAACCGGTAACATTAAAATTTGTAATTCTTCTTCGAGCTTGTTCTGTTTTTCAGTTGTGGCTTTTAGTTCTTCTTTTGCCATTTCGCGCATGTCGTTATCGTCATCTTTCAACATGGCCTGTGCTTCTTCAATATCTTCCAGGGTTGCCAGATAGGCATTGAAACAGCACACCACCGGGTTTAGTTGCGCGTATTCTTTTGACAAGGCGCGGAATTGATTCTGGTCACTTATTACGCCGGGGTCGGCCATTAAGGCGTTAATTTCTTCCAGGCGTTCGGCGATATTTTCGAGCTTTGCTTTTATTGAATCTTTCATTAATGGAGGCTTTTATTTAAAATCAGGTGATTATTATTGGTTATGAGAATTCAGGTTAAACAGTTCCTGGGCTAAATCCAGTAATTCTTCGCGGCCATCATAGGCGGCACGGTTAAGTTGTACACTGGGGTCATGGACCAGTTTATTGGTGAGAACGCGGGCAAAATCCTGTAACACCTGGGCTGGCTCTTTACCTGAGGCCATTTGCTTTTGCGCAATCTGTAAGGCAGCTTCGCGAATAATATCGGCTTTGTCGCGGTAGGCTCGAATAGTATCGACTGCATCGAGTGAACGTAACCAGCCGAGGAAATGCTGGGTTTCATTGTCGATAATTTCTTCGGCCTGTTCGGCAGCCTGTTCTCGGGATTGCTGACCTTCTTCGATTACATCGTGCAGGTCATCAACGGTATATAAATAAACATCACGTAAATCACCGACTTCAGTTTCAATATCGCGGGGGACAGCGATATCAACCATAAACATGGGGCGATGTTTGCGAGCTTTCAGCGCACTTTCAACCGCACCCTTACCCAAAATAGGTAACTGGCTAGCGGTAGACGAAATAATAATATCGGCATCGACTAAACGATGTGGCATGTCGCTCAGGGCAATGGCTTCGCCATCAAATTGTTCGGCTAGTAATTGGGCGCGTTCCACCGTGCGGTTGGCGACAATAACATTTTTAATATTTTGATCTTTTAAATGCCGGGCAACGAGTTCGATGGTATCACCCGCGCCAATCAGCAAGGCAGTATGGTCGGCCAGGTTTGCAAAAATACGTTTTGCCAAAGAAACGGCGGCAAAGGCCACCGAAACAGGGCTGCTGCCAATAGCGGTATCGGTGCGTACCTGCTTTGCGACGGAAAAAGTATGCTGGAATAATCGATTTAGCTGGCGGCCAATCGTGCCGGCATCGCTCGCCATGCCATAGGCGTCTTTAATTTGCCCAAGAATTTGTGGTTCACCCAGCACCAGCGAGTCAAGGCCACTGGCAACCCGTAAAATATGTCGAATCGCATCCTGGTCGGTATAGCTATAGATATAGGGGGCTAGTGCCTGATGCTCGAGGGCATGAAAGTCTTCAAACCAGCGGATAATAGCTTCACTGTCGTTGGCATGAAGTTCGCAATACAATTCGGTGCGATTACAGGTCGATATAATCGCCGCTTCTGAGGCAGGTGACTGTTTCAGGATACCGGTCAAGGCCGCGGGCAGTTTTTCCGGGGTAAAGGCGACCTGTTCCCGTATTTCTACAGGAGCGGTTTTATGATTGATGCCGAATGCAAATATAGCCACGTTGGAACTTATATAATTAAATCGCGTCTGAAAATCAGTACCTTAGCAGAAATTTTGTATCCACTAAGAATGTTGGTTTAAGTTTAACAGCTTAATGCTAAACCGGTTATTGCCAAAAATGAGTAGGCGCGTATTATAAGGTAAAAGCAGCGAAAGTTGTTTATTGTTGGTCAATCGAGAAGAATTTTTATGCAAATAATGAAGAAACACTTAGTTTTGGCCTTTTCAGGCCTGTTTTTAGTGAATTGTGGCGGTACTTTGGTGCAACAACCGTCAAAAACAAGTGGGGCTGTTGCTTCTCCGAGCCAAAAAAATGCCGTGAGTCAGGTAAAAATATCCGAAAAAGGTCACCGTGGTGGTGCTACGTCTACCAAGAGCCCTCTGGATGAATCTGTTTTTTCGGCAAAAAATAAAGGTTTAACAGCCGAAGTTTTACAATATTTAATGGTGGCAGAAATTGCCGGTCAGCGAGGTAAATTAGGTATCGCGGTGGCGAATTACGTGCAGGCTGCAAAAATTTCTCAGGATGCTGGTATTGCTGAACGTGCCAGCCGGATAGCTATTTTTTCACGAAAAGATGCGGCGGCATTGGAAGCCGGTACCATTTGGGTGAAGCTTGCGCCTGAAAACGCCGATGCACATCAGGTGGTTGCTGCTATGTTGGTACGCACTGGCAATATTGAAGGTGCACTCAAACATTTTGAAAAAGTATTAACGCTAAGTAAAAAAGGTGAACAGAAAACTTTTATGCTTATTATGTCTTTGCTAGGCAAAGAACGTGATAAGAATATTGCGCTGGATATTATGCAGCGCTTGTTAGATAAACATAAAAATAGTGCCAGCGCTTATTACTCCTATGCCAACCTTGCTTTGTTAACAAAAGAATATGACGCGGCACTCAAATCTGTTGATAAGGCGTTGAGTATAAAAAATAACTGGTATGAGGCGGTTATCTTAAAGACAATTATTTTATCAAGGCTGGATAAAAATACCGAAGCAATTTCTTTTTTAACCCATCAGTTAAAGGCTCAGTCAGATAATTATAATTTACGTTTGTATTTTGCACGCAAGTTAGTTGATAGCAAAAAATATACTCTGGCATATAAGCAGTTTGAAAAAGTTTATCGTGCAAACAAAAATAATGATGCACTCTATGCAATGGGCTTGCTTGCGAATCGCATGGATAAAATTAATTTAGCTGAAAAACATTTTAAAACATTAACCGATATTGGGGCGCGGGAAAATGAGTCGCATTTTTATCTAGGGCAGATTAGAGAAAAGAAAAAAGATTATTCAGCTGCCATCGACTGGTATTCAAGAGTGCATTCCGGTGTTTATGCCTTTGAATCTCGTTTGAGAATTATTGCACTGTTAGGTAAACAAGGTAAGGTTGCGCAAGCGCGTGAACAGGTAAAGGCCATTGATGTATCAAAGCCTGGTGAGCAGGTTCGCTTGTATATAATCGAAGGTGAAGTATTACGTGAAAACAAAATGTATAATGAAGCGCTAGAGCTTTATACGGAAGGCTTAAGTACTATTCCTGATAACATCGATTTGCTTTATGCCCGAGCGCTTGTTTATGAGAAGTTAGCTAATATTCAAGATGCAATAAAAGATTTAAGAATGGTCGTTAAGTTAGACCCGCAAAGTGTGCAGGCACTCAATGCGCTGGGCTATACGCTGGTTGATAAAACCGATCAGCTACACGAAGGTATTGAGTATATTAAACAAGCTTATCAATTGCAGCCAACCGACCCTGCTATTATAGATAGTATGGGCTGGGCTTATTATCGTTTGGGCGATCTGGATCAAGCTATTGTATTTTTAAAGCGGGCTTTTACTGCTTTTAATGATGCTGAAGTGGCCGCACATTTAGGTGAAGTTTTGTGGGTACGTGGCGACAAAGAGAAGGCTCGGGAAATTTGGCAAAATTCTTTACGTGAAGCACCTAAGCACGACACGTTGTTGAATGTTATAAAACGCTTTATGTCGCAGTAAATAAATATTCATGAAAAAAATAATTTTTTTGTCTTTTGGTATTCCCTTAGTGATGCTATTAACATCGTGTTCCACGATAGCGGTTAAGCAAACTAGCGAAACAGAATCTCAGGTTATCTGGCAGCAACGTCAGCAACAATTGTCGAACATCAATGACTGGCATATGAAAGGGCGTATGATTGTTGTTAATGGTGTTGAATTTTGGTCATTGAGTGTTGATTGGCAACAAAAAGGTGAGCAATATATTATTTTTTTATCCGGCCCTTTTGGTGCGGGTAAGGTACAGTTAGCGGGTAGTGCCAATGGTGTGTTATTAAAAAACTCGGATGATCAGGTTTTTTATGCCGCAACCCCCGAAGAATTATTGTTGGAGCACACCGGGGTTGCTATGCCCCTAAGTTACTTGCGGTTCTGGATATTGGGTTTACCGCACCCCAGGGCGATTCAGAACAGTGAAAAGCTTGATGGCTTAGGGCGACTGGAATCGTTAAGCGTCGCATCACTGAATCCAGAGTTGCAAAATCCGTTACCATGGAATATTAATTTTATACGTTATACATCAATCGATAAAAAAATAGCGCAATCCAGCACTTCTTTTGATCTACCGGATAAAATTTTCATCAATCAGGGGGACGATATAAAAGTACGGGTTGTTGTGGGCGAATGGTTGTTCGATAATAGCCAGGGTTGATAATGGCCAGGGGTTGCTAACAGCCAGAGATTGCTAACATCAGTCGCCTGACAGTAAACGCACTTTATTATAAAAAGAAACGACATGACAATGTTGAACAGTAGTCTTCAATCCTGGCCTGCGCCAGCTAAACTTAATTTGTTTTTACATATTACGGGGCAACGTGAAGACGGTTTGCATTGTTTGCAAACTATTTTTCAGATTCTGGATGTTTGCGATAGCCTGCAATTTGAAGTAAGAGATGACGGTATTATATCCCGGATCAGCGAATCGGATATCCTCGAAGACAGCGATTTAATCGTAAAAGCCGCCAGATTATTACAATCCCATGCTGGGGTGGCTTTTGGCGCTTCCTTATATATAGATAAACAGCTCCCCATTGGCGGTGGCCTCGGTGGTGGTAGCTCAAATGCGGCAACAACCCTGGTTGCGCTCAATTATCTTTGGGACTGTGGTCTGTCAACTGATGCCCTAGCGGTGCTTGGCGAGCAACTCGGTGCCGATGTGCCCATCTTCGTGCACGGCATTTCTGCCTGGGCAGAAGGCATTGGAGAGCAGATTTCGGCAATAAAATTGCCAAAAAGTCACTATGTGGTGATATTTCCGCAAATTTTTGTCTCTACAGGCAAAGTTTTTGCTCACTCGCAATTGCAGAGAGATTGCACAACCATTACAATACGCGACTTCTCGGAAGAGCTGAAAAACACAGGTTTTGAAACGGCATTTCGAGGGGTCGAAAATGTCTGTGAACCAGTGGTTCGCGGCATGGTTCCCGAGGTTGATGCGGCACTGCAAGATTTGTCCAAATTTGCAGATGCAAGGCTCACCGGAACCGGAGCATGCGTTTTTGCTCGATTTGAAACAGATGTTGCTGCACTGTTGGCATGGCAGCAATTAGAACAAAAGTGGACGGGGTTTGTGGCAGAAGGTGTCAGCCGTTCTCCACTGTATGATGTTTTAGAGTCGTTGCCCGATAAATAACGAGCCAGGTAACGAATAAGCAGAATGCACTCAACATAGTTTTTACTTCAATTAACGCAATATGTTAATTGTCAATTGGGCCGTCGCCAAGCGGTAAGGCACCAGGTTTTGATCCTGGCATGCGCAGGTTCAAATCCTGCCGGCCCAGCCATATTTATAATCTGAAAGTAGGAGATTGGGCATGGCCCATCGACTGGATAACCAAGCAGAAGTCTCCGATCCCAAAATGGTGATTTTTACCGGTAATGCTAACCCGGAATTGGCGAATGCGATTGCGCGCCGCTTGCAAATCCCGATTGGACGAGCCGTTGTTGGCAAATTCAGTGACGGCGAAGTTGCCGTTGAAATTTTAGAAAATGTTCGTGGTAAGGACGTTTTTATTGTGCAGTCGACCTGCGCCCCCACCAATGATAATTTGATGGAACTGCTGGTTATGATTGATGCCTTAAAACGGGCATCAGCCGAACGGATAACCGCTGTTATTCCTTATTTTGGTTATGCCCGCCAAGATCGGCGTCCACGTTCAGCAAGAGTGCCGATTACCGCGCGTGTAATCGCCAGCATGATAGGTTCCGTCGGTGCAGACCGTGCTTTAACCGTCGATTTACACGCCGACCAGATCCAGGGCTTTTTTGATATTCCGGTCGATAATGTTTATGCCTCGCCAGTATTGCTAGGCGATGTATGGCGACAAAAATATCCAAACTTAATTGTAGTCTCGCCCGATGTTGGCGGTGTGGTACGGGCAAGAGCATTGGCAAAACGTTTAGACGATGCCGATTTGGCCATTATTGATAAACGGCGCCCACGACCCAACGAAGCCAAGGTTATGAATATTATTGGTGACGTAAAAGGTCGTACTTGCGTAATAGTCGACGACTTAGTGGATACTGCCGGTACACTTGGCCAGGCCGCAGGTGCATTAAAAGAGCACGGTGCTATTAAAGTGGTTGCCTATTGCACGCATCCTGTTTTTTCAGGACGCGCCATTGAAAATATTGAAAATTCAGCACTTGACGAAATTGTTGTTACCAACAGCATTCCTCTTAGCGAAGAGGCGCAGGCCTGTAGTAAAATTCGTCAGTTGAGTATTGCTGAGATGTTGGCGGAGACGATGCGTAGGATTAGCAGCGAAGAGTCTGTCAGCAGCATGTTCGTCGATTGACGAAGCGCGAGGAGCCAGATTACGGCGTTGGAAGCAAAACTAAAAATGCTCACTTACTTAATGTAAGCTCCGCTTTTTAGTTTTACTTTCGCTTTGTACTCTGGCTCCTCGCGCTCCGTCAATGAAGTAGAAAGTTAATACAGCGGTCGTTGCGAGCGCTAGCGCGGCAATCTTGTTACATCAATGCCTCGAATATATAATTTTGGTTAGCTAATCATTAGTTGACGAATATAGTTACCTGGGTCGCACAGGTAGCTCAGCTGTTATAAACAAAAGTTTATAACGTTATTTTAAAACTTAGGAGAAATATCATGAGCGAGAGCTTTATTATTGAAGCCGAAGTTCGAACTGACACGGGGAAAGGTGCGAGCCGCCGCCTGCGTCATTTGGACAAAGTACCGGCTGTATTATACGGAGCGGGTTCAGACCCTGTTGCAATCACACTTAGCCATAATGAAATGTTTCATCATTTAGAAAATGAAGCATTTTATTCTCATATCTTAACCATTAATGTGGGTAAGAAAAAAGAAAAAGCTATCTTAAAAGATTTGCAACGTCACCCGGCAAAACCACGCTTAATGCATGTTGATTTTCAACGTGTGAACATGAAAGAAAAAATTCGTATGCATGTTCCTTTGCACTTTATCAACGAAGAAGAGGCTCCAGGTGTTAAAGCTGGTGGTTTGATTACACACAGTTCAACAGACTTACACATTGCCTGTTTACCAACGGATTTACCTGAATTCATCGAAGTTGATTTAGGTGAATTAGAATTAGATGCAAGTTTACATGTATCCGATTTAACCTTGCCTAAAGGAATTGAATCTGTTGATTTAGGCCATGGTGATGATAGTACGCATGACCATATCGTTGCAGCAATTCACTTGCCACGCGCTGAAAAAGCAACAGATGAAGATGACGAAGATATGCCTGTAGCAGAGGCTGATTCTGAAGACGCAAGCGAAGAAGAAAGTTAATTCTTTTTCGCTGTTACCCTTATAAGGGTAGCGGTTGCATAGACGAGAAGCCGACATTGAGTCAAAGTATTAAACTAATTGTTGGCCTGGGTAATCCAGGCAATGAATATGTTGATACCCGACACAATGCCGGCTTTTGGTTTTTAGACGAACTGGTAAAAAATTATCCGGCTAATTTTAAAGCCGATAAGAAGTTTTTTGGTGAGACCGCGCGCGTAAACATAAAAGGCCAGGACGTCTGGTTATTAAAACCGACTACCTTTATGAACTTAAGTGGTCAAGCTCTGCAAGCCCTTGCGCAATTTTATAAAATCAAATTAGAAAATATTTTAGTTGTTCATGATGAACTTGATCTTGAGCCTTATACCGCGCGTTTAAAAAAAGGCGGTGGTCATGGTGGACATAACGGATTACGCGATATTAGCAGCCGCATGGGCAAAGATTTTTGGCGTTTAAGATTAGGTATTGGTCATCCAGGCGACAGAAACAAAGTAACAGGTTATGTTTTAAATAAACCGTCAAGCGATGACAAAATATCAATTGACCGCGCGATTGATAATGCACTGCGCGTCATAGAAGATATTATTGCAGGTGATATGCAAAAGGCGATGAATAACTTGCACACGGGATAGAAAGACAAAATATTGTTCAACCACGGTGGACACGAAGAACACAACGAAAAAGAAATTATTTAATTATGGAGGATTAAATGCTAAGCATACGGGATAGGCTTACTACGTGTGATGAATTGCTTATTAATAAAATACCTGGTTGTGCTTTATAGGTTTTCGTCATGTTCGTTGTGGTTAAGAAAATAAAATTTAAAGGTAAAATATATGGGATTTAAATGTGGCATCGTTGGTCTACCAAACGTTGGTAAATCAACTTTATTTAATGCGTTAACAAAAGCAGGTATTCAGGCAGAGAACTATCCATTCTGTACGATTGAGCCGAATGTAGGTGTGGTGCCGGTTCCAGATCCACGGCTTGATGCTTTAGCTGCCATTGTTAATCCTGAACGTGTATTGCCAACCACAATGGAGTTTGTTGATATTGCTGGTTTAGTTGCCGGTGCTTCAAAAGGTGAAGGGCTTGGCAATAAATTCTTAGGCAACATTCGTGAAACCGATGCGGTTGCGCAAGTGGTGCGTTGTTTTGAAAATGATGACATCGTGCATGTAGAAGGAAAAATTGATCCCTTGCATGATATTGAAATTATTAATACCGAGCTAGCACTTGCAGATTTGGAAAGCATTGAAAAATCATTATTAAAAGTACAAAAAGTTGCTAAGTCAGGTGACAAAGAAGCCAAAGTGAAAATGGCTGTGCTTGAACAGTTAAAAGATCACCTCGATAAAGGCGAGCAAGCACGCACGCTTGATTTAGATGATGAGCAAAAACTTCTGGTGAATGATTTAAATCTGTTAACCATTAAACCGTTGATGTTTATTGCCAATGTTGCCGAAGATGGTTTTACTGATAACCCTTATTTAGAAATCGTTCAAAAATTTGCTGCCGATAAAGAAAATGGTGCGCCTGTTGTTGCTGTCTGTGCATCCATTGAAGCGGAAATGACCGAACTTGAAGAAGACGAGCTTAATGAATTTTTAGCTGACCTGGGTTTAGAAGAACCTGGACTTAATCGTGTTATTCGAGCTGGCCATGATTTACTCGGTTTACAAACCTACTTTACGGCAGGCGTTAAAGAAGTGCGTGGTTGGACCGTTAAAGTGGGCGCAACTGCTCCGCAAGCTGCAGGTGTTATTCATACCGATTTTGAAAAAGGTTTTATACGCGCCGAAACCATGGCCTACGATGACTTTATTCAATATAACGGTGAGCAAGGTGCAAAAGAAGCCGGCAAGCTACGCCTTGAAGGGAAAGACTATATTGTAAAAGATGGCGATGTTTTACATTTTAGATTTAATGTTTAAGCTTGGTACTTAATTGCTTTGGTTTGTGAACATGCATGCCACTGCGACTAATATCGACTATCCCCGCGCGTTTATATTCACTAATAATACCTGATACAGTTTGACGACAGGTGCCGATCATATCTGCAATGTCCTGGTGTGTTGTTGGTATGTCGATATAGATACTATTGTTACTCCGTCGGCCATACTGATTACTTAAGTATTGAATAAGTTTTACAAAACGTATGTTGGCGCTGTCGCTGGCCATATACAAAACCATATCCCCTAACGCATGTATGCGTAACGATAACTGATCGATAACCAGTAAACTCAGCCTGGGTTCTTTTAACATGAGCTGATTAAAATCGACTTTTTTCATTTTTAAAACAACGCAATCGGTAATCGCCTGTGCATAAACTTTGTTTGATAAATTATTTTCATCTGATATACCAAAAATATCCCCCGGCATACAAAACCATTGAATCATTTCATTACCAAGTTGCGACATACGTGAAATTTTTATTCGACCGGTTAGCATTATATAAACAGATCGGTCGCTTTGATCGGCGGTAAATGCGTATTCACCTTTATTAAATTTATATTCGTTTGATATAGATTGTATTAACCGAAATTCACTCGCATGCAATTGCTTAACAAAGCTGTGAGGTAAACATTGTTCTGTTGGCATAACTCGTTTCCTCTATTATTAGTAAATTACGTTATAGTAATTTACTTCTTAAGCTAAATTAATAACTGTCGTCTATACGACAGATTAATCTTTCAAGGTCGTTAGAATAACATTTCGAATCGCAAAGTCTAGTTAAGAAATTAAGCCTGTTCATATTATTTTAACTAACTGTTTTTTAAACTTTTGTGATGAATTATAAAAATTATTGAATGCTGTTATTTGTATTGTGCCGTGTTGTACGGGACAGGAGCTGAGATACCGTTAAAAAAAATCAGCTAATGCTCTGCTAAATGCACCAGAGATAATAATCAATTTGTTTTGTTGGTTATCAGGTTCGTTATTATTGTGATCTGTGGTACAAAGTAAATCGCTGTTCTTTAGGCTTACAAAGTTATAAGAAGTGTAAGGAGCGGTTAATGAAAGATAATTTGAAACACGGAGGAGTAAAATGAAAAAATTATTTAACCCAAAAGTAGTATTAAATCTAGCGTTCGGAGTGATGCTAGCTACGATCTTTACGAGCGTTAATGCTAATGCAGCTGAATATCCAAGTCGTCCCATTACGTTTATGACCATGACCCAGCCCGGTGCACAAATTGACCGCCTGGCACGCGGCTTAAGTCAACGTATGAGTAAAATTCTTGGGCAACCTATTAACGTCAAGAACGTAACTGGCTCTCATGGTACTGTGATGGCGACCGAACTGAGCAGAGCCAAGCCTGATGGTTACAACCTTGGTGTTACTTCTTTAACGGCCTATACCTATGCGCCACATCACGCCAAGCTAATCTACAAGCCAGAAGACTTCGATTACCTAACTCTGGTGGCATTAAACTCGAGTGGTTTTATCTCTAAGAGTGACAAGCCCTGGAAAACCTTGAAAGAGGCTTTTGCATGGCATAAGAAAAGGGATAAGGCTATGGTTGCCATGTTCCATGGTGCTGATGACCGAGATGCGCTTATTCGAATCGCAAAAAAAGAAGGTGTAAAGCTATCTCTGATTCCATCTAAAGGTGGCCCATCAGTGATACAAGCGGTCACCGGTGGTCATGTTTCAGTCGGCTATGTCGGTGCCATTCTTTACAAACACGTGGAAGCCGGCACGATCAAGTTGATTGCAGCAGCGCTGGGCGAACGTCTGCCACCTATTCCAGATGTGCCAACTTTGCGCGAACAGGGATATGACGAGCAGGTAGAAATGATTGTTGCTCTGGTTGCTCCTAAGGGTTTGGATAAGAAAGTGAAAGCCAAACTTCTTGCCGCGGCTAACACGCTTGCAAACGACAAGGAAACCCAGAATTTCATTACGACTAACTTGTTGATGCGGCCTGTTCAGTGGGGTGAAAAGTTTGCCGATAACTCAGTAAAGGAAATGTACAAAACTTTCGGTCATTTAGCGAAAAAGAAATAGGTTTTATTGGCCGCTGGATCGGAGATCGTTTCCGGTTCAGCAACATCACTCCCTGTATTTAAAATTGATCTAGATAGGAAAACACGTGACAAGAATTAAAAGAGACAGTATTGCCTATGTCGTTATCGCCGGGTTTAGCATCTTGATGCTTACATGGGCGATTCCCACCTATACACCTGAATATCCTGGTTACGGTGCTTCACCGGCATTGGTGCCGAATGTGGCAGTGGGCATAATGTTGTTTATGGCTTGTCTTTCATTGATTCGTCTTGGTCTGGCGGTGTTGAAGAACAAATCGATACCAGCGGCGGAAAGTGAATTTCCGGAAGATATGAATGAAGAAGCTGGTTTTACTCAGGTCGGGCGAGTGAAACTTTATCATCTTGCTAGCATTATAATACCGAGTATCTTGTTGATTGTGGCGATTGAATATATAGCCTACATGTTTGTGTCTATCGCCTTCCTGATTGTATTCCAATACGTCATCGGTAGTCGCAGTTGGTTACAGATGACGACGGTGTCGATTATTCTGACTGTGGTTCTTTATATCATAATGCGTTATGGCTTTGGCGTACCGGTGCCCGGGCCACAACTCTTTTAAAAAAAGATTTTCTAAAAACAAAATTACAATAAGCGGAAATAATAACTATGGAAATGATTATTGCGGGTCTGCTGGACTCCCTTGCACCTGCCAGCCTGATGTTTGTTTTTGTTGGTGTAGCTATTGGGGTATTGATCGGAGCTATTCCCGGTATCAACGGTCCGATGGCCATCGCTTTATTTATACCGGTTACTTATTATATGTCGCCGTTAACCGCTATTGGTTTTCTTGTTGGCTTGAACAAGGGTGCGTTTTTTGGTGGTGCGGTGTCCGCCGTCTTATTGCGCACACCCGGTACTCCAGAGGCGGCAGCAACTTCCTGGGACGGTTATCCGCTCACTCAGCAAGGCAAGGGTGAAAAGGCATTGCGCATGGCGCTTTATAGTTCGGTGGCCGGCGACTTTATTTCAACTGTGGTACTGATTGCGATTGCTTCGCCCCTGGCGGCAGTGGCGTTGTTTATGGGACCGGCAGAAATCTTTGCGCTGATTTCACTGGCGCTGACGGTTATTGCCGGCATTGGTACCAGTTCTATCGGCCGTGGTTTGATCGCAGCGAGTTTCGGGATTCTGGTTGGCTTGATCGGCACCGAGCCGGTGACCGCATTGCCCCGGCTCACCTTTGATGTTTATCAACTTGGCAGTGGCTTATCGTTGATTCCGGTAGCGATTGGCCTACTGGCTTTTTCAGAAATTCTATTGCAACTGGAAAAGTTCACGGTTAAGGGTGGCGCTAAACACACGCCCAAGGTGTTTTCGACCAAGCGTGAAGATCGACTGTTGTCATTTAAGGAATTTTTTGCCAATACTAAGACCTTGCTGCGTGGCAGTTTAATTGGTATTGGCGTGGGTGCCATGCCTGGGCTTGGTGCGCCAGTGGCATCGTTTATGTCTTACGACCAGGCAATGAAGCGTTCGCCGCACAAAGAAGAATTTGGCAAGGGCCGTCTGGAAGGTATCGGTGCATCTGAGTCTGCAAATAGTGCGGTGGTAGCCGCCAGTATGATTCCGCTGTTCGTTCTGGGTATTCCGGGCAACCTGGCGGTTGCTATGCTGATGGGTGCATTTATGATCCACGGCATGCAACCGGGGCCTTTGATGTTCCAGGAAAATGCGCAGCTTATGTATGGTATCTATGGCAGCCTGCTACTGGCTAGCGTATTTCTTTTAGTGATTGGACGCTTTGGACTTCGTTATTTTGTTAAGGCAGTCAATATTCCGCCGATGATCCTGTACCCGATTGTGGTGTTTACCTGCATTATGGGCGCTTACCTAGGCAAGTCGTCTATGTTCGATGTAGGTGTAATGCTTGCATTTGGCTTCATTGGCTATTTTATGCGGAAGTTTGACTACTCTTACGTGGCTTTCCTGATTGGTTTTATCTTGGCGCCAGAGTGGGAACGCGCTTTGCAGCAAGTGGTGATTATTTCCCAGTACGACACTTATATGTTCTTCCAGCGTCCGGTTGCCATGGGGCTGATGGTGCTAACTTTATTCGTGATTGTGCGTACCTGCGGGAAGAACATCAAAGGCGGATGTAAGAAATCAGTAGAAGAGGCTGCGACAGCAGCGGGGCAACACTCAGGTGACTGAGAAAAGCAATTATCCCATTTAGTAAATAATTAAATCTTAAAATTTAACAAATAAATTTGGAGAAGTTTAAAAATGAAAAAAATGTCCGATGCGGAGTTAAAGAAAAAACTCGGTAGCTATACTGCGCCAATTGGTTTGTACGGTAAAACCAAAGATATGAATTTTTTAGGCAAGGTAACCTGTAACGTTGTCGATAAATTAGAAGCTGGTAGCTGGCAGGAAATTATTTTAGATTATGAAGTAGGTGCATCGGGTATTGCTGATGGTGCCTGGTTAAAAGCCACCTTTAAATTTTATTCAGACTGGGCGTTATTTCAAACAACCGATCCGAGTGCAGCAAATTATGTTTCGGCAGAGTATCAGGCGGGTGAACTCGCTGACGGCCAGTCACCAGCAACCGTACAATCATTAAAAGTTCGCTTCGATCAAAAAGGCCATGAACGCCCATTTCAAAAAGCGGTCATCGTTGACACGGTGGATGGTTTTGTAAAACCGGGTGACCATATTATTATTCGCCTGGGTGACCGTCGTTTTGGTGGTCCCGGTACCCGTATTCAAACCTTTGTCGAAAAGGGTTTCCGTTTCCGTTGTTATGTTGACCCACTGGGCACCTCACGTTTTTGTGATATTCCTGGTGATATTGAATTTGACGTTGTATCCGGTGTGCCAGCACAGATTGTGATGGCGGGTTCACGTTTAGTAAAAACAGGTGTTGCCGTTCCCCTACGCGTACGTGTTGAAGACAGCTGGGGTAATACCTGCTGGAATTTAGCGAAAGAAAAAATTGATATTGTTGCCACGCTTGATGGTAAAGAAGTCTATAAACAAAAAGCGGCTTTAAATAAAGATGGCTGGACGTTTGTTAACATTACCGATTTGCCAACCGATAAAGAAGGTGAACTGGAAATTACCGCAAGCCTGAGCACCCATCCTCAAGTTGCAGATACAAAGTTTTATATTACGGTAGATTCAAGCATCGATATTCCCCGGAGTTATTTTGGTGACTTACATGTGCATTCGGATGATACCGTTGGCACCAATAATACAACCTATAACTTAACCTATGGTCGAGACATTGCTGGTCTGGATGTATTAGGTTATACCGCAAACGATTTCCAGATAACCAAAACACGTTGGGAAACCGCAGTTGATTTAATCAACGACTTAAATGTTGAAGGTGAGTTTGTTTGCTACCCCGGAACAGAGTGGTGTGGTAATTCCTGTGCTGGTGGTGACCATAATGTAGTTTTCTTACGCGATAACGAAACACCGCAGTTTCCTTTTGATGCCGATGGTAACGTCGCACGTTCATTCGAATGGAATGAAGATATGGAAGGCGATACCATTATGCCGGGTGCCTGGCCATTAGAAGAACTATGGGCAACCTATATTCATGATCCAGAAGGTCACTTATTAATGCCACATGTGGGTGGCCGCCGTTGCAATATGGACTGGCATCATCCGGTACTCGAACGTTTAGTTGAAATTGAATCAGCTTGGGGACATTTCCCTTGGTTATACGAAGACGTGATGAGCAAAGGCTATAAACTGGGTGCCTCCGCCAACGGTGACGAACATCGTGGTCGTTGTGGTGGTGGTGTACCGGGTACTGCTGTCTTTGGTACCAAGGGTGGCGTTACCGGTATTGTTGCCAATAAACTTAACCGTAAAACAATTGGTGAAGCCGTGCGTGCACGCCACACCTGGGCGACGACCGGCGAACGCTTAGTGGGTTTAACAACCTGTAACGGAAAAATTCAGGGTGATGAAATTGAATCAACCGGTACAGTTGATATTAACTACCGTTTTCTGGGTGATATGGGTTGGGATGAAATCGCAGCTTTTGATCACAGTGGCCGAATATGGACACGTAACCTACAGGATGAAGCCGGTTATTCAGATCGTAAAATCCGTATTCGTTGGGGCGGTGCAAGAATTAAAGACCGTTACCGCTGGGCAGACTGGAGCGGCACGATTACCATCACCAATGGTGTAATCAACAGTTACCAGTCACATGGGTTTGAGCACAGCGAAGAAACTGCTGGCCGTCAGGGCGCGACCAAAATACAATTCCGCTCCGATACCTACGGCGATGCTGATGCTATCGATATCGATGTCAGTAATTTAGAAAACTGTACCATTCGTGTGCAAGGTACAATCGATGGTTATGTGAAAGTGGGCAATCCACTTGATGGTAACCCCTTTGTCCATTGCCCAACCTTCGACTGGGAAATTACCGGTAAAGAATTACTCGAAGGCGGCGCGTTGCGTAAAGAATTAGGTGGTACAGAATTATTCCTGGCTGCCGAACGCTTAAGTGACCAGGCAATGCCCAGAGAGGTAACCGGTATGTTACAAATTACCCCCGAGAATGGACCGCATGGTTTCCGTCCAGTTTATTTTGCAGCACGTCAAATTGACGATGCAAAAGTCTGGACGTCTGCGATGTTCATTACATTTAAATAACAACAATAATAAATTAGATCCTGTTGTTATTGGATCCTTAGTGGAGCAAAAGAAATAGTGTACGTTTCTATTTCTTTTGCTCTTTTCTTTTTATAAATTAGTAAAGTACAATAAACAAAAGCCTGTTTAAACAGCTTGTAATCCGTGCTGCTTATAAAGTTTTAATGCATCATCACTCAACATAAAATCCACAAATGCCTGCCCCCAGTTGCCCGCTTCATTCATTAAACCAATATGGTAATCGGTTGTAACAGGAGTGTGGCTTTTGATTTCAATAAACTCAAAATCATCTGGAAAAATTCGTGTATAACGTAAAGCAAGGTGGTGATACACCACGGCCACATCGGCGCGCTCTGCAAAAAGAGTTTGTGGGACTTCACGGTGGTGAATTGACTCACCAAAGACAACACGTGTTGAGTCTTTATCAATTAGATCTGCAAACGCGCTGACATCCAGCCCCTGTTGCTGGGCAACCTCCAGCAAGGTTTGCTTGTAAACTTCGTAACTGGCCGTTTCGGTAATGGGGTTGGATATGGTCAGGCGAACGTCTTCTCGCAATAAGTCTGCAATGCTGTTAATTGTTTTTGGGTTGCCTTTTTTAACTAATAAAACATTACCCTGGCTACGAGCAAACGGCTGATGCGAAAAAATTAGCTGCTTATCCACCAGTTTATCAAGAATATTTTCCGGGCTAATAAATACATGGGGCATAACATTTAAGCGCAAGTTACCCATCAAAACGCCGCCCTGAAGAACAGATTGTAAAATCACCTTAGGTGGAGTGGTTGCATAAAAAATATCATTCACTTCAGGATGTTGTTTCAGGAAGGCCTGACAGCTAGCTTCCAGAGCCATATGGTGGTTACCATCTGAAAAAACCACCAATTTGGCCGCGACCGGGTCACCATGAAAATCCAGGCATAGGTTTGAGCCAGCTTGATTCCATTCAAAGCCCTGAGCATATTCTGGTTGAGTGGCTTCAATTGGCCAATTTAATCGTGTATCCATTGAACAAATATATGTAACTTATTGATTAAATGCAACTTTTAAGTGCGAAACAGAGTAAAATTTTTCTTAATTTACACAACTATTTAGAGTATACTAGCGCGCCTTGTCTGGTAAAGCAGTCGACAAGTAAGCCGCCACTTTTTATATTATCAGGCGGCTTTTATATGGCTACATAGCTCAGCTGGTTAGAGCACAACACTCATAATGTTGGGGTCCCTAGTTCGAATCTAGGTGTAGCCACCATATTAAACAATAACTTAGCCCAACTTTCTTGCTAAAAAGAAGTTGGGCTTTTTTGTGAGCAACCTGTGGGCACCTTTTACTGTAATCGATTAAATATAACAGCATAAGTTCGCTGAAAATATCATGCATTCAGGGGTAATAATTCCTCTTAAGTATTTGAATTGTATATAAATAAATATCTTTTCCAAGCAAACGACTCAGTTATTAAAGCCTGTGCCCACAATGCCGTTAATGATAGTAAGGATAAACCTGAAAAACTCATAAATAGGACGTTAGTTGCAGACCTGGAGTATGCATTCATCTAATCTAAACATGATACACGTTCCCCATGGTGCGCATTTTAAAATTGTATCGATAACGATATTGATGGGGTTTATTATTTCTATTGTTTTGTTCGCAATCGTTCGTAATTGGGAGCAGCAGCAACTCGAAGAAAAATTAACAGCAACAGTTGATGAATATAGCAAGGCATTTTCAACTACCTTTAAAAGGTATATTCATGAACTGGAAATAATTAAATATTTTTATCTTAGCTCAGATAATGTCAGCTTTATTGATTTCAAAAATTTCACAGAAATTCTTGTGAAAGATTCAGCTGTACGGTCAGTTAAATGGGTTCCACAAATTAAATTTAAACAGAAATCTAAACATGAAAGAATTTTCAACCAACAATTTGATACAAAATATTCAATTAAAGAAAAAATTCCTGCAAATAATTCTATAAGTGATGATAAACGTAAGTTTTATTACCCTGCTACCTATATTAATCCAATGCAGGGTAACAAGATAATACACGGGCTTGATTTAGGATCTGAGAAATTTAGTTTAAGGGCTCTTGAATTAGCATGTGAAAAAGCAAGGCCGATAGCAACACCGGTTACGAGTTTATCCGATGTAAGTGAAAGTGGTAATGTCATATTAGTATTTTTCCCTGTCTATGTAGAAAACACCTCCTGCATCAGAGGAATCCAGTCTTTTATATTGGGAGTGTTTGATGTAAAAAATATAATTGAAAAATCGTTGCATTCCCTTGGAAGTAAAGGTTTAAATATTCAGTTTTTTGATATTACTAGTAATTACAATGAAACAAATAGTCTCTATTATCATACTTCAAGGTCAGGAAGAAAACAGAACGATACGCTATGGTTCAAAAATATTTTAAATGCTACGTATTTAAATAAAATAGAACAGATAGCTAAAGTGCAGTTTGCGAATAGAATATGGTTAATTAAATACGAACCAGTTACTAAATTTTATAAGGATAACACGCATGGCTATGCCATATTTGTATTTATTTTGGTTGTTGTTTTTACGGCATTCTTCTTGTTTTTAATTAAAATATTTTATGAAAAAAATAGACAGCAACTAAAATTAAATAAAATAAAGACTATGCAATTAGAGCAAATTAAGGTGGCGCAAAATACAATGTTAGACACAATGGCGGGAGGCGTCATTATAATTAATTCAAAAGGAATTATTGAGTCGTTTAATAGGGCCGCTAAAAGAATGTTTGGTTATTCGAGTTCTGAAGTTATAGGTAAAACAATTAATATGTTGATGCACCATGATACATCAATGCATCACGACCAGTACTTAGCTCAAGCAATTGGTCAATGTACGCAAACCAAAAATATGGAAAGTCGATTTAAAGGTTATGGATTACGCCATGACGGTTCGGTGTTTCCTATAGCTTTGTCGATAAACAGTATGGAAATTGATGGTGAAGTGAAGTTTACCGGCATTTTACGTGATATTACTTTACAAGTTGAAAATGAAAAGGAACTTGTTCAGGCAAAAGAAAACGCAGAAATTGCGAATCGTTCAAAATCAGATTTTTTAGCGAATATGTCACATGAATTAAGAACACCGATGCATGCGATACTTTCCTTTTCAAAGTTCGGTTTAAAGAAATATGCAAAACAGGAACGGGAAAAGCTGAAAGGTTATTTTAATAATATAAACAGGAGTGGCACTCGATTATTAACACTTTTGGATTCTTTGCTGGATCTGGCTAAACTTGAATCGGGTAAAACTGAGCTAGATTTAACGTATACAGATATTAATTCAATTGTGTTTTCAATCAAAAATGAGTTAGAAGGACTTTGTCTTGATTCTGGGGTAAGTATTAAGACGGATTTTTCTTTTTCTGAAATTCTTATTCAGTGTGATGCTGAAAAAATGGGTCAGGTTATACGTAATTTATTGGGTAATGCATTAAAATTTACGCCAAAAGGAAAATCAATTTCGGTTTTTATAAGAAAAAGTAAAATGAAGCTTAAAGAAGGAATCGACGCCGAAAGTCCTGTTGATGCGGTGCAAATAAAGATTGCAGATGAAGGTATTGGTATACCCGATGATGAACTAGATTTAGTGTTTGACAAGTTTGCTCAAAGCAGCAAAACAAATGATGGTTCAGGTGGTACAGGTTTGGGGCTGGCAATATGCAGTGAAATTGTAGCGAAGCATCAAGGCAAGATATGGGCTGAAAATAACGATGGGCCTGGAGCAACATTTTTTGTGGCAATACCTGTAGAACAAAAATAAGGTGGCCTGCCTGGGACTACGAGGATATTAATAGAGTAATGCCTGGATTCTTTTTAACAATGTTTTGACGCTATAAGGCTTTGATATTAAATCTTTATGTAGTTGGTCTGCTGAACGTTCTAAATGACGGTCGTCACTGTAGCCGCTGGCAAGTTGTATTTTAATATTAGGATATTTTTTCTGGATGATAGCAGCAAGCTCATAACCGTCCATTTCAGGCATAATCACATCGGTTACCACAAGATCGATATGCGTTGTCTTTAAAATATCCAGTGCTTGCAGGCCACTTGTGGCGGTATATACGCAATAATTGTGTTGTGTTAGCGACTCCTTAGCAAGCTTAGCTAACGCGGGTTCATCATCAACAACCAGTATTGCTGCATTTCTTCTTGTCTCCTGAACACCTTCGGTTTTATTACGATTTTTTGATGATTTATCATTTATATCGTTATCGTGTCGTGGAAAATACAGGCTGAATTTTGAACCTTCACCTTCACTAGACTCTACTTTGATTACACCACCACTGCGTTCAACAAAGGCAAAGGTCTGGCTTAAGCCAAGCCCGGTTCCTTGATCGCCTTTTGTAGAAAAGAACGGGTCAAATATTTTTTGTCTGGTAATCTCATTCATGCCATATCCTGTATCGGTTACGCTTAATAAAACATAGTCACCGTGTTTTATATTTAGCAAGCGAGCATCCAGTTCAGTAATATGCTGGTTAGATGTTTCAAAAGCTAAACTACCTTCCTGTGCCATTGCATGCATTGCATTAATACTTAGATTAAGAATACTATCTTCGAGGTCATTTTCATCAAGAAACACTGGCCATAAATTTTCTTCTAATTTATATGTTAATTTGATACGTACAGTTAATGTTTTTTCGAGCATGTTTTTTTCATCAAGTAATACATTATTGATGTTAAGTGAGTTTTCTGTTGCAGCTCTTTTTCTGGAAAAAGATAATAATTTTTTTGTTAAGATGCTACCGCGTTCGCCAGCACGTAATATCTGGTTAACGTAATCAGTTATTTTTGGAGATTGCTGAACCAGGGTATGTTGCAACAGTTCGGCATAGCCCATAATGACACCGAGCATATTGTTATAGTCATGCGCTATACCACCGGTAAGTTTCCCTAACGCGTCCATTTTTTGGCTTTGGCGTAACTGTTCTTCCTGTAACTTGCTGTAGGTAAGGTCGTGGCAAGTACCAATAAAGCGACGTTTTCCATTACCGTTATCGGGTAATTCCGCAACCAGTAATCGCATTGGGAAAAGCTCACCATTTTTTCGAAGCCCTTTTACTTCGCGACCGGTATCGATAATTTTTTTCTCGGCAGTTTGAAGATAATGTTGTAAATAATCATCATGTGCCTGGCTATCTGGCGCGGGCATGAGTTGATTAATCTTCTGTCCAATAATATCGTTTGCGTTATAACAAAAAATATCTTCTGCTGCTTTATTAAAAGTAAGAACTATTCCGTGTTCATCTATGGTAATGACAGCATCAACCATATTGTGGAGTATTTCATTTTGTTCTCGTTCTTTTTGTTTAATGGATTCTCTTAACCGGTATTGCTCAGTTACATCGTTAAAAACGAGTACCATACCTTCTATTGCCCCAGTTACATCTCGGATCGGTGCTGCTGAATCTGCAATTTGGTATTCTCTATTATTTTTAGCAATTAAGGTTGTATGGTTGCTGAGGTAAACTGTTTCACCTGTGGCAATTACTTTTTCTACCGGATTTTCGATAACTTCGCGTGTTGATGCATTTACAATACGAAATATTTCTTTTACAGATAAATTTACAGCATCCTGTTGCTGCCAGCCGGTAAGTTGTTCGGCGACAGGATTCATTCTTGTTATAGCGCCATTTTTATTCGTTACAATAACTGCATCGCCAATACTGTTAAGGGTTACGGCGAGGTTCTGTTCTCGAGCAAGAAGTTGTTGATGATGCTTTCTTATTTCTTCGGCCATTATATTGAAAGAATGAGATAGGTCCGAGAGTTCATCATTACCTTCAAGTTTAATTTGTTGATTATAATTAAATTGGGTCAGTTCATGTGCTGCACTCTTGAGTTGTTTAATCCTTTTTACTATATTGTTCTGAAAATATAAGGCCAGTGCTAAACTGGTTAATAATAACATAACTAGTTCAGGTATAAATGATTCCAGTAGCTGTTGTTGTGCAAGCTTCTTTTGGCTGGTTAAATCATAATACACAAACAGAAAACCAATTTTATCGGAGCGGATAGATGTTTCAGATAGTTGGCCAAGCTTTATTGGTGTAAGGGCATATAAATACTGTTTGTTTTCTGAGAGCCAGATACTATTTTTAAATGTTTTTAATAATATTGGCAGCCGTTTTATTATGTCTTTATAAATAGAATCTGTTAACACAGTGTTTAATTTTCTTCCCATTACTGCCAATTGGGTTGTCGCAATAACTTGTTTGTTATTGTCAATTAATAGTGCTTTTTTTAGATGTGTATCAACCGCCAGAGATGTAATGGTTTGTTGTATTTGTGCAATACTATTTTTTTCGGCAAGGTATTTGAGTATTTGTTGTTGAGTGATTAATAGTCCTTTGACGTCTTCTATGTCCTCATTTATTATTTGACGTTCTAAAGTTGATGATGTTTGCCAGTAAAGCAGACTGGCCTGTAAAACGACAATGGTTGTTAATACGGCAAATATTTTAAGACTAATACCGCGGTGTAATAAGTTTTTCATATTCATTGGCGGTTAAGAATTAACTAATTACTTTTCGAAAATAATATTTTAAGATTGCCTCTATGCTGAATTAATTTTTCTTCTAGCATAATCTCTGATAATTTCATTACGGTTTTGAGAAGTTCAGGCCTGGCTGGGTTGAGTAACTGTCTGTTTTGTTTTTTATCCGGCAATCTGAGTCCCTGATAAGCCAACAAGGTATCGTTAGTATTTAGTTGCATACGTTGCCCCAAAATTTTAGCGGCCTGCTGAGGTTGTTGTTTTATCATTGATAAGGCCTGATACCAGCTTTTTAATAAGTACTTGAGGTTTTCCGGGTAATCTTTTAAATAGCGGTTGCGTATCACCAGTACATCGACGATTTCACCAGGAATTTGTCTGCTATCGAATATTTGCTTGCCGCCTATTTTTAAAAGCTTGCTGCGAATGGGTTCAAAGGTTACAACTGCATCTATTTTATTTTCTTTAAAGGCTTTTTCCTGTTTGGTTATTTCAAGTTGAACAATATTAATGGATTGCCTGTCAATATTGCCCAGTTTAAGTACTCGAGAAATAACATAGGCACCGAGGGCATTGCCTTCTACTCCTATACGCTTGCCCTGCAAATCTTGCAGTTTATTAATACCCGGTTTGGCGATAATAACGTCGGCACCATTGGATATATCCATTACTAGAACAATACGAATATCATCTTCACTTTGCTGGAGTAAGAGTACTTCGTCCAGTGTTAATGCTGCTGCATCGATAAGATTGTTTCTAAATGCCTGAATTGTTTGTGTGCTGGAAGAAAATTCAATAAGACGGATATTTTTTGCACTGAGAAAATTTTGTTGCCGGGCAAGATAAAGTGGTTCGTAACCTGGCCAGACGATAGTGCCAAGACGCATTGGTGGCGTTTCAGTCTGCGAACAAGCGCTTAACGATATACCGATGATAAAAGAAAATATAAATTTCAATAACATTGATTTATGCCTTATCTATTTGATTTTAAGCTCTATTTATAGCCAAAATGGCTTGGTAACTTTATTTTTGTAGTTTTTTATAATCAGTTAAAACCAAGACTTAACCTGAACTCGGGATAAGAAAGTCTGCGGTTATACCCCGGGTAGGGAACTGGAATCCTTGCTTTGATGGATTTTGTAAACACTGTATTTCTTATCCCGAGTTCAGGTTACTTAAGATTCGTTTATATCCTGATAAAATGCAAGTTTTTAACTTTGCTGAACCTAAGCAGAATTATTTTATATGTGTGAGAAGGCGAGGCATTATGTCTAGTTTAAGAGTTATCATGCACCGTTTCGGAAAATTTTAGATGTCATTTCCTGATGCTCGGATTTGAAGGAATTTTAACAATTCGTATTTTTGTATAAATGTTAACCATTTAACGTTTGTTCGTTCAATATTAGGGAAAGCATGCTCTAAAACTTGAACTGAGTATGGCTTTTCAACTTAACGCATATTGACAATTTATTCTCAGCACGGGAGTCTATAGCTGAATGTTTAATTTCAAAAACCGATATGGAGAGCACCTTATGAGTATAGTAGCAGAACAGCAACAAAATATATTTGGTCAATTTAAACAACTTACTCCACGTTATGATGCGGATTTACAGTGCATGTGGTATGAAATGCACGCCTCCCCCCGTCCCTGTTTTACGCCAGCACTTTTGGAGGAGAGTTCAGACTTTCTGGAGCAGCTGGGCTATGCGATCCGAAGCAAACAAATAGCAGTTTCGTATTTAGTACTGTCATCGAATGTAGAGGGTGTTTTTAATCTTGGTGGTGACCTGGATTTGTTCCGCCAGCATATCGGGAGACAGGACCGAGAAGGATTATTAGATTATGCAAAAGCCTGTATCGATATATTGTACTTAAATTCGGCACACCTGCATTTGCCATTAACAACGATATCTCTGGTACAAGGCAGTGCATTAGGAGGTGGCTTTGAAGCAGCGTTATCAAGCTCTGTATTGATTGCAGAAAAGGGCACGGAGATGGGTCTGCCAGAAATATTGTTCAACCTGTTTCCTGGGATGGGCGCTTATAGCTTGCTTTCACGCAAACTTGATTTTAGGAGAGCTGAGGAGTTGATTACAGCGGGTCGCTTATTCAGTGCTGAGGAATTATTCGAATTAGGTGTGGTTGATGTGTTAGCCGAAGTTGGTGAAGGCAAGCAGGCGGTGAGTCAGTATATTCGAAGGCATCGTCGAGCCAGCAATGGTTTACAGGCCATTAGCCGGGTACGTGAATACCTTAATCCGTTAACCTATGGTGAACTGATGGATGTTGCTAATATATGGGTTGATGCTGCGCTGAATTTAACCTCACGTGATTTGCGTATGATGGGGAAACTGGTTGGTGCACAAAATAGACTTAAACCGACTAAAGCTAGCCCGGCTTTAGCATTAGTCTAATTTTGACCTGGGGTATAGTGGCAACTAGCCGCTATACCCTGCTAAAGGATACATTACAATTCGAATATTGTTTAGAATAGAGTTGATGGAACAAGTAGAAAATAAGGGTAAAGGGAATGCCTCCAACCGTGACGTTATAATGATTTAAGGCATTAGTTTGCACGTTAATTTAACTAAAATAAGAGAATTACTTTCGGGTGAGGCTTGTAATAGCTTGCACCGATATGTTTTTATTTTGTCAGGTAATAAAACCTGGCAAAAGAATAGTTTAACTGAAATTTTGCGTGGTTATGAAAAAGATGCACTCTGGGTAGCAGAACAGGAGCCTATTACAGAATCAGATATAACGACTATTCCTTATATTGAGACTAGTAAAGCAGTTCGTTGGTTAGGTAAGGAAAGAAGAGTTGTCGTTTTTGATGCCAACAAAGCATTTAATCCCGATAGTTTTGCAGCAATAAGTGGTGTTGTTGTTGGCGGAGGCATTTTTTTTATATTGATGCCTGTCGAGGCGCAATGGGACAGCATTTATTCGACTTGCTTTGGCAGCAGACTGACAAAGAGTCTTTTAGCAGAAAAATATTTTGTTCTTATAACTGAAAGTACTCAGTCAATTAATATTTTTACAGAAGAGAAAAATACAGCTAAGGCAAAAGAAATTACCAGCCCCTATTTATCTGTTGATCAGATGAATGCCGTTATCACTATTAAAGAACAGGTTATTTTAAGTAGTAATAATCATATTGTACTAACATCAGACCGTGGCAGAGGAAAATCTGCGGCACTTGGCCTGGCAGCAGCAAGATTATTTGAGTATGGACTTAAAAATATAGCGGTTACTGCACCGAGGTTAAGTTCGACAGAGATAATATTCAAACACATTCAGATTGCTTTACCGGATGCGGCAGTGAGTAGAGGCCTTGCCACATGGGGTGATTGCCGTATTCAATTTTATTCACCGGATCAGCTAGGGCTAGAAAATATTACGGCTGATGTGTTGTTGATTGACGAAGCTGCTGCAATTCCAGTTCCAATACTTTCGCATTTTTTAGATAAATTCCCAAAATGTGTTTTTGCAACAACTGTTCATGGTTATGAAGGAACCGGTCGAGGATTTTCTTTACGCTTTCGTAAAGTGATAGCTAAAAAAAATCCTGGCTGGATTCAGTTGCGAATGCAAACGCCGATCCGCTGGCTAGAAGGCGACCCATTAGAAAAATGGATGTTTAAATTACTTTGTTTAGATGCAGATATTTATAATATTCTTTCACAGACAAAAATTAAACATGACAAAACTAATACGTTAGGTATTGATAAAAATAAATTAAGCGCTAATGAAAATTTATTAAAAGAGGTTTTTGCACTATTGGTGTTAGCCCATTACCGGACACGGCCGAATGATTTAAGAAAGCTACTTGATGATGATAATATAAATATATATGTAACGTTTTACAATGGCCATGTTATAGCCGCCGCATTAGTTATTGCTGAAGGGAGGTTCTCTGAATCACTTTCACGTGATGTTTATCGGGGAAAACGTAGACCTGCCGGGAATTTGCTTGCACAAGCTATAACCTACCATTGTGGTATTGAGAATGCCGCAACACTAAGTTATGCACGAGTGATGCGTATTGTTGTACACCCGGAAATACAGGGGCAGGGGATAGGCAGTGCTTTGCTCGAGTATATTATTCGTCAGGAAAAAAATACAGGCCGGGATGCCATTGGTGCAAGCTTTGGTATGACTGAGGAAATATTAAAATTCTGGTATAAGCCAGGCTTTCATGTGGTAAGAATTGGTTTTACTCGTGAGCAAACCAGCGGTGAGCATGCCGCAATTATGTTGTTGCCATTAACGAATAAGGGTGAAAATATTAATGCAGAAGCAATGTTACGTTTTAATAAGCAATGGCCTTATTGGAGCGTGGATATATTGAAAGATATTCCTGCTGGCATTGCGGCACACTTTAATGCCGAAAGTAATACTTCGTTGGCACTTACAGAGTTTGAGGAAAAGGACTTACAATCATTTAGTAACCACTACCGAAATTATGAATTATGTATTGCGGCTCTAAATAAACTGGTAGCACTCAAGCATGACAATATTAGTCATCACGAATTTCCCGAAAGTTACCGGGATATCGTGAGTTATAAAATTAATTCTAAACTTGGCTGGAAGGAAATTGTTCAGAAAATGAAGCTAAATGGCCAAGCCGAAGCAAGAGAGTATTTTAATAAAGCCATTTGCCTGCTTATGGATAAGCATAATTAATTAGTGTTAAGTTCACTGCTGTCCCGTTAACTTATGAATAAGATGTTTTTATGATGCCTCTTTAAGTAGTAAAAGAAAACATTAACTTCCTGGACATGAAATGGGTGTGAGT
>VAPL010044531.1_pt1 | contig 28161 bp, 28 predicted proteins | sample 3395061 | NCBI WGS metagenome assembly VAPL01 (sample SAMN08290444, study PRJNA428436) | hydrothermal vent metagenome | isolation source: Deep-sea hydrothermal vent chimney 2 | place: Pacific Ocean: Juan De Fuca Ridge | depth 2182 m m | reverse complement strand
TTTTTTGTACCCACATACGGCAAATACACCATTTCCTTAACGGTAAGTGGTTGTGTTGCGTATTGGCGTTTTGTTGTAGTTGGTTGAAAGCCCTGTATATTTTGGTCAAGGTTTTTGACAGTTGAGCGTTCTGTAATCAAATCCAGTTCTTCTAGCTGGTCGTTGATGCGTTTGCCACGAATTATTTCAAATTTAAGTTCCATGATGTATTTATCCATGGAAAAAATAAAAGCCCAAAAGGGCTTTTATTTTTTAAGGTTACTATCTACAACATAAATGTCGTCGAATTCGCCGATGGACGGTAGTGCCATGGTATTGTACTGACGGCGCACGGCTTCTTCTGGTACATTCTTATCGGCGCGGCTTTCTTGTCTATTAATAACCTCTTGTAAGGATATTGGGAAAACAACACCAATGGTATGGTAGCCTGCTTGACGGGCTTGACGAATGTAATGAGCACGACGCTTCTTTGATGTATTGGTATTATCCACCACTACATCGTTTCCTGATTTAAGCATTGCTGCGTATTCAGTATTTGCTCTATTCATGAAACCTTTATCTGCGCATGCTTTCGTGAATGCTTCTTTATAGTCGTCCGGTGCGTACCATTCAAGGCGAAAGCGGTCTAATGAAAAGTGTTCCATTTCACCACCAACTAAATTGTAGAAGGATGATTTACCAGAGCCAGAAGCACCAATAAGCATAAACAATTTTGGTTTGGCGTCGAAGCCGTCATCTTCTAGAGGCTCATCAGTCGTATCCACTTCGTCGCAAAGGTTATTAAATTCTTCACACCATGCAGTAACCGTCGCACGCTTTTCTATAGCGTCGTCGGAGATTCTACCCCATGTGTCAGCTTTTAGTAACGCAATAAATGCGCCCGTGCCTGCCAGCATATTGTTAGCTGTTAACGCCAACATATTACGTTTTTCTGGCTTTTTGATGCTCCATGGAAGATGGTTTTCAATCATCCAACCTGTGCGGTATATATCGAGAGCCGTGAAGTCAAAACGACGCTCAAGCATAACCCAATTTTCCGTTGCCCACGTTTCCCATAAGCGTGACGAAATTAATTCATGTCCACCATAACGGTAGTACACGCCACGTTCTGGCTTGAACGCTTCTGTGCGTGCAGCGGGTTTGCCGACATCGTGAAATGCTGCGGCGAATGCGCCACATAAGTCTAAGTTGCCCCAAGCACTTCCACCTAACACAAACGTCAAGTATTGACCCACGACCATTTTGGTATGGATAGCAACTGTTTGTTCGCGGTGCCATGGGGAGTCTTCGCAGACATCACCCATATCTGTAAATAGTGGAGAGTCTACGAATTCGTTATGGAACCAAGTTATAAATTCTGTTTTTAAGTCTTTCATATTGCGAGTATATACAACTTTAACCTAAACGTCAACCCTAAAATAACATAGGCAATGAATCATCCGACTCTGGGTCATCGTAACCACCTTCATAACCATCCCAATCGTCTTCGTTCCAGTCATCAACGTTAGCAGAATACAACTTCTCATAAGCTGTCATTTCGTATGTGGCGATTTCTTCTAGTATCCTGATGATGATTAAGATAGATGATATAGAATCGTCTGTGGCGCCAAGCTGTGCTGCGTAGGCACCAGCATGACGCACATATGACTTCATTTCTGTCAAGGTGTGCCATGAATTGATTGTCATGTGACCCTTTTCAACAAGCTCCTTAAATGACACACAGTGTCGCATCTTGGTTTTTGCTGTGGTGGTAAAGCCTAGTTTATCCTTACCGGTTTCAGATATGAATTCTGCAGATACTACAGGTTCATCATCAGATTCGTATAGGGAAATAAGACCATTACCCACACCATTATTCTCGATTGAAAAGAAAACGGTTTCGCAATTATCTTCAAGATAACGAATAATGTTTTTCAATACGCCGTATAATTTAGATGTGGACATGGTGTTTTTGCGATATTCACCAACCTGTATTAAGGATGGGAATTCGAAAATATTAATAACACTGTAATCTTCGCCGTTACCAGATGACGGGTCAACACCAACCAGATATGTTCCAGTTGGTTTAATGCGCTCGTAGAATTCAACACCATGAATATTAAATATTGGTCGGATACCTTCTAAGCGAGTCGTCAATCCAGCCAAGTATAACGAATCAATTAATTGTTGGTCCGAAGATAAGAATTCACAATTGTGACACAACAACCCATTTGCAAAAAATGTATGGTCTTTAACTTCTATTATATCATATGTTTGCTCCTCACACGAAACCTCGATACTATCAACCACTTTATTTTCAATACCTAACAACACATCATTTTTGGCTATTTTGTTTACTTGTATTTCCGTGCCGTTTGGTGTAAAGAACACATGGTTTGTGGAGGCTTTTATAAAAGTGCCATCACCAAAAGTTATCTTATGTAGCGTCTTTATGCCCATAGTTGATATCCCGGCAAACGCGACAAACCCCTCACGATTTCTGATTTTCCAACCATTATTGTTTAATATTAACTTATTATCCATAACTTTTCCCTTTTTTTCTATTATCGTGCGCTGTTAACATTTGAAGGTTTTTGACATCTGATATAATGTCCTCTGGAATTTTATTCATAAAACCATAATAAATTGGTATAATGTGGTCCAATTCATAATCCGACATACTTCTAATATAATCATTAGGGTTAATAATACTTTTGTATTTTCTATAGTTTTGTTCTGTTAACATTCTTATAGTTTTGTTATATTGTTTCCAGTCAGATAATTTATCCCATGGTACGATATCACCACGATCTTCAAGTAATTTTCGTCTTTTTATAAAAGTCTCCTTCGTGAGAAAATCACTCATCCATTTTCCATCCAAAGAATCTTTAAGTCGTTTGAGAAATAGCTCTTTTCTTTCAGCTGTCCAATTAAGTTTTGTTTTAGAAATTTGCTTACTATTATTATATTTTTTATCACCATACAGTTTTTGGCAAGTTGCTTCACGTGCGGCGACAGAATTAATATATGAACTATTTCTTGTCCCAGTATCAACTCTTTTGTTTATTAATGCGGTCAGCTCTTCCGTGGTTTTTCTGGACATTGTACTTCTATATTTTTCGCGCCAATTGTCCCATTCTTTCACTGTCCGTGCAGCTCGAATATCGGATGTAATTTTATTTGCACAAGATTTTGTACCGCAAGTTTTCTTATATGTCATTTTTGTTTTATCAAATGTGCATTTATTACCACATGCACATTTTCTAACCTCTAATGGGTAATAGTCCTCATAAAAGTGTCGATAATCGTCATATCCATTAGATTTTAAATGCCGCAGAAACTGTCCATTTTTTCTACAATATTTTTTATTATCTATTGGTGATATTACATATTTACTTGTGAGATTGGTGATGACAGAATCCTTAATACTTGCTTCCATGTATTTATACCAAACTATCATTTTTTTCCAATTTATTATATAATTCCAACATGGTGATATTTTTTCTATTACCCACACAATCTTCAATTTCGACAATAGTATCACCATGGCAGCACTCATACTCTTGGCGCCAGCGACGTTCACCTATACGACTAGTTTCTTCTTTCTTAAACTGTTCATCACGACCTGGGGGTTCGTCCCATGCAACATAAACCGGACGGTACCCGTTTGCTCCAGGACCGCCATCAACCGACCCCTGATTTGCAGCACGCCATACAGAAGAATAGATATCTAAGTCACCGTTAGGTGTTGATGTCATGATACAACTACCACCAGTGGAAAGGGTAGGTGATATTGATGTCCAAAATTCGTCTTGGATGTTTGGTTTAACGAACGCAAATTCGTCAAGGAACAATAATGAAATAGACATACCACGACCAGAGTTTTCTGATGTAGCAGTAGATACTATACGTGAACCATTATCGAAGCCGATTTCGTGCTTGTTCCAGCCATCGTCTTTGACGCCAGCTTTCAGCCAATAGGGTAGTTCCTCGTACGCGTAACGTATACGCAAAATCATTTCCATTGCATTGTCATTCTTGTTGGCAGCAATAAGTATAGTCTTATCCTTATTAAACATTGCGAACCATAATAGATATGCAGCAGATGTGACAGACTTACCAGTTTGACGGGCAGATAATACAACAGTATATCTACCAGCTTGATAAGCTCGAATCATTTTTTCTTGGTAGGGATAAAGATTAAACTTTATTTTACCTTTTGTTGGATGTTGAACATACACATAGGTCTTAATAAAGTATACGGGGTCTCGGCGGCACTTAGCAAGTTCTAATACTTGCTCCATAGTATATTCTATGCGAGCGTGTGCACTTCTTAATCTTTCATTTTGCTTTCTTGCCATGATATCATCCTTGATATAATAGACTTATATTAAGTCTTAATTGTCCGGTACTATTCGGATTGCCGTGAAAGAACCTATCTCAGCAGCAGCATCGGAAAACATATCGTTGAAAAATTCTGAGCCATCACCAGATGATACTATAATAACTTTACCATTATGTGCATGGATTGCTGGCATTACCGATGTAATCACATCTTCCGCTGAACGTATCTGTGAAAAATTATCCATAAACACTGTACTAATAGTCATACCGCGAAATGAATATGGCGAGGACGAGTGGGCAAGAAACATGCTACCATTAGCTAGTTCAATTCTATTCTTATTGTTTACTACCATAGGATTATAGTCACGCATCCACTGCGGCATTGTCATGTACGCATGACGTATCGTTTGCAAATTAGATGCGGCTTGGTCTATTTTATTAGCTGTAAAACCTTGTGTTTTCTGTCGGAAGAAACCTTCCCAAAAAAGAAAAAGAGTGGTGGTGATTGATGAGCCTGATTGTCTTGCTGCGGCAACTATCGTACTACCCTTGGATATTGCACTAATATATTCTTCTTGAAAAGAATGTGGGACAAATGGTATAGTTCCGTGTGTAGGGTGGGCGCAGTGTACATAACGGTGCATGAAATATAATGGGTCTGTTTCACACAACAATATTTCCTTTTTCAATCTTAATCTTTCTAATAATATTTCTTTCATAGTAGTATTTACCTTGAGGGTTAATTAGGTTACCAATCTATTCTTCTGGTTCTATGACATTTCCAGCTTCGATGTGGTCCATTAGTTCTTGGTGGCTACCCATAAACACGTTGTTGTTCGTTACACTCTTTCCTGCTACTTTATTTTTAGTAATATCATTTTTATCTTTTTCTTTTTTCTGGTTGGCTTTTTCTTTAACAGCATGCAGTGCGGAATTCAATGCTTGCATCGCTACTTCCATATTTCTGGCTTTATATTTACCTTCAACTACTTCTGCTTGTGCGCACTGGTCTTCAAATGCTGCCATTGCCGCATCATAAACTTCTTGAAACTGCCCTTCAATTTCTTCATCCTTTTCATCGTACTGGTCTGTTTCTGCTAATTCTGTTGTGCGTTCAGTCTTCGCCGTGATAGTTGTGCACGGCTCAATATCGAATGCTTCTTCCAGTGGATGTTCCATTAATGTTTCTATTTCTGTTCTGTTAGTGCTCATCTAAATATATCCTTTTCTGATAATACTTTCCAATTAAAACCGTATTTATCACAAAACAGTTTTGCACTTTTCCACTTTGCCATATTAATTGACCATGTAAGGGCTTCGTATAGTTGAGTCTTTTTTGACTTGCCGCGTGTGGTGGGCTTTTTGATTTGTTTTTCTGGCTTTACTTCTATGAGGTCTTGTACGAGTTTTCCAGTGCGGCGGTTAGTATATTCCACATAAAAGTCTGGGTAATACTTATGTACACGACCAGTGGTTGGCTTTACATACGGTATAGAAACAATCTCAGAACCCCACCGTTTAACCTCTGTGTTGTTATCAAGAAATACCATAAAATCTTTTTCCCAAGACGACCGAAATGTGATTTTATTTAGGTTACCAACATATTTTTTTGGGTTGCGGGGGGTGAAACAACCTTTACTATGCCCTGTGGTTTTCATTACAAATTACCACCACCCTGCTCTGCTTGGCGTTTTGCGAAAGCCGAAAAACCATTTGGTAATTTATCGTAGACTGCGCCTGTGGTTTGTCCACCAACATCAAGTTCTGCAAAGCCAGCGGCAGCTGCGCCTTGAATGCCTGTTGTTGCATCCGATATTACACCAAGAGCTGTATCTTGAACAGTCGATACTGCGCCAGTTACAGAATCAACCGCCGTCTGCAATCTACCACCGGCTTGTTCTACCAAAGATTGTTCTTCTGTAAGAGGTAAAGTATCAATACCACCCGCCTCGTCACTTGCCGATGGTCCTGCTTGGAATACTGGTTTAATGTGGCCATTATTAGATATTGATTCACCAGAAATTTTCTTAATTCTTTCAATGTTTGCTTGTACTGCTAATGTTGGTGTAATATGAAGTGCATCATACGCAAATTGAAATTCAATTTCATTTCCTGTTGCCCCTTCCGACATGTCAAAATCATCAAGATTCATAGAAAGTATTTTTGGGTTCTTGTAATTATATACAGTCATAAACCTTCCATAGTCAAATAATTGAAATACACGAAGTTCATCAATCATTGAAGTGTTGTCACCTTCAAATGCCCCCAGACTAGCAGAAGACTGTAAATCTCTTCGTGAACCAAGTAGACCATTATTTTCAAGCTCTGTATGATTCAGTGGAGTGGCACCGAAACCATCAACTAACCCACCTTGTCTGGCTATTGGACTTATTGCTTCTAAATAAATCTTGAAAAAGTTGTGGGAAAAGTTTTTCATATCATCATGAAAACGCATTGTTATAGGTTCATATACTGTTCGTTTTGGAACACGCGACCAGAAATTGAAAAAATTAACTTCTTCGTGTTCTATATTAATGTTTGGTCTACCTGTATTTTTTACAACGAATGCCATGCTCTCTGTAAGGTTTTGCATGCTGGCATATTCTTGTTTGAGGGTAAATTGTAGGATGAACATGAACTTTTGCTTAGGTGCATATTGAATCAACGATTGTGCATAGTTTTTTGCACCACAAAGCTCTATTCTATTTTGTTCATTTTGTCCTTCTGTAAAAATACCATCCGAAAGTGTTTTTAAATTTTGCAAATCTTGTATGCTGTTTGGGATGTCTTCTAGTTTATAATTTCCGTTGACCGCCTTATCGTATACGTTTTGGGCTTCTGCTGTGCCTCTATTAAGTACTCCAGGATTGAACTGTCCTGCCTTTTCTGCTTGTTGTGGGTTTATACCCACCTCACCAAGCACAACGTTAGCCCCATTTGCATCACCAGAAATACCATTTCCAATGATAGAAGAATCGGTGCCGCCCCGGATGGCGTTAGATGCTTTGGCTATTGTTCGTAAACCACCAGCAACCGCACCGCCACCAACTTTATTTAATAGTTCAATATCACCAACTTTACCAACAGTATTGAAAAAGTCCTTACGTGTAAGGGAATCACTCTGTTGTTTGTTAGCTGTCTGTGGACACCTAACGACGAAATTAAATCTTGGGTCAATTGCCATATAAAATACTCCTTATTTCATTGTATTTATTAGTATCGTTCATGAGCAAGAAAAGGGGCATAAAGCCCCTTTTCTTTAAGTGTGTAAGCAGTATTATGTAATACGACCTGCACCACCGGTTGCAACACCTTCGCCCTGAGCGTAGCCGCCAATGTTCTGACGTGCGTGGTCATACCGCAAAGTTGTTGTGATTAAAACTGCATCTGAAGAAGCCATATCTAAATCTGTGTAGTCCACTTGCTGTAACCAGCAACCTTCAACAGTCCATTTTTCAGTTACTTGGTCATTACCATCTAACAAATCAAGATAAGTAACAAACTTATACAAAGAACCTTCACCAGTTGCTGCCATCCATTGTCCTTCGGCGCCAGTCAACCATTGTTGTTTCTGTAGTTGTTCTTGAATAACCGCAGCTGCCGTACCAGAAACATCATCTTCAAAAGAAAGTGTCATAGGTTCGAACGTATATTTACCTGCAATCCATGCACGCGACACATAACGGTCTAATTGAACTTCTTCAAATGATATCACTGGTCGTGTAACAGTTACAGCCTGCATACTAAGTGGTTGTGAATCAACACCGCCGCCTAAGTTAGCAAAAGTAATTCTCCAACGATTCTTTTGTCGTGGATGTAAGATACCGTTACCAACGCCGGGGATTCCTATATCATTAATTGTTGACATTTATAGATACTCCTTGTCTATTAAAATTATATTTCCGCACCAGTTGCTACGATACGGATTGGAATGTAAATAAATTCTGCTGCCTTCACTGGTTTAACAGCGATGTCAACATACATTTCGTTTCTATCGATTCTATCTGGTGTGTTGTTACTTTCGTCACATACTGTAACAAAGTCGTAAAGTCCGCGCTTAACGATTAAATCTCCTAAGAAATTATCAACCACGGCTTTTAGATTGTCTCGTGTTAATGTATCATTTGGTTGGAATACAAACGACATTGTGTTTTTACGCAATTGGCGTCTAATGTATAACATCAAACGCTCTACATTAATCCTGTCTACCGCAGAGGCTGCAACAGCAGAAGTCTTCTGACCCCATACTACGAAGCCCTGACCAGGGAAGAATACTAATGGATTAATATCACCACCAGCACCATATTGGTATAATGCATCTCGGTCACCATTGTTAAGCGCCAATTCAATAAATGAAGTCGGACCACCTAATACACCACTCACATATCCAAGATTGGAGATGCCTGATATAAGACCGCGTCTTAGACCTGCAGGGGCGAACCATAAGAATGATACATTGTCGCTAAATGTGATAGTTCTCAATGCAACACCAGATGCAGCACATGCTACAACCTTTCCGTCTAAGTTTGTTGCTAAAGCAGAAGGATAATAATACGCGATGTGATTTGTGCGTGTACGACCACTTCCTGCTGCCCAACCAATAGATGGGTCTGTGATTTCAGACACAGTCATATTCATTGGTGTATCAGAAATAATCATAGCTTCTTCTTTCATGTCTACGACAAGTCCAAATAATTCATCTGATAGTTCCCAATAGCCGGGACATAAAACTAAATTATAATCAAATGATTCTGCACGAATATCTTGATTGCCTGCGATAACAGCTGCAAGTGCTGTAGTAATATTTGTTCTTCGGGCAGCATCGTTTGCTCCGAGGCTGGTAGCACTTAAAAACTCTACTGTGAATTTTAAATCATCTGCAGCTGATACTAAAAGAGCGCCTGCTAATGCTGCGGTGTATTCACCAACTGGCGAACCACCCGTTAGTGATAAAGAATCAAAACCAGTATAAGTTCCTGTTGCGGCAACATCATAGCCTGCACCAAAAACATCCAATACTGGAATATTATCACCAAAGAATTGAGTTTGTAGTGAAGAAAACGTAACAGATGCCCATACGCTTGTCGTTGCAGTGTCTGCAAGTGGCTGCATTTCTAAGGCTGTTAATGTAGTAATTGTGTCTGGGTTTACGACTGGTGAGCCAGCAGCAGCTGCTGCTTTTTTAACATTTATCGCCTCATTTACTAATGCTTCTAGGATAATTCTTGATTCTTCAATCTTAGTCGCCCAAGATGTTCGAACCGCTGTAATGTCGTCGTTTAGATTCACATCAGCGCGGATAACATATGCCTTATTACCTATGCCTAAAAATTGATTTAATGCAAATAATCCATATTCATTTCTTGCATCGCCGTGATGTGCTGCACCAGAAGTATCTTCAAGAAATACTGGTGTACCATAAAGCTCGATACTTTGTTTTAAAGAAGTCACAGTTCTGATAACATTATTCTCAAATGTGCCCGCTGCTTCTACTGATGGGCTTGCATCACCTGGTTGGAATTTTTCATCTTGTGTTGCCACAAAAAACAAAGGTACTGTTGCTGCCGATACTGGTATGAAAAAACTTTCATCTGTTACCGTTACGCTAACGCCCGGACTGACTAATACTGCCATGTTGTGTTCTCCTTAACTATTAATTTCTTCCACATGTTGTGGTCATTAGTATTTATACCTAAGCATCCAAAATATCTATTTTTAAGCAATTTAGGTTACATCTATGTCGTCAAGGCTAAATACTTTCTCATATTCTAAGTCTTGGCTATCCAAATCAGCGATTATATCGTAGGATGACGACACATCGGTACCCACAGCACCAATTCTAAGTAATATATCTTTTATGTAATTATCTCGAACATCGACTGCTGTTGATAGATATACCGGCACCAGAAATCCCATCCGCGTCTGTATTAGCCGCCTATCTGGACCTTGTGGTACATTTTCATCTAAGCGAACATCAACTAACTCAACTGTTGTTAATCTCGTGGTATCGAATATTTCATCTGTAGTTTGAATTTGTATTAATGGGTCAAATAATGTTAAAATCTGTTCTATTATTTGTTGATGTTGTTGTTGGTTGCTTGCCCAAATACCTAACTCAAATTGTGCCGTGTATGGTACTGGTTGACGTTGATAGATTACTTTTAAATCGTCAGGAAAAACCCCGCCATTTGGCATGTAGGTATTACGTTTTGTTTGTCCGATTCCCTTTCTTCGCTCTGGTGACTGTTCAATACCAGTCATATGAAATGCCATTATAGGTAATCTTAGTGGTTTGTTCTGTGTGTTCTCGCCCTTTATTGCACCCACAACTCTATCCAAGCTTGCAAATTTTATAGGTACTTTAATAAGTTCCGGTGCGTTATCTTCATTCCAACCAACCATCACCTGCATGCCTGCGAATATAGCAGCGAATTGGACTATGTAATTTCTAAACTGTTCATCGTAATAATAACTATCGAGTACTGTAGTCGCCATTAGGTTTCCTCACACGCGTCTTGTATCTTTTCGCGTTGTTGTGTTACGTCACTTTCGTTTGCCGTAGTTGGTGAATTTATAAATTCGTTCAATATTGGTTTAACTGGATTGTATTGTGCACGCAAATCTGTTTCTAAATATATCCATCTTCCTTTAACCACAGAATATCTATACAACCGTGCCGGAACATCTTGCGCAGAGCCAATATAAATCATTCTATGATAATCTCTATCTACTGGATTGGTGGGGAATTCTTCGGCTTCTGTAAACGCCGCATTGTTTGGTGGCAGCGCATCTTCTACGTAAATACCCTGTGGGTTTAACCCTACCTTTGTTATAACAATCCCCTTCGATGCGGCTTCTACTACTTCGTCTTCTTCAAATTGTCTGATTTTACTTGATGCTTCGGCGCCACGTTCGGGGACAGCGTCGCGCGCTTCTGCCTCTAATACTTTACTAATGTCGAAGTAGTCTTGGTATATGGTATTGTTTCCGTCCTCGCCTACCACTAAACCAGTATCGTCAGGTTCTGTTTCTGCCAGCCTTCCAAATATGTCTTGGGTTTCTTGTGATGCATAAGCTGGTTGGGCAACAACACGCAACATAGTTGGGCGCCAGCCGGGTGTATATCCTTCTGTTGACCACGATATATCTGTTACTTCCATCCATTTAAGTATCTTTCTTAATTCGGCGGAATATTGTGCTTCGCTGGGAATTTCTAATATATCGCCGATAACCAACGGTCTACCGAAAGCTTTAACGCATGCAGAAAAGCTTACAGAGATATACATCGAAAGTGATGGTATTTCTAACCCAAATGCAGAAAATTCTGTTAGGTTATCTGTTAAATCATAATACCCCTTTATTGCTGTTGGGTCTTCTGAATAGTCCCTATCTCTATTTTCAAGAAATACTTTATCTTGTATGTTACCGATTGCCGTTGCTTCAACATTGTGAAATAATTGAAATGCTTGTACTGCCCAGACATCATTTGTTGTTTCACCATTAAAGTCCAATGGTCGAATTCTCCAATAGCGCGAAGGGACCGACAATTTAAACTGCACTGTGTTCAAACAGTCGTCATCTGGTAAGAGAACTATTGCAACACCGTACCATTTAATGCCATCGTCAGAGCGTTCGATACGGACGCGCGTAGCGCGTCTGGTTGCGATATCTGATTGTTTGATGGCGATGGTGCCTACATTCTTAAAAACGCTTGTTTCGATGCCATAGGCTGCCCGTGAACCATCATACGTCTTTATGTTACCAAAATCGTAGCCTATGTATGTGGATGTTGTAACTCCTGTACCATTTTGAACTGAGCGCCATTCTGTTATAAATTTATCAAAGGCATTGGATGCTGGAAAGGATGGGGCATCACCACTTGAAATGGCATCGCCTCTTCCAACACAATCTACTAATTTTCCTTGCTCATGAACACCTAACAGTTTATACACATTCAGTGTAGCGCCGCCTATGTTTAATGCTTCCTCGACAACCTTTTCTATAAAGTCGTTACCGCGATTATTTTGAATGTCAAATGGACTGCAACTTAAATCCCCCACAGTAATATTGCGACCATCAACTGATGTGTCGCATGAGGTACTTGCTGCTGGTATGGTTCCGTCGGGATTTAAACCGTAGTCTGGTCCTACTGTATCAGTGCAAGAATTATTTAATGGGTTGCAGTCTTTAGCCATTTATTATACTTTCACGCTTCGTAAGTCTTCTTCGTCTGGAATCTTGTCGGCGCCCACTGGTGCAGAAAATTCAATTTCACCACCCATGTCATCTTCAGCAGCATCCATATCATCTTCGCCATCTCCTACAGGGTCAGATGCGCCAAGCAATGATTGAATCAATTCATAAACTTCTTGGCGCATCTGTTCCATATCGATACCGCGCTCATCAGCATACTGTTGAACCTCTTCATCGGAAGGTGCTGGGTTGTCTTGGAAGAAAGCTTTCATCTCTTCTGTGTCAACTTCTGCATCCATTCCCAGTTCATCATCCATATTTGGTACTTCCATACCCGCCTCATTACCCGGTATATCCATTTTATAATCTTTGTCGTCCATTTCTACATCATCTGACGTATCCATGCCGCGCATATCATCCATTTCCGTTTCTTCTTCTTCGGCGCGCTGCGCATGCTGACGAGTTTTTAACCATTCTTCTGGCTCGTTGCGCTGCTGTTTTTTGAGCATCTTATACGCGTTGGCTATCTTATTGTTACCTTGTGAACCCATTCCGCCACCAGTCTCACCATCAGGTAAACCCATGTCGCTATAGCTGCGCATTTCCTTTATTGCTTTATCTAAATATTTTGACATTGTTGTCTCCTGTTATTATCCTAATATAAATGAGCCTTGCATGCCGGTATCTTCTATACCTTGGTCTGCAACATACTCGTCTAACTGCATAATCAAATCATCACGATATGTTTGTGCGAGTGTTACTAATTCTGCCGCGTTCAGTGATATACCACCACCAGCACCAGGCAATGATGAGAACTTACCACGTATATGCGATAACATCATCATAGCTTCCGATAGCGCATATCGCTCTATCCATGTTTTTGAATATCTATCTTTCATTAAATCTTGTTCTGAGCGTTCAACCATGCAGTCAATAAGAACACGTTCTGCCCTTGTGAACGCCGTATAGAAAGATAACAGTCTATCATTTTCGTGGAAACTATACGTTAAGCGTGTTGCAAATAAATGCTCTAATTGTTCTACGTATTGGCTGACCAAGAAAAAACTTGTTAAGTCATATGTTCCCATGTTGTATAAATGTTGTAATACGATTTGACCATAAGCACCTGCACCGTGTGCAGATGATAAGAACGCGGATGTAAATCGATATGCTGCCATAACAGTTACAATACGGTTATATCCAATGCTTTTATTGGTCATAAGATATTGCTGTTTGCCCGGTACAATATCTAAAAAGAAAAATCCCCTACGCGTACTACCTGCCGCCCGTTTACGATATTCTTCTAAGCCAAGATTAACACATGTATCAAGCTGTACATTATCTAATTCAACTTCAACAACGGGGTAACCTAATTGGCGGCGGATGGTGTCCATTAATTCGCGACGTTCGTCTGGTGTTCCGTCTGTTCCTACACCCCGCTCAAGATATGATGGGACGCCAGAGATACCATCATTACCACCCCGTGGTACAAGAATGTTAGCGCCATTTAAATGGCTCCACAAAAATGAACTTACACCAATTGCACGGGCAGGATAAACTCTGACAATATTACCATCGTTTGCAAATTCGCATTCAGCGGCGCCGATATCATTAACACCATCATAAGCATATCCTGTACCTATGGAGCAGGGTGATATTGATGCCAGCGAACCTTCTGGTGCGGGTATTAATACAGCAGTGTTACTACCTTGCGCGCGCGTCCAGAAAAGAAAATGACCAGAACCTGTAAATGCAACATCCACCACAGGAACAGCTATTGTCCATGTGGTTCCATTCCATTCAAAAAGTTCATTTGTGGTAGTGTTATACCACTGACTATTACGGACGTACACAAATGGTTGAGTAACAAACATAACATTTGTCCATCCAGCACCATTCCAAATCTGCAACGAGGTGTTTGTTGTGTTAAACCAATATGTTCCTACTGTAATTGATGTTGGGTCTGTGTCAGATTCTATAGTATCTATTGTAGTCCAGACACTACCATTCCAATATTTCCATGTATTTGTTGATAACTGCCACCAAACGTCGTCAAGTACTGGTTGTGTAGGGTCAGTCTCTTTTGTTATATAATCAACAACAAGAATCCAACTACTACCATCCCAGCTACTTAACGTTGAAAGTGTTGTATTGAGCCAAAATGAGCCGATAGTAATAGTAGTAGCCAATGATGGGTCTATTGTACTTTGTACGAATACAGCAACTTGGTCCCATTGATTGTTTACGGAATCCCATGAGCTTAAAACATCAACCGCTGGGGAACCAGAATTGTCCCACCATAAATCACCAGACGAGATAATTGTAGGGTCGCCTTCCCACAAAAGCACTGGCAAAGTTATCCATTCAGCACTCGCAGGAGAGCTGGTGATGGTGTATTGTTGTAATATTTCCGTAGATGGCGTATACCACAATAGTCCAACAACTGGTACGGTTGGTTCTGTTTCGGAAATAACCGCGCCTGATGTTATATCGTTCCATGCGCCTGCACTTCGTATAGAAAGTGTTAACGCAACATCGTCATACCAATATGTTCCGTTTGGAAGGGTATTTGGTTGGGCTTCCCAAACTATTGCGGAAGTTACATCCCATGCCAATAAAGTTTCATTCCATACGTTTAATTCGGTAGTAGTTTCGTTATACCAATGGGTACCGCAGGCAACTGTTGGACAGTCAGAAGGGTCGATTACTTGTGTAAATGTTGTGGCATCTACCCAAGTAGTTCCATTCCATTCTCTTGCAATTGCCGTTAATGGGGAACCTACAAGACCAGGGTCATACCAAATGCTACCACAGTCAGGAGTGGTTGGGTCCAATTCCGATGTTACAAATGGTGTTGGGATGGCATCCCATGCAGAGCCTAACCATCTCCTTAAAATTTTATTTGTTGTATCATACCAATATGTGCGAACGGTATATGATGGGGAATCCGTCGGGTTGGTAGGTTCGACTAAAACGTCCAGTACAGTATATAAATATCCATCAAATTCGTATAGTTTTAATTCTGTTGGATTCCAGTAAAGCCCACCAGCATTTGGTGGAACTGGTGATTGTGTAGGATTGTCAATCAGTAGTATATCGTTTCTGATTTCGTCTAGTAGTTGTTGATATGTGCCAGCATTAATACCATTTATTGTGATTGGTATTACTTTCCAATCAGTGCCTTCTGGAAAAGTGTTGTCGTAAATGAGGTCGAATTCGTAGTCTACACCCGGCACAAGACCCGTACCATCTGTTGGTAATACACCAGATTGGTTTGTACCCAATTGTACTTGTTGTGATGCTGATATACTACCGTCTTCTTTATTTGAAAACACATCAGAGTATGTGCGTATACCATCTGAGTGGTAACGATTCTGACAGTCAACCGCATAGCCAGCAACATAATAACCAGTCTGTGAATCTATGTCATTGATTACAATTGAAGTGGTAAGTCCTTCTCCGCGTGACTTTTCTTCACACTCATATACCGCACCAACAACCAACGCTGTACCAATTCGGTCACCAACACTTAGGTTAGTATCGGCGGTTTGATCTGCTACGTATACCACACCATCAACTGGTATATTAGTCGCATCCATTGCTTCTGTACCAAGCAAGATAACAATACCAGCATACGCACCCGTGTCTGCACTTTCGCAGCCATGGGCAGGTTTAGGTATTGTCCATTCAACGGTTGCTTGACCAGTCGTTGGGACGCCTTTTTTGAATTGTATTTTTATTTCCTGTCCTTCTGCCTTTAGGGCAAAAGCGGCATCTTGAATGGTTTCAAAAGATGACATCGATAAACACTCCTTTATGTACTGTCGTATTTATGATTTCTGTCTGAGGGGATGATTTTATTGGTGTTCTGTGTTTCGTAGGAGCCAACGCTGTAATTTGTAGGATTGCCAATAGGTTGAATGGTTAGCGGAATCTACGTCGGGACAGACACCATCAAAAGCTATATTGACTATGGTGGGGGCATCTAAATCTTCATATAGCCATTCCACGATGATTTTGTTGTTGGGTTTTAAACTAACTTGTTCTTTGTCATCTTTAGATTCACCCACAACTAATTTACAATATTTAGTCACAAGATATTCCTTCTTTTGGTGTGGAATCTCTTGAACTGCTTCGCGCAACTTCTGCTTAGTTTGTAAGTATTCTTTGAATGTTAAGTTGGTATCCATCATAAACCCTTGGTGAATTTGTATGTTAATATTTATAGTGAGGGAGTTTAAGTGGTCGCTTTTTGTGGGTTGCGATACATCCCATCCGATATACTAAAATCTTTATTTCTTCCTTTATTTTCAACGAAACCAAAACGTTTATAAAATTTAACTAACCGATTGCGGGAGGTGGTACCGTGGCGTGGGTCTTGAAGACCGGGCGTTAATAGAATGCGCTTACCTTGTTGGTCTGCATACTCAATAAGGTCGTTCATAACTGCTGTGCCAATGCCAGCTTTTCTGTCGGCTTTTGGAACTTCTATCATATTAAGCGAAATAGAATCTGGACGTTCAAAAACAAAGAACGTAGTAAGATTATACTTTTCTTTAATTTTATTTTCGAATTCTGATATATTTTCAAATAGTTCTATTAACTTCATTCAAGTATTTATGAATTCTTTTAATATTTGAGGTATAGGAATGTTTGATTTTAGTTTATCACGGGAACCTACGTTGTCGTTCCAGTGTAACATTTGAAGGTTTGTATGGTGTGCACATAGATGGGACGGGATATTATTGTCAAAACAATAACGAACAGGCACTAAGTGGTCAAGATGATATGCGCCATCTACGCCTGCTTTGCCACGCATAAGGTTTTGTGGATTTATTGTTTGGTGATGTTCTTTGTAAGTTTGTCTGGTCAGTTGATAGACTTTATGGCGGAAGATGTCCCATTCAGATGCAGTCTTTTGGTATTCAACTTGTCTATTAATGTTTATTTTTTGGAATTCTTCGCGTTTTCGTTTATTGTTGCAGATTGGACAGTTAACGTTTCTGGATAGTAAGTTGGATGGTGTACATTTAAAAATATGACCACAGGTGGTGTTTTTAACTTTAATTTTTGGTGGGGTGGACTTACTATAATCTAAGTGGCGTTTACCATCAAAATTTTCTGTTAGTATTTCAAATCCGTTGTCAATTATTTTTTCTATATTATCTTTTCTTGATTTTTCGTATCGTTCTTTATCCGTACACTTCGGACAACCTTTCATTCCATGTTGCTTGAACTTTTGTAATTTTGATATGGGAGTAGCAGACCATTCATGGTTACATTTTACACATTGTAATAAATGGTGTTTCTTTGCACCTTTAAATGGCTCCAATAACTTTATTCCAATATCTTTTAGTTTGTCGGGGTACGTAGGGTCTAACCAACCTTTCTTGGGCATATAATATTTCCTATCTTATTTACATAGTATTTATAACAGTTTTTCAGAAAAGTGTTAAGCATAAAAAATGCCACCCGAAGGTGGCATTTTTGTTACATCCATGTATATTACAAGTTAATGTAGTTTCTTAACAAGCTTACGCAAGGTCAAGATTTACAACATTTATTTTCCCGTAATAATCTGCACTATTGCCCAACGATGTTTCAGTGTGAGTGAAAACCGCTTTACCGTAACGAGTCATAAGACTAACTACTGGTTGGAACGTAGTAGGGTGAACAATAACGCCAGAAGACATTAAAGGAATGTACGGGCAGTAGAAATAACCTGTATCCGTTTCACCATTACCACCTTTATAACCAACAAGCACTGTGTCATTAGCAGATTGAACTGGTGAATTACCTGGACCTAAGTCTAAGCCTGCACCAGTTTGATTCCAAAGGTATGAATACACTTTGATTGAACCGTTAAGTGTTCCAACTAACATAGAGTTGTTTGGACCCTTGAAAGAACCTTCAATTGCTGGCGCAAATACAGACTTCGCAGCGGATTGAAGGATTGAAACGATAAGTGGAGAAACAACAATGAAGTTGCCTGCGCCACGACGTGTTTTACGAGCGATTTCGTTTGCAACACGATTGATGATAACACCAAGGTTTGCAAGACGGTCACCAACATATGCAGGAGCATAGTTACCACCAGCCGCACCACCGTAAGCACCAGTTCCAGCACCATCGAAAGTTTCAACTGTACCAGCAAGAGCCATAAGGTCTGTGATGATTTCTTGGTCGATTTCCTGAACGATTTCCGCAGACAAAGCCTGTGTCATTTCAGATTCAAGGTCAAGACCATGCTGTGCGTTCAAATCTTGCATAGCTTCGATTGTCCAACCAGCTTGTAACTTACGTGAACCAGCTTCAACTGCTTGGTTTACAACGTCCATAGTCATCTTACGACCACCAGAACCTTCTAAGTAAGAACCAGAGCCACCGTAAAGTGAACCAGCAATGTTGCCACGACCTAAGTCGCCAACGTTTTCAGCGAATGGACCAAAGTTTGATGTGTTAGCCGCACCGATAGATGAAGGCCAAGCACTACCAGAGGCTTGGTTACCAATGTCACCAGGAGCTTCTGAACCAGCACCAATACCAGAGGCACCAGCCGCTTGTGCGCCAGGAACTACAGCAGGTGAACCGGCATTACCAGCACCAGATGAATACCATTGACGGATAGGTGAAGTGTTACCAAATACTTCATCACCAACTCCAATTGCACCAGGAAGACCAAGTGGGTTAGAGTGTGTTGTAGAAGCAACTGCTTCTGCGTAACGGTAACGTAAAGTGTATACTAATCCAACAGGACCAGTCATAGGCTGCACACCAACTAACTCAGTAGCGATGGTGCCCGGAATGATACGTCGAATCATTGGGATTAAGATTTTACGGAAGCCTGAAATGTCATGCGCACTAGTCGCACCAGATGCAGCTTCTTCCGTCACCATTGCCATCTTTTGGTTTTCCAAAAGCGGCGCAACGATTTTTTGTTTTTGTGCGTCCAAACCTTCAAGCATTGCTGCTTTTGTTTCGGACCAATTTTCAAAAATGTTTTCCATGTTATTATATCTCCTTAAGATAAATTTATTTTAAAAGTTTTTATTCAATACCAGCGAGTTTACGAAGTTCTTTGGTAGCTTCTGAAATCTGTTCAACATCAAAATCTTCCATAAGTGCGTCGGTGTCGCCATTGATAACCACGCCTTCTTCAACTTCTTTGTCATCGTCATCACAGTCATCATCCTTATCGTCTGATTTCTTAGATTTCTTAGACTTTTTCTTGTCGTCTTTGTCGTCGTCGTCTTTGCTCTCTGCTAGTACTGTTCCTTCCTTCTCAGAGATGTCGCTTTCGCGGATTACACGGCTAATAAAAGTCTTGTAACCTTCTTCTAACTGTTCCGTAGGAACTGTTCGAAGTATGGCTTCCATCACTTCATGCTGTTTTCCAGTAAGAGGTGATAAAATTCTTTCAAGTTCAACTACGCGTTCAATTTCGCCGCGTGCTGATTCTGATTCTTCAAGTGCTTCCTGCGCATCGGCAAGACGTTCTTGAGTTTCACGAAGACTCATTTCAGCAGATTCGTCATCAGCAAAGTTCATTGCATATTCGTTAACTACTGCTTCAAACATACGACGACCAAAGTCATTTTGACGTTGTACATCAAGGTCTTCTTTTAATTCTTCAATTTCGGCAGTAAGGCGCATTTCTAAGAATGAATCAACCTTTTCTACTAATTCCATCAAATCACCTTTCAGTTCATCAGACATAGCAGCTTTAGCTTCAACAAGCTTTTCAGCATACTCTGCTTCTAAATCACGAAAACGTTCAATGTCTTCTTTTAATTCTTCGACTTCACGTGTAAGGTAGTCGTCAACTTTAGCGTCAACAGCTTCTACAAGTGTGTCACGTTCACCAACCCACTGTTCAGTAAGTTCGGCACGAACATCATCAGCGGCGGATTGTTTAGCGGCTTCGATAGCTTCGTCTAGTTTAGTTTGGAATGCACCTTCAAGTTCTTTCTTTGTATCTTCTGAAAGGACTTCGGCTTCCAATAACCTCTGCAGCAATTCATCCATTGTTTATTCTCCTAAATGTATAAGTTCAATGTGTTCAAACGGTTAAATGTTTTTTCTTCAGTAATATTTATTGATAACGCACAAAAAAAGGGTTCATAAACTATTGATAGTATATGAACCCTTGTAGAATGCACCTTTCGGTATGTATAACCTAATGTTAATATTTTAACTTTTTATTTCTTTTTCGCAAAAAGCCCTGTTTCTAACCATTTCATGATTTCTTCTTTAAGGAATTTCTGTGCGTGTGGGTCGTTCTGCATATCTTGTGCAAGACTAATAATGTTATGACCATTACGTGCTTGTTCCAGACCTTCAACTACTGTAGTAGGGTATGCTTGTTGTGCACTTGGCTGTGCTACAATGTCTACCGTTACAAAGTTAAACCCAGTTACACCACCATCTTCATTAACCTGTCCGGCGCCGCGTGATGAAACACCAAGTGATACACCAGATTCCGCAAGCGTCTTCGCAATATTACCCATAGGGGTATTGAGTAATTTTGCTTTACCAATTGCGTTGTTACCTTCAACCCGAAGGTCTGTAATAACGTGAGAAATTCTATCAAGGTTAATTGAAAGTGTTTGTGGGTGGTCTAGTTCACCAAAGATACCGTTGGTTTCATTGATGCGTTGCATGCCTAAATTGACAGCAGCTTGTATCTCATTCATTGGATACATACGACCATTTCTGTTTTTAATGTTACCTTGCATAAAAATGCCGTTTAGCCATGTATTCTTTCCGTCTTGGGAAGACTCCGTGATTAAACCCGCCTGTGATGGCGAAAGCTCTTCAATAAGTAATTGTTCCTGCATAATGTTTTCCTTAACGTTTTACATTTTTCCACATAGCAGCGGCTGCTACCGCTTCTGGGTCTTTAGCGCCAGAAGCTTTGGCTTTCGCTACTACTTTCTCGAATCCCTTACCTTTCTTTCCAATGTCTTCGCCTTTCTTTGCTTTTTTAACAATTTCAGACTTTTTCTTTTTGGATAGTCCAGCTGATGGTACACCTTCAAATAATTCTTCGAGTTTCATAATGATTATTTGTCTGTAGTACCTAAGTCGAATTCACGACCGTCATCAAACTTATTTGGTTTGGGTGTTTTTTCAAGAACCTTTGCTGGCTGCCTGCCACCTTTCTTGAATTCAGTCTTACCAACTTTATCGTCGTCAAGTTCTTTTGCAGCATTTCCATGCTTCTTCAAAGTTTTCTTGCCACCGTTTTTGAATTTGATTTTGCCGTTGATGGCGTCAGACATTACAGACCCAGAACGCGCAAATTGTGCAGAACGGTCTTGCTCATCTACTTTTTCTTCTTCGTCGTCGTCATCATCATCTTTCTTGTCTTTTTTCTTAGACTTTTTCTTGAAATGATTTTCTTTCTTGTCGTCTTTGTCGTCGTCATCATCATCTTTCTTGTCGTCTTTGTCGTCGCAAGCTTCACCCATAATTATTTCACGCATCTTTGCCTGAAGGTAATCATGTAGATTTTCATCGGCGGCGGCTGTATCGTCTGTAATCAACGCTTCAAGCATACCATGAATCTTATCCACTTTCTTTTTAGAACTTTGTCCTTTATTTACTTCACGAACTTTCTTGTCGTAATCTTTTGAACCCCTAGCCATTTTAAACCTCTTTAATTTTAATCGTTAGTTTCTTCTTCATCCTGAGCGTCTGGAATAACACCATGTAGTACTTCCTGCATCTTTCCTTGCAAGTAGTCATGGAAGTTTATTTCCGCCTGTTCATTCTTATCATCCATTATGTTGTCCAGCATATTATCAAGCTGTTCGTTGTCAGACATAACTTTCTCCTATTATTTATGTAATTTTATATTATTTATCAACTTTTTACTTCGGCTGACCTTCAGTTGGTGGTGGTGCTCCACCTTCTGTGGTGTCTGGTGGTGGTGGTTCAGCACCCATACCAAGTTCAGCACCGCCGAAGCCGCCACCTAAACCACCACCAGCTCCACCCATACCAGCTTCTTCTGGCGCACCATAGATAAGTTTGAGGTCATTGGGGTCTTTAGAATCTGGGTCAATACCAAGCTCTTCGCGCTTAAGTCGTTCGTTAGTAATTATTTCTTCTTCTGTCATTTGCAAGTAACGCTTCATTGTGAATCGTGGCGAGAAGTATGGAATACCATCGGCTGTAGTGTATGCACTTAATAACTGACTATCCAATTCTAATTGGCGGTACTTACCGAAGTTAGAAGGTTCAGGTAATAATATGCGATACATAGATTCATCTATACGGATACCAGCCATACGGAGGAAGTCTTTGAATTCAGCATCAATAACACGTTCCATATATGCTTGTAATCGCTCTATATATAATGAGAACCGTAATTCTTGAATATACGCGATACCAACTTTACCATCATTCCATACAGAACCACCATCGGCGGACTCTTGCATATAAGAAACAGGGATTTTTAAACCACGCCAAATCTTATGTTGGAAGTATTCAAGGTCAGATAGTTCACCTAATCCTTGACCACCAGGTAATGTTTCAACTTTTGAACCTCGGCCATCTGGTCGCGAGGCAAAGTAAAAGTCTTCTGACATTGAATGTGGATTGTAGGTTGAATCAACTTGTTGCTGGCCACCATTTAATGTAGGGATTTTTTTCTGTTTAATTTCGTTCTTAATGTTTTCAAGATATTGTTTAACACGACCGGGATGCATCTTACCAACATCGATGTAGAATACGCGGCGTTCTGGCGCGCGCTGGATGCGATAAATCAATACAGCATCTTCTAATAATTCTTTTTGTTTATGTGAACGATAAATTGCACGCAGGATAGACTCACCAAATGGTTGTGTATCCGACATGTCGTCGCTTAGTGAAAAACGTATGATTTGATTAGCTGGAACAATTTCGGATTCTTGTTGTGTATCCTGCTTCGCACCCAGCGGCATAGAATAGCCGCCCGACTTTGGCTTTTGGATGTCATTCTTAATCTGCCACGCTACTACTTTAGTAACATCATGTTCTGATACAACAGCGGCGATTACGTTCTTAGGGTGAATGAACTGCCACTTATCACCCATTTGTTTACCTTTACGGAAGAAACAATCACCATACTTAACCATTAAGCGTGCTGTACTATATAGCTTCATTGGGAAATCGTGCATTTGACCCCAACGTCGCAGTGCGGCTTTTAAGGTTAAAACTGCCGTAGATTCTACATTGTCTTCATCTTCTGTTAAGATGTCTAATTTGAGTGGTTCTTTTGTTTTGGGGTTGTTGCCAGTCATTTCTTCTGCGATTGTATCTAATGCGCGCGATACTTCAATATCGTTGTCCATTAAGTCATATTCGCGATAGCGTGTCATCCTTGAAGCCGAACCCTGAATTAATCGTTGGTACCATGTGTAATTGTTATACGCTCCAACGTCACCCATTTCCTGTGAGTCTGTCATCTTCGTTGCCGAAGATTGTGGGGTTACTATTTTAAAGTGACCAGAAAAATTTCCTGCTGACATATTTTATTCCTATATTACAATAATTTGAATGTATTTATGATCCAAATTATGATGGTGCCCTTGCGTCTGGTACTGCATTAAATCGTAGGTTTTCTTTTAAGGTTGTTGTTTGTTTGTCTATTGCTTTAACTTGGTCGCCACTAGCTTCAGTTCCTGCAAGTAAATATTCATTTAATGCTTTCATTGTGATGGAAAGTTCCACCAATACATCTTTTTGGGATTTCGCTTGAGCTGTTTGTTCTTGTTCTACTGTGGTGATTTCTTCTGGAGGTTGCTGTGCACCTTTCGACAAATCACGGGCTACAATTGCACCAGACATACCAATAGATGCGGCGGTGCCTACTCCCGGTATTAATCCTGCGGCACCTGAAACCAATTCCATTCCTGCGCCCATTAAATCGCCGTCGGCTAATCTTGAACCCATTAAACCTAAACTAACAATAAGCCCTATACCCGGAATTGCTTTCAATGCTGTTTTTCCTGCCGCCTTGGATAGTCCTACTGCTGCACGACCTCCCATCATAGCGCCAGCCGCAGCCGAACCTGCACCTTTCACACCACTTACAGCGGCAGTTCCAAGCCCCGACATGGCGGCACCTGCCATATTTCCAGTACCTCCAATTATTTTACCAAGTGTACCTTTTCCACCAAACATTTTACCAAGCGTCCATGTGCCAGCCAAAGTAGTCAGGGTAGTCCCAATCGCACTTCCAAGTCCACCCAATATATCAGTAGCGACACCACTGACAGCACTTTTATCAGCTTGTTGATAATAACTCACACCTTCAAGTATTTTAGAAAGCCATGAATTAATCTCCTGTGTTTCGTTTAGTTGTGCTTTATTGAATTTTATACCTTGACCAGATTCTGTTTCAAACGTGTCGGCAATTTGCGTAAAACCAGATTTATCTGCCATGGTTTGAAGCACCATCGCCTGACCTATACCAGCACCAGAACCAGACATCTGACCAAACTTCTTAGATGCCTTTGATTGTATTTCAGCCATTTCTTTTTCTGCGGCTGCTTTTTCTGTTGGACCCATAGTCCGATATCTTGTTTGTAAGTCAAACAACTTAGCACCTTCACCACCCATACCCATGGCACCCATCATGGCGCGTGTCTTGGCAGCTTGTTTCATACGCTCTTTTGGGTTCTGTTTATTGAGTGCTTGGAATGTATTCTGCAATTCCTTAGCGCGTTCAATGGTATATCCCATAGCAAGATATTCTGCTTGGCGTTGCTGTACGCTTAGTAAGTATGCTTTTCTTTCATCTTCCTGAAGACCTAACAATGTGGAACGCATACCTTGGCTGCTAATTAACTCTTGTGTTAATTGTCCAAATTCTTCCACGGTATAATTTAATGCACGATAATTATCTTTATATATTTTTGTTTGTTCTGCAACGGCATCTCCAAGCCCATCTTGTGAAACACCAATCCTTGCCATATTTTTATTAAACATAGCTGCGCCTTTAGCCGCTTCTTCATTGCTATATGTTAAATTTCTAAGGGATGCCGCACTATCTGATAATGATGCTTTAAAGTCAACACCAACCGAAGTTGCAGCAAGACTCTCTTGTCGTGTATCTTTAAGAATCTGCATGTAATTAAGTTGCGATACACCCATTTCTTTCAAACCAGATATCCAACCAGCATCTGCGGTGGCGGTGGCTTGTGCAAAACGTAATTCATCTTCACCACGGCTTAACATTTTTTTGGTTATTTGCGCTACAACTTTACCAAAATCACCAAGTTTTTGTTTAGCAATGTCATAAGAACGTGATAATTCTGCACGTTTCAAAATTGTTTCCTTTATTGATTTTATATTCTTCTGACTTGTCTTTATTTTTTCTTCTGATTTTTTTATGCCGTCGCGGATTATGTATGTTTGTTTTTGGGAGGCATTAGTAAGAGGCTTAAACATTTCAACCCCTTCCTTTTTGAGAGTGGTTCCTGCTGAAATTGCCGCGTTTTCTAATTCTTCAAGGGCGGCTTTTAATTCCTTCTCATTTTCAAACTTAACCTTCGATACTTCTGCCATCTTATTTGCAAAAACCGCATATTTTTTGGCTTGGTCTTCTTGCTTCAATACATCAGCAATATCTTTAAATCCCTTCTCGAGATTTAATTCTTTTTTTAGGTCATTTAAAAGCTTGGCTTCTGCCTTGGCAAGTGTTCGCTTCTTATTGTCGCTTTCTTTGATTGCTGTTACGATATCAGAATTATCACCGGCGCCACCTATCGGCGCTTTTGCAAATATAGACGCATCTTCCCTAATGCCCCTTGCAATTCGTTTTATATCATTATCAGTTATTACACTTTCAGCCATTTTTTAAACCTATTTTCAGTATCTTATGTATTTATATCTTATGCAATTAGCTGTTTTTTGATGATAAATAAACGTATAAATAGAACTATAAAATAAAAATAGGAACAAAACATGGAACATAATCCAGAAACAGCAGTCGCAATCGAACCAGAAACTAGTCACGTAATTGAAATTAATCCATTATTAGCGCGTGTTGAGATGCCCGGAAGTACTTTTCAGTTACCATCGCGTGGATTATTTTATAAACATGGCGAACTAAGAGATGATGTTGAGATGGGTGAAGTTCATGTTAGTCCAATGAGTGCATATGATGAGATTTTGATGAAAACACCAGACCAACTATATTCTGGTCAGGCGGTAGAAAAGGTATTTAACCGGTGCATACAACAAGTTATAAAACCGAGCGAATTAATAGCCAAGGATGTTGACTTCTTATTAGTGTGTTTACGACAAGTTACTTATGGCGATGATATGGAAGTTTCATATACACATACATGTAATGACGCGGAAAGTCAAAACTATATTATTAAGTTATCTGATTTTTTATCTACTACTAAGAAAATAAACCCAACAACAGTTGGTAAAGTATATACTACATCACTACCCAATGGGCAAGTAGTTAAACTACACCCATCAAAATTCAAAGATGTTATCAAGATGTATCAAGAGACAGAGGTTGGAAATGATTCACCAGAAGCAGAATTGGATATGGCTGTTTTTATTATACAAAGTATCATATATTCAGTTGATGATATCACAAACCAAGAACAGATTATGGAATGGATAAAGCAAATACCAGCAGGGTGGTTGGGTGACTTAACTAGTGTAATAGAACAAGCGAGTGATTTTGGACCTAATTTTACATTACATACAAAGTGTAAAGATTGTGGAGAAGATATAGAAATACATACTCCAGTGAACCCAATAAGTTTTTTTATGTAACGCGGAAGACTGGTGATGTAGAACAGATTAATCTGATGTATCTAAGATTGAACCGCGATACCAAAACAATTATTAACAATATCATACAACTTGTTTATTTTATGAGAGGGGCTATGGAATATAATAATGTGATATATAGTATGTCGTTTATCGAAAGGGATATGGCTATGTCGTTTGTTAATGACAGATTAGAGCAAGAGGGGAAGAATCCACATCCAGTATATTAAAAATGGGGACATTATGTCCCCATTTTTATTTATTTGAGTTTTTCGGCTATTGCGTTTGCTATAACTTCTGCTTCGAACGTTTCTTTAACTGTAGTGCGTCCAGTAAAGATATAGAATAAGTTATTATCCATAGCATTACCAGTAGAAATATTATTAATTATAGGTACAACTTCTGTAATAGCAACATAAGTTACCATTATCCATGTGTACCAATATACCAGTGGTAATGTTAATCCCAATGCAATACATCCAAGAAATCCAAACAAATAAACAAAGTCTTGAAGTGGGTTATGATTATCCCAGTTAGCTGCAAGGATTTGTTGATATGAATCCATAAAAAATTCAAATACTATTCCTGCTGGGTAACCAAGTATATTAACCATTATATTGTATACGTGGTCGTACCAATTGATACCGGGCATAAATAATGCTACAACAAACCATAGTAATAAAAGTTGAATTCCAAGTTTCCAAATACCAAAAAATAATCGCATAATATATTCCTCTGTTTCGATGGATACATTATACCACAATTAGGTTACAAAAGTCAAGACATATTTGTAACCTAAACCATTTAATTATATATCAATAGGTTACAACTGCTTATACGAGTCTTTCCACCACTGAGGAACCA
>VAPL010361403.1_pt1 | contig 28224 bp, 24 predicted proteins | sample 3395061 | NCBI WGS metagenome assembly VAPL01 (sample SAMN08290444, study PRJNA428436) | hydrothermal vent metagenome | isolation source: Deep-sea hydrothermal vent chimney 2 | place: Pacific Ocean: Juan De Fuca Ridge | depth 2182 m m | reverse complement strand
GTACATTCGTTTTAGGATCGAATGACTGCATATCAACGGCTCGACTTTTAGCTGCACCACTAGCACTATACTTATCTTTTTTCTTAAAGATGCTTTTAGCGGAGTAACTTGCAATAGACTCTGATCTTAAAATGTCTTTTTTGCGTTCAACGATATCGTTTTGAACAGCACGAGTAGTTCGTTGCGCAAAATCGTTGTTAGCCGTAACGTTTAACCATGATTTTTCCAGTTGAGGATAAATACCCGTTCGGACTTGAGTCACCATAAAGGGAATACTCAGGAGTAATAAAAAGATGACACTGATATTACGATACCAGATACAGGTTTTTTCAAACTTGCCTTCGGGTACGACTTTTAATAATGCAATAACGGCAAGCAGATTCAGCCAGATAAACTGAGGAACAAATCCCGGCTCCTGCCAAATAAGCGCCATGGTGACTAAACCAAATAGCCCCCATATCCACGACCACAGGCGGGCAATCGAGATTGATATAATTAAAACAATAAATAAATCAAGCAAGCTCCATTTTTGTAGCCAGGTTTGCGGAACATTATCAATTCCGCTGGCTGAAAAAATTCGCCAGCCCGGTGGCAGGTGTACAGTCGTTGAAACACTTTGAAAAGCATGATTCCAGCCCGTTGCAGACAGGCTTCGGACATCTCCACGATAACGACTCTCGGCAGTTAAATTTAAATTACCACGACGTATTTCAACCCCCTTAATATCCTCTTTATCATTTAAATAAGTAATAAACTGGGGAATATTATCGATAGCAACACGTCCCAACTCCAATTCGTTTAATGCTTCTAAACGCCAGGATTGGCTGATCGTGCCTTTAATATCATCCTTGATGGTATAACCGTTGCCATCAAAATTCAGCCACATTTGGCGCTTAAGATTCAGTTTATCTGCTTGTGGATATTCATCGCCCCGTCGTGTTTGCTTGAATGATAACGATGTATCATCCACAATTTTAAAGGTTGGGTAGTTACGCCATTTTTTAGGGATTTTTGTTTGTCTTGGATCAATGCGTGTCGCACCTTCAAGTTTAATGATACGGAGTTGATTTTGCGCTTTAAATGCCCAAACTTCATTTACTGGCCATTGCACACCGCGCTGTTTATTCATTGCCAGGCGGGTTATATTTTCTTTTGCACGCGAAGTGATATGCACCACCCAACGCCCTGGTTTCACTTGCAAGCGCAATTCACCAGTATTACTCAGTAATGATGGAAGCTTACTGGTTACAGAAACAGGAATTTGTTTGTTGAGTAAAACCTGTCCAAGGTTAATTTCTCTTGCATGACCTGAAATCTGAAAATCGAGTCTGGTAACAATACGCATGGGGATTTCATCATCAAGTAAACGATACACGCTAAAATTTAATTTATCCGTTTCAACAACCTGCTCTGGTGTGGTTTTATCTGCCAACCATATTTGGCCTTGCTGATTAAAAACCGGTGCAGTAACCTTTGCACCTTTTATATATAAATTAACAATTGCCGACTCAGCAGGAATTTGTAAACTTTCAGGAATACTCTCCCAGTAGAAGTTTCCTCTAATTTTATACTTGCCTTTCCGTAAAAAAACTGCTGGCCGATTATTACGGCTAGTCACCAGAGCCAATTTATTATTAACACTGATATTTTGTGGCCAGTGTTTTTTACTCCCGGGTAATGTTATCCATGATGGCTCAAACACCTGCCATGATTGCGCAAACCGGGCGCGATTACTGGAAATATTTAACTCAATACCTGCCGGCCAAACACATTTTTTTGCAGCATAATTATTATAAATAAACGGGCAGTCACGTTTTGTTTGATCAAATAAAACCCAGTCAACCCAGGGTTTTAACGGGTTAGGCACATCGTTTTTATTGAGTGTTTTTGCAAACAGGTTGCTGGTTAATGTTAATAATATTACAGCTAAACTAAAATAACGTATCACAGATTTCATTCCTTTTTATTATTAGTTTTATCTCTATCCTTATTCGCAATCATTGAGAAACAATGGTAAAAGTATAATCAAATTCTTATATTCGTTATAATATGGAAATATTCTACCGCATATTTAATACCATATTTTTTAAAAAAGATACTTTAATTATGGCGTTTTACCATAGCAAACCAATTCGTTTTAAATGCACTGAATGCAGCCGTTGCTGCTATGGAGGCAAATACGCCTATGTTCGGGCAAGCAGCCAGGAAATTGAAAAAATAATATCCTTTATGAATATTAATGCCGACACATTTAAAGCGGATTATCTAATCAAGCTTGTTGATAATGGTTATGGTATTCGCATGAAAATCACCGTCATTGCGCAAGCACTTAATAAAAAAGGCCCTTGCATGCTGTTAAGTGCTAAAGGCAAATGCAGTGTTTACCCTGTTAGGCCAATGCAATGTCGGACTTATCCGTTTTGGTCAGAAATTTTAATCAGTGAAGCAAAGTGGAATAGTGAGATAGAACGTTGTGAAGGTATTCAGCAAGGCGAGATTATTGAAACTGAATATATCGAGCAGCAGAAAGAACTCAGTGTTAACGCTGAAATTATTATTAACGAAAGTATAGAAAAACCGGTAATCTAATTAACCATAATACGATGAATACTACCAAGCTTACGCACCCACGGTGACCATTTTCTTAAGTCTTTTGGCAGTGTTCTAATCGCTTTATTTGCAAGATTCACACTGGGATAAGCGCCATAAACAAGTGCGTACCAGTCTTCTCCTTCTCGCCTGTTTTTATAATATCCCGCCTTACCGGCTAAACCATTATCGATGAAATATTTCTGGATAAGTTTGGCATTGGTACTGCTTGCGAGTTGTAAAGTGTAATAATTGGAGTTTTGAGATTTAACCCACGCTCGGGGTTCTAAATTAGAGTCTGCAGGCAATGTACCAGCAAGTGCAGACAAGTCCAGATTGGGTTTAATACTGGCTACTGACAAGGTACGATAACCATCAACCAGACCTTGATGAGCAGAAATTGAAAAATAACTATTTGATTTAGCGACATCAGCCTTGACTCCCAAACCCTGTTGATAAGCAATGGCTAAATTGTATTGCGCATTTGGATTACCCTGTTTAGCCAAACGTTCAAGCAAGGGTATTGCCGTTATATAGTTCTGATTAAGCAACGCATTGACGGCTTCTTTATTTAAGTCTGCATGTACATTAAAACTCACTAAAAAAATAATAAGACTTAATTTTATATTGTTTAGCATGCTGTTCGTTCCTGCTGTAAATTAAGATCAGATTGAAACCGGTTCAAATCGATAGTAAGTACGTGCACTGGACAACCATTCGAATAACAAACGATTAGCCTGGCGCTTCTCATCCTTTAGCAACATTTTTTCATTGGGATAAGTATAGTCGGGTAATAATTTTGTGACACCTGAACATGAAATTACTTCGGCAAGTGAAACGTCATGATAAGCTCGAATATTTAAACACAGTGAAGGCAGTAATTTCTTGTCTGTTTTAAATCGGTTAATAACCTGAATATGCTGAGTATAACGATTTACCTCTAAAAGCCGCACTGTTAAATATGCACCGGCCATATCAAAATCAAAGGTCATATTTCGTGCATAATCACTTTCTTTGCCAAGAGGAGAATTCAGCGGAATATCAGTCAGTTCAGTCCCTAGTTCCGGCACCAATTGCAACAAAGTATAGTAATTCATTTCGTACAAATGCATCGGGTTTGGTCGTGTATATTTTACAAATGACATTATGTTTTCAAAATCCTGAAAATCGAAGATTAGAATCTAAGCCTTCCCGATACATAAGGTCTGTATCGGCGACAAAAGCTAAACCTTTAACATAATGTGGTAATAAAAATAGAAAGTAAAGCCGCTCCAACAGCTAAAAAAAGTGTAGCCAAAAAGCTTACAAGGAATAGATAGAGCAGGAAAATACAGGCATAATAGCCATTTAAAGTAATGGTTATTATGCCTATTTGTGATATAAAACAGGAGGTTATTAGCAGGCGGCGTTGTGAGCACCTATTACCTAGTTAAAAAGTGCCTCTAATCGTTCCAGGTCGTTAATAACTTTCCATTCACCACCACCCGACTCAACACGTAGGCGCCAGTTTTCTAAACGATCCAGATATTCCCTGGGGTCAATGTTATCGCTGCGCAGTTTTGTGACATTTAAAGCAATAACGCGGTAGCCTTGTAACTGAAAATCGATATCGCGTTTATAGCCCTTACGCAACTCTTCTTTTAAATCAGAAAATATCAATATCGTTTTCTTGCCCGGAGCTCTTTCATTCAGGAATTCAATACCCTGTAAAATACCACCGGTAATATCGGTATAAGCACTACCCTTAACACTTTTTACAAATTTATCAATTTTTTCCAGAAAAATCCGCTTTTGTTGATTCATACGACTTGGACGATCTACAAAGGTTACTTTTGCAATAATATCTTTCTCACTAAAACTACCGGTGTCCACTCTTGCAACGGCAAACGAATCACCCGGCTTCAGCTTTAACAGTGAAAAGCTTATCACACGCTGAGCCTGTTTTAGTTCTTTCGTATAGGTTCCCGAAGTATCTAACAGCATGTAGACGCCATGGGTTCTTGCTACCTGAGGTTCGTTTGAACAGCCAAATAACCATACAATACTAATGCCGAGTATAAAGGACTTTATAAGATTCATTTTTTATTCCCTTTTCTTATTCTGTTAATTTATTATCCGATGATGACTTAATTTTTTGTTCAATAAATAACGGTAAAAATATGATTAAGTCATAGACATGAAGCAGTGATTTACCTAAGAATTTAAATATCGTACCAATAAAACGCAGTAACCAGGCTAAAGCACGTAATGCACCAACAGCAACAATACCTAATACCGTACGAAAAGATTGCACAAAGGTTTCAAATGGAATGGCGACAAACATCAGGACAAACGGCAGTATAAAACCAAGCGCCATCTGTGAGCCCGTTGTTATCCAGGTTATCGAACTTTCTAAAGCCGCCGCACCGGCTTCTTCGCCACGTAATAAAGCACCCGTTGCCTGATCGGCTTCCATTAAAATTTCACGTGTAAAACCAAGCCCCGCTTCAATGGTTGCCAGAGATAAAAGCATCACAAATAAAAACCAGGCAATACGAATACGTAGTTTGTCATTTAAAGCACCAACGATGGGAAACAATTTGGTAATACGTAATGACTCCATCAGGAAAATACCTAATGTCATTTCGACTAAAATCATGATCATTGCAGCAATTTGATTTAATTGAAAACCAAGGAACAAGCTCGTCGTACCACCAACCATTTCAGACATAGGCCGGGCAATCAACTGAAAGTTAACCATTGCAATACCCGCCGCAATAACCATCACCGCTAAAGATGTAAAGAAATGCTGCAAGGAAGAAGAAGATAACATTCGAATTGCGTTATCCGTTCCTTTAACAATATTTTCATATTCCCCCATGTGTCGGTCGATGGTTTGAGAGCGCGACAATATACTTGTTACATTTTTATCGACACTGGTCAGTACTTTTAACACCTTGCGCCAATGTGGCATCATGTTGCGCAGACGATCATGCCGCTTATGGCTCGCCTTACGGTATTCTTCAATAGAAGCCGTATTTGCTTTTACTAATGAATGGTGGATATCTTCCAGGATATTACCCACCATCGGATCACCTTTTGATGGTATTTTAGCAACCGCTTCGACGGCTTTTATCCACCCCGGTGGCTCGGGTGGAACTTCAATACTTGCCTGGTAATCTTCTTCTATTGCTGTAATTTCCTCATTCAGCAAACGATGCATCGCAGGGTATTCAGATAAATCCCGACGCACCGTTGAATCAATACGTTCAAATTCACGGTCGATCATCCGCTCACCCGCCTCCCGACCGGCTGCTAACAATACTTCTCTATTACGTAACGCCAAACGGGATTCAACACTCATAACAGATTTTGCACTTAATCGCATCGCATTATGTATCACCTGACTCAGGGAAATAATCGCTCGATGTGCCGGGCGGCGGGATATATAGAGAACAATAATGGCAACAACGGCAATCAGTAAACCACCAACAACAGGATTTAGTCCGAGCGAATCCAATAAAGGCATAGTTCAACTCCTAAATTTAAAATATTATTTTTATTACGTAGACCCTACGATAGATAACTGTAGCCGGTTGCTAACGTGAGTGTTAGCGAATGGTTCACAGACTACACTCAAACTCGAACGCAGATATGACACTATATATTAGTATAGGCAGGATATAACACTTTTCAGTTTAAAAAATGGTTTTTGTCGAGTTGGTCACTTAAATAGCTTATTGGAATATAGTGATATTGTCAGGATTTCTGATTTACCACTTAGAACAACACTAAGAAAGATTCATTATTAATCTATCGTGAATAGTCTATTTCTTCAATGTTCAAAATATATTTGTATTTTTTAAATATTTTCTTTGTGTTATTAAGAGTTATGCTATACAACTCGAGTGTATACCTTTAGGTGCCTTCGTAGTTAACAAATATTAAACAATCAGGTAACTTCTTCCTGCATCGTTAACCTTGTCCGCATTCTAAGATGCGCCTGGCTTAGCAACTGACTAATACGTGATTCACTCACATCGAGTACGCAGCCTATCTCTCGCAAATTCATTTCTTCATCGTAATATAAACTGATAACGAGCGCCTCTCGTTCAGGCAAACTACGGATCGCATCGACTAAATCATTTTTAAATTCCTGTGATTGCATACCTTCCAACGGTGTTTTTGTTTTTGAGGCGTCACCCATTACGCAGTCATCATCTACGCCCAGATCGCCAAAGTTTAAAATCCGACAACTATTCGTTTCCTGCAATACCTGATGATACTCAGCTAGACTTAAGCCCATTTCTTTTGCGACTTCGCTATTACGTGCATCGCGCCCAGTCGCATTTTCAATCTTTTGAATGGCTTTCATAACATCGCGGGCTTTTTTATGAATCGACTTTGGTGCCCAGTCATTTCGTCTCAACTCATCAAGCATCGCGCCACGTATTCGTATCGAAGCGTAAGTTTCAAATGCTGCACCTTGTGAAGCATCGTAATGTTCAGAAGCATCGAGCAAGCCTAAAAGCCCCGACTGAATAAGGTCATCAATAATGACGCTAGAAGGTAACCTGGCGATAAGATGGTAAGCAATCCGTTTCACCAGCTCCAGATGATCCTGGACTAATTGCTCGGCTTTTGCCTGCTCTTGTTTTTTTATTGGCTGCATTAGGCGCAAACCACCATAATCATATAACCAATAAAAGTATAAAATCTGTTTGAATTATCAGAATAGAACGACATTGCATCCCCTAAAATACGTCACACCAGGATATCGCTGCAAATTCTATACCGTTTGATTTATATCGACTCAAAACCAGCATTTACCAACAAGCTAAGCCAGCTGAGTTTCATATCAAAGGTTTTCGAGTAAAATAGGATAAAATTCACCACTGAAACAACCATGACTATAGTCAACCTGAGTTTGGGATAAAAAAATTTATACTGCTCTGTTACCGGGGTTACTAAGAAATAGCGTCATTCTCGCGTAATTTTGACGGGAATAACGTAATCTTTGTTATCCCAAATTCAGCTTAGTTAATAGTTTAATCAACCAACTTCATAATATTTGTAGCAATTCTATTCAGGGGATATTCGTTATCTGCCGCGCCTATTTTTGCCGCTGAACCCGGCATACCCCAAACCACACTGGTTTTTTCATCCTGAACCATTGTGGGCGCACCTGTTTCCTTCATTTCTAACAAACCTTTGGCACCATCATCTCCCATACCTGTCAAAATTATGCCAATCGCATTGGGACCAACATTTTGCGCAACTGAACGAAACATAACGTCCACACTGGGTTTATGGCGATTGACACGCTCACCATCATTCAAACGACAAATATATTGCGCACCATTACGCTCAACTAAAAGATGATGACTACCTGGAGCGATATAAACATGACCAGGAAGGATCTGCTGGCCGTCTTGCGCCTCGCAAACCGTCATTGCCGAGACCCCATCCATTCGTATTGCAAAGGGTGCGCTAAAAGCCTCAGGAATATGCTGACTAATAACCATGCCCGGTGAATCGGCCGGCATTTTCATTAAAACTTCTTTAATTGCTTCCGTACCACCAGTTGATGCGCCGAGTGCAATTATTCTATCGGTTGTTTTAAATCGTTTTGGCTTCGCCTGTTTTGCAATAATGCTATCGGCAGAAAGTTTCTTTTCTACCGTCATTGATGCTGTCGGTGAGCCCGTTGATATAGCCGATACATTTGCCTTTGCTGCATTTTTTACTTTTTCAATAATTTCTTCTGAATAAGCTTGAAGTTGCTCCTTAACGTCAAGCTTGGGCTTGGCTATAAAGTCAATCGCACCTGACTCAAGTGCTTCAAAAGTAATATCGGCACCTTGTTCGGTCAGGGTTGAAATCATCACAACCGGCAAAGGGTGTAAACGCATTAAATTTTTTAAAAAGGTAACGCCATCCATCTTTGGCATTTCAACATCGAGAGTAATAACATCGGGTTTAAGTTGTTTGATTTTTTCACGTGCTATAAGTGGATCCGCTGCTGCACCCACAACTTCAAGGCCACTATCAGAATTTAGTATTTCAGTTAACATTTGTCGAATAAGAGCCGAATCGTCAACAATTAATACTTTTATTTTACTCATTTAATTTATTCCATTTTAATTATTAACAACGATTAAAATAATTCTATATCATCAGATTCAACAGGTTTTGCTTGCAATTGTTTACGGTACTGGCTTTCACGTTTTTCTAATGTTTCATTATGCACTTTGCGTAACTTTTTCATTAACACTCGTCCAGATTGAGGAAAATAAATAACTTTTCGTGGATATATATCGCCTAAATCGGCGGTAACAACATTTAAACCTTCAATGGCCACATAACTTTTTATAAATGTTATATTTTGTTCACCAACATCAATTTTCGTCATCGAGGCAAGAACACGACCACCACCAAACAGTTTAACTTCGAGGTTTTTCTTTAATCCACCGGCCTTTAAAATTGCATTAATTAACATTTCCATTGCATAGTTTCCATAACGAGCCGAATCACTATTGTCGCCTGCTTTCATTGCGCTTTTATCGGCGGGTAGCATAAAATGATTCATCCCCCCAACACCATAGACGGTATCACGAATACAGGCAGACACACATGAGCCTAGAACGGTTGAAACAAGCTCATTATCCTGAGTAACATAAAATTCACCCGGCAAAATTTTAGCCGCATCAACTGCATGCACTTTGTCATAATAACGATTAATATGCTCAAAACCGGGTAGGCAACGGCTTCTAACTTCTCGTTCTTTTTTAAGCAAGCCTTCCATTAAAGCTAATCTGCCTTCTGATAGATTGTTTGGCCTAATAAATTAAAGCGGGTGCAAACTTTATGCAAGGATTCTGAATGGCCAATAAATAAATGTCCTTGCTCGGCAATTAAATTAGCATAGCGATCGAATAAAATACGCTGGGTTTCTTTATTAAAATAAATAACCACATTTCTGCAAAACATAAAGTCAAACGACCCTTTAACAGGCCATTCGTCCATTAAATTAAGTTGTTTAAAGGTAATCATTTCACGTAACTCATTCGACATACGAATTTGTCCGGCATTATCACCTTTGCCGCGTTTTACCCATTTTTTAGAGTGTTTTGCATCTAAGCCAGCAACACGTTCTTCGGTATAAATGCCATCACTGGCACGTTGCACCATATTGGTATCTAAATCGGTGGCTAATATTTTTATATCCCAACCGTCTAAAGTAGGAAAAACATCCCGAATGGTCATAGCGATGGAATAAGGTTCTTCGCCCGACGAACAACCCGCCGACCAAATACGTATGCGCCGATCCGTTTTAGTTCTTTTTAGGGTGGGTAAAACTTTTTCACGTAAAAAGTCAAAATGATGCTTCTCACGAAAAAACGACGTTAGGTTTGTTGTTATTGCATTGGTAAATTCGAGAATTTCATCTTCATTACCAGACTTAAGCATCGCAATATAATCAGAGAATTCTGTTAGCTTGAGTTGACGTAAGCGTCGAGCAAGCCGACTATAGACCATATCATGTTTTGCTTCTGACAGAACAATTCCTGTTCTGTCAGCAATAACATCGCTAATATATTTAAAGTCTTTAGCAGAAAATTCAAACTCACGGTTATTTAATAACTGTGCATTCTTTGCTGTAGCAGCCATTTAGAACTCTTCCCCCTCATCAGATTCATCCGTTGTTTGACGACGGCGTGCAGGTGCGGCAGCCGAGTTTGCTGCTGCCCGAGGTGCCGCGGCAGCTCTAGCTGGCGCGGCTGGTGCTGCAGGTGGCTGCTCACCTTGTTCGCCCACCTGGAAAAAGTCCATTAACTCATTCATAGATTTAGCCTGATCGTTCATCGCTTCACCAGCCGCTGCCGCTTCTTCAACCAGAGCCGCATTTTGCTGCGTCATTTCATCCATTGAAGTAATCGCTTTATTCACTTCTTCTATTCCAGAAGACTGCTCATCACTCGCAGCAGAAATTTCAGAAATAATATCACTTACTTTTTTAACAGCGTTTACAATTTCTTCCAGGGTTGAACCTGATTCATCGACCAGGCGAGAACCTTCTTCCACCTTTTCGACAGAATCTTTAATCAGACCTTTAATTTCTTTAGCGGCACCTGCTGAACGTTGCGCTAAATTTCGCACCTCACCGGCTACAACCGCAAAACCTCGACCTTGTTCACCGGCTCGAGCGGCTTCTACCGCAGCGTTTAATGCAAGTAAATTAGTCTGGAATGCAATTTCATCGATAACACCAATGATGTCAGCAATTTGTTTACTACTATCATTAATAGCCGACATTGCAGTGACTGCGTTGCTTACCACTGAACCGCCTTTTTCAGCCTGATCTCTTGCTGCAGATGCAAGTTGATTAGCTTGTCGTGCGTTATCTGCATTTTGCTTCACAGTCGAGGTCATTTCTTCCATCGATGACGCCGTTTCCTCTAGCGATGATGCCTGCTCTTCCGTGCGTTGACTTAAATCCGCATTACCTTGCGCAATTTCACCGGAGGAAGACTGAATGCTATCCGCTGAGCTCCTGATTTCACTTACCATATTCAATAAATTTGTAATTGAAGAGTTGGTTGCATCACGTAATTGCGAAAACTCCCCGGAAAATTCACCATCCATTGTTTGACCTAGATCACCCTCTGATAAAGCCCCCATGACACGCTGTACTTCACGTGTGGGCGTTACCACCGCTTCCATCAGTGCGTTAACACCTTCACCTAATGTTTTCATAAAGCCTGAGAAAGACGAAACATCAATACGTGCATCTAGCTGACCTTGTACGGCATTTTCAATCAGCTCTTGAATTTGACGTTCGGCATTTTTTTGCTCAGTAATATCACGCCATTCAACCATATTACCCATCAAGTTGCCGTCATGGTCCGTTATTGCCGTAGCATTAATACCAAACTCTAAACCAGCCACTTTAATTTCGGCATTAGCAGGTAAATTAGCGGCTTTACCAAGTAACGAACGTTGATGCGCTGGATTTTTATGGAACTGATCAATATTTTGTCCAATCATATTATTCGCATCAAAGCCCGGGAAAATACCACGTAATTCAGTGGCGCGATTTGCCAACATAGAAACGACCGAAGGGTTTGCGTAGGTAATGTTTAAATCAACATCACAAATCATTAAGTTTGCTTCAGCGCCATCAACAGCAGATTGTAAGCGTGCCACTTCAAGTTCTTTAGCACGCTGTTCGGTTACATCGGCCCATTCCAATGCGTTACCAACATATTTACCTTCTGTATCTTTTATTGCGGTTACATTTAAGGCAAATTTTAATGGTCCGACCTCAATATCTGTTTGGTAAGGTAAATTACCTGGGTCGTCTAATAGCTGCCGTTGATGCGCCGGATTCTTATGGAAAATATCAATATTTGATCCAATTATCTTGCTAGCTTTAAACCCGGGAAAAACAGATGCCAGAGTCGATTCATGTTTAGTCAGCAAATCAACTGTCGAATTATTTGCATAGGTAATATTAAAGTCACGATCGATCATCATCATTGCGGTCATAGCACCATCGATGGTACCTTGTAATCGAGCCCCAGACTCTTCTTTCTTCCGAGATTCAGTAACATCGGTTGCGTACTTGACGACTTTAAAAGGTTTGCCATTCTGATCAAAAATAGGATTATACGAGGCCTGTATCCATACTTCCTTGCCTCCTTTGCCGATTCTTTTATATTGCTGTGCATCAAATTCACCGCGATTCAGTTTATTCCAGAACTCGGTGTAATCGGCAGTGGCCTTATATGCCGTATCAACAAACATACTATGATGCTGTCCTTTTACTTCGTCCAGCCTGTAACCCAGTACATTAAGGAAATTATCATTTGCGGTAATGATGGTGCCATCCATATTGAACTCTATAACCGCCTGCGCTTTTGATATGGCAGCGATTTGACCTTCATAGTCCATCATTTTTAATTTAAGATCGTCGTTTAATGTGTCATCGCTCATAGTGGTAGACTCCTGTGTCTCATATCCTGAAAGCATTACTTCTGCAATTGTGTTTAAAGCATGTTGCCATGCTGATTGAATCTGATCGGTCCAGGCATCGCCTGCCATGTCTTTCATCACACCCACTAAGGTGTTAGCGACTGCCGTATAATGTTCGGGGGCCGCACCATAACCTTGATGCTTTAGACCTAAACCTTTTAGTGCGTTACCTAACACATCAGGTTTACGAATATTTTCTATAACCAGTTTTATTGCTGCCAGCAACTTTTTCTGCTGTTCCTGTGGGTCGGTGTTTTTAAATATCGGAATAACAGCAGGGTGTTGCTTAAATAGCTCATCATAAAAGTTTTTAACAAGCTCTTCCGCTCGTGGAGCCAACAAATTAAAGCTTGCTTCCAACGTTTCTACATCTAAGCCTAAAGGCGAGACATAGCCTGTTTCATGTTCGCTCATTGCGCACCTACCTGATAGAATCTAGTCTTAATTACCATTATTCCTGTATACCTTTGTGTATATCGACAGTTACCAATATTTCTTAATGTTACAAATTTAATATTTCCGTTAAACCTAGTAAGGAAACTGATTTTTTAAGTGCATCGGATGTACCCTGCCAACTCACTTTATTATCATATTTTTCAGCCTGTTTAAATGCACAAGCAATTAATTGCAAAGAAGCGGCATCTATCTTCTCCACAGTCGAACCATCAAAAATAATATCTTGTGTGTTAATCATGGCCGCAACCTGTTTATGTAAGTCTGCAACCATTGAAATATCCTGCACATCATTTAAAGTTACTATTGAGTCGCTCACCGCATTCTCCTCTGGTTCGGTTTCTGTTGTCGCAGCCACCATTACTTCTTCATTGTTCGTTGTTTCCTCAGCCTTAGTTTCTATTACATCTTCCTTAACAACTTCTTTTTTTATATTAGCGATTGCATCTCTAGTCAGCTTCTTTTTGGCTGCCACTTTCTTTTTTGCCGTCACTTTCTTTTTTGCCGTCACTTTCTTTTTTGCCGAGGCTTTCTTTTTTGCCGAGGCTTTCTTCTTTACCACTAATTTTTCTTCTTCAGTTTTCTTTTTAGCCGCTACTTTATTTTTGGATTTTGTTTTTTTCTTGGTCGGCTTTTTTTTCACAGCCGTTCCATTATCATCTGATAACCATGCAAGTGGGTCTAAACCTATCATTGACTTAGCCATTACATTCCTACCGCCGCTTTAACCGGTGATTTTTTACGTCCAAGTGTTCTGCCTTTTGCAAAATCAATTGCAAGTTTTTGATAATCTTTTGCGCCGTTACTGCCTTCACGATACTCAAAAACTGTTTTACCAAAACCGGGACCTTCTGCTAATGCCGATGTTTCACGTATGGGTGTTTTTAAAACCTGACCAGGGAAATGGTTTACCAGGTTATCCAGTACATCCTGAGCTAAACGGCGACGTGGATGAAAACGTGTAACTGCAATCCATGTTTTGTGTTTAATTTTTAGTGAAACTTCAAATTGCGTTAACGTACCAATCAAATGAGACATGCCGTGTAGAGCCAGATATTCACCTGCAACAGGAATAATAATTTCTTTACTTGCGTAGAGCGCACTCACCACTAAAAACCCGGATGATGGCGGGCAATCTAATAATACATAATCTTGCGTTTTCATCTTTCTCAGTATTTTCTTTAAACTATTGGCAATTTCTGAGCTGCCTTGATGCATTTGTTCCAATTCAGCTAGCCTTGGCCCACATGAAATAAGTTTCATGTTATCCCGCACTTCATAAGTGACTTCTTTGATACTACTATCTTCAAGTAAAACTTCACCAATACCTGCAATACCTTGTTCAGCGACGCCTAAACTTACGGTTAAACTACCTTGAGGGTCGAGATCGATTACGGTTACCTTATTACCTTGCATCGCCAGCATATGCCCAAGGTTAGCAACCGTTGTGGTTTTTCCTACACCACCTTTCTGATTAACTATCGACACTAACCTCACTTATAAACTCCAATACTCTTGTCACTATCGAGTGACTAACCCGACCAGGCAAGCCCCGCCATAATTTCTTTAAAATACTGCCACTTTGAAACCGTTTTATGTTTACACATCGATACCGTTCGTAAGAAAGGACACTCACGGGGTTTTAATTCAACTAAATTTGCCCGACTTGCTATGCAATGTATCTTCTGTATTAACATATAAACCACCTACTTCTTAACTACTGGTTGTTCTTGCTGTTCAGATTGCTACTGACTATTCGTCAGCAACAATGTCTATAATCGATAATTCCTTTGAGTTGAGCATATGATCAATATCTAATAAAATGACCATCTTATCTCCAACTGTTGCTAATGATTTAACAAATTCCGTATCAACTGCGCCACCAAATTCAGGCGATGTCTTCATATCTTCACTCGCAACCTGATATACATCTGAAACGCCATCAACGACTATCCCCATAACTCGGTCTGAGTGCCCTTCTGTAATAACTTTTAAAACTATAACAACCGTTGTGCCGCTGTACTCAAGTGCTTGAAGATCAAATCGACGTCGTAAATCAATAATAGGGACAATTGTTCCCCTTAAATTGATCACACCACGTATGTAGTTAGGCATATTGGGAACGGAGGTCACGTCATCCCAACCTTTTATTTCCTGTACTCTAAGAATATCAACACCATATTCTTCACCGTCTAACATAAAGGTTAGAAATTCGTTAGCGATATCGTCTTCATCTTGTAAGTTTTCTGCTGCTTCCGCCATAAATAACTCCTTATGCCGCGATTATTTTATTAACTGTATTGGTATCGAGCATACTCGATGCTTTCATAACTGATTGGAAAAGTGCCATAACACCATTGATATCAAGAATAAGCGCTACCGTACCATTACCGAGAATGGTTGCACCTGATAAGCCATCAACCTGTTTCAAATTTGTTTCTAAACTTTTAATAACAACTTGCTGCTGACCTAATAACTCATCGACAAATAAGGCAATTTTTTTACCTTCATTTTCAACCACAACAAGTAGCCCATCGGCTATATCGGTTGAATCAGCTTCTATACCAAAAATGTCATACAACCTTACTATTGGAATATAATCGTCGCGTAGTTTATAAACATCCGCCGCACCCGAAACACTGCTCATCATTTCAGGATTAACCTGTAATGACTCAATAATTGAAATAAGCGGTACGATATAGGTTTCAGTTCCAACACGAATTAACTGGCCATCAAGAATTGCCAATGTCAGCGGTAAACGAATCGTAAAAACACTGCCCATGCCTTTTTCAGATTTCACTTCAACAGTGCCACCTAATGAACGTATATTTCGCCGTACCACATCCATACCAACGCCACGACCTGAAACGTCACTGACTACTTCTGCGGTTGAAAATCCGGGGGCAAATATAAGGTCATTGATTTGATCATCTGATAAATTATCATCTTCTTTTATAATACCGCTGGAAATAGCTTTACTTACAATGCGTTCGTGATTTAACCCGGCGCCATCATCTTTTATTTCTATAACGATATTGCCACCTTGATGAAAGGCGTTTAGCTCAATAGTTCCCATTGGATCTTTACCGTTTTCAACTCGTATATCAGGCATTTCAATACCATGATCAAGCGAATTACGCACAAGATGTACCAGCGGGTCACCAATTTTTTCCATGACGGTTTTATCTAATTCAGTTGCTTCGCCAGATAGTTTCAATTCAATTTGTTTGCCAAATTGATTACTCATGTCATGAACAAGTCTTGGGAAACGCTGGAAGGCAAAGCTGATTGGCATCATGCGAATACGCATAACACTCTCTTGTAATTCACGTGTATGTTGCTCAAGTTGAACAAGACCATCATTAAGTCGTTCTAAAGCGACAACATCAAAATCTTCTATGCTACCTATTTGACTTAACATGGATTGAGTAATAACAAGTTCACCCACCATGTTTATCAAATCATCAACTTTGTCAATATTAACTCGAATCGAGGTAGATTCAGCCGGTTTTTTGGCTGCCTTTGAAGCAGCACGACGTTCTGTTTTACGTCTGTCTCCTTCTCTACGTTCTTCAGGAGCAGCTGCTTCGGCTACCACTGGTACTGATTTTTCTGCTGTTTCAGTTTGTTCTACTTTGTTAGCGGTAATCGTTAAGTCGCATTCGTCATCAACCCATTCGAAACATTCATTTATATCGTCCTCGCTAACACTACCTGCAACCTGAATTGTCCAGCTTAAGTAACTTAGTTCTGGATCGAGTAAATCAAATTCAGGAAGATCGCTCGTCTCAACCTCAATATTTATATCACCAAGTGAATCCAGTTCACGTATGATTCTGACAGGATCATTGCCCGTTTGTAACATACCTGAATGAGGTTTAAAGTTTATTGTCCATCCTGTTATTTCTTCTACTTCCGAATTATCATTAATTACCACTTCGTTTGAGTTATTTGCAGACTCATTCCCTGATGATTCACCCTTTAATAAAACGGTTAATTCTTCATGTGTTTTTGTTATGGTTTCCTGGTCTAAATCTTCATTGTCTTTAAGTGACAATAACATTGAGCGTAATACGTCAACTGATCTTAAGAGTACATCTACCGCATGCTGCGTTACTTCACGTTTACCGGCACGCATTTCATCTAACAAGGTTTCCATCACATGGGTATAATCAGCAACGGCAGTTAAACCAAAGGTGCCACTTCCGCCTTTAATCGAATGCGCTGCTCTAAAAATAGTATTAATAACTTCAATATCGGCTTCACCCACATCTAACGTGAGCAGTTCCGATTCCATAATATCAAGCCCTTCAAAACTCTCTTCATAAAAAGTATCGAGGAATTGTGATATATCAATGGCCATGTGCTTACCCTTAATTTGTTTCGCGTTTGTTAAATATTTAACTCAAAACTTTATTCACAGTTTTTAGTAGCTGATCGGGGTTAAATGGTTTTACGATCCACCCTGTCGCACCGGCGGCCTTACCTTCTTTTTTCTTATCGCCTGAGCTTTCTGTTGTTAGTAAAAGAATAGGAATAAATTTAAAATCGCCGAGTTTTCTTAATTCTGCAACAAGTGTTAAGCCATCCATGTTTGGCATATTGACGTCGGATATCACCAGGTCATACTTATCGCCTTTCGCTTTCGTTAATGCTTCGACACCGTCGCATGCTTCTGTCACATCAAATCCAGCTCCTTTCAGGGTAAAAGACACCATTTGTCGCATCGATGCTGAATCATCAACTGCAAGAATTTTTGCCATTATTACTCTCCTTAAGTGGCATAATCAGAGATTTACTGACTACTTCAACTCAACATATCGTCAAATTTGGACAAAGCTTTAGAATTTAATCTGCTTTTTTGAAAATTAAAATGTGTTGCTCATTCAGGAAATTAATCGAGATTAAAGAGAAATATCAGGCAAGATGAAAGCCTTAATTCAGATGAACTTAGGCAAAGATGTCGAGTAGATTATCGTTAGGCGAGGCATTTATATTAGTAACAGCTAATACTCCATATTCCGAATCGTCCATTGTATTAGCTGACCCAGTAGCATTATTCTGGCCGAACTGATCTGAACCATCATTCTGAAATTGCTCGAAAGCGGACTGCTGTTGCGATAAATTCTGTTGCGAAACATCAACATTAACCAGGTTCAGCCCTTGCTGTTCAAACATTTCTCGTAGTCTGGGGATTGCAGATTCAATCGCTTCTTTTGCTGTTGCATTGCTAACGTGGATTAAAATACTCGCTTGGTTATCCTTTGCAAGATTCAGTCGAATATCTAAATTGCCTAACTCGGGAGGATCTAAACGAATCTCGGCTCGCTGCATATTGCTGTTTACCATCCAGTTTATTCTCTCACCAACCTGTGAATTCCATTGTGGGTTATCTGGCAAAACGGTTATTGGCGGTAGTATGGCTACGGATGAATGTGTGGACAGGCTTTGATGAATATTAATGCCTGGCGCCGCGCCTATCAGTACCGTGTTATCCGCAGTGGCTTGTGGTTGACTAATGGCCTGATTCATAAACTGGTTAAATAGCTGTGCATTTAGCTGCTTTGCTGTTGGTAGATTCTTTTCATTAAACAAACTGCTTACCTGGCTTAACAAAAGGTCATCATCACTTGTAGCAGATAGGGTCGTTGCATTCGATAAATTTAGCGCTGAATCAGGACTGAGTTTAGCTTGCGAGTTTGAAGCTGGAATCATTAACGCAAGACTGGCTTTATATTCTCCATCTATTGGCATGCTATTTGACGGCATATTTTTTAATAGATTATTTTCCGACAAGATGGCTTTTGCATTATTCAGTAAAAAATCATCTAAAGATAATTGTCCTGGCAATGTTTTGCCGTTGTTTAAATTTGTGACCGCTGCGTCTCGACTTAACAAAGGGTTTGCGTTAAGAAGCGCTTCAAGGTTAGCAACATTTGTATTTTCGTTCTCTTGTTGGATATTATCGAGTTTTCCAGAAAGAACCTCATCAAAATCAGATGCTTGCGTCTTAGTTTCTTGCGAGGTTTTACCACTAGCCACAGCTTGCGCTGTGTTTACCTCGGAAGCAACCTGAGATGATATTGCTGTATTGGACACAAAGTTTCTCTATACACGATTAAATAAAAGCTATATTCAATGAAATTGCAAAAGCTATGCCAATTTTAATATTGAATTGCTAATCAAATTCCATTCGCTGTCTATACGGCCTGTCATCCGTTTCTTTTTGCTCGCGACGGTTGTCTTCGTTTAACTCCTGTTTTCGGTAACGATCAACCGTAGTATTCATTATTTCTGTTTTAGAATGCACGTGCTGCCATATTTTCTTAGATTCCAGGCACTGCTGTTCTGATTCAAGTATCAAAACTTTCAATTCACTCATTGCGTGTTCTATGCCATCAATAAATTTTTTATATGTTTGCATGGTTTTAACATGCATGCCTTCCAGTCCGTCTTGTTTAAATTTTTCTAAATATTCCAGTCGATACAGTTTAAGTGATTCAAGTTTTTCTATATTCTCGGTATGAATACGATTTGACTGACCAAGCGCAATTGCGGCAGCTTGTTCTTTGTTTTTTGCTAATTCTGCAATTGTGGCAAAACGCTGAGATTTTTTCATAATAAAAAACCCTTGAAAAACAAGTTAAAACTAAATAATTTAATTATTGCAATAGTCGAGCCATATTCAATTATATATCATCTAATAATTTCTGCTTCAGCGACAGCCGGCATAGGTGTAAATGGATCGGTTGTTTGTAAAGCTTGTTCAGCTTCCTGCATCTTAATAAATATTTCGTCCAGACGTTTTTTACTCTCAGTATAAGTTGTTGGGTCATGCATATCTTGCTTTAAAAATTCCATTAATAATGGCTGCATCACAATAGCACGGTCAACACGTGTATCCGAGCCCGGAGTATAAGCGCCGATAGTAATCAGGTCTTCATTCTTTTTATAGATTGAAAATAGTTGTTTGAATTTTTGCACATTCTTCAGGTGTTCCCTATCAATAATATCAACCATTGCGCGACTGATAGATGCTTCGACGTCAACCGCCGGAAAATGTCCTGATTCTGCAAGCTCACGTGACAGCACAATATGCCCATCCAGGATAGCCCTGCTCGCATCAGCAATCGGATCCATCTGGTCATCACCTTCTGTGAGAACAGTATAAAAAGCCGTTATCGATCCTTTTCCTTCTGCACCATTGCCCGCCCTTTCGACTAATCGGGGTAAAAGACCAAACACGGATGGTGGATAACCTTTAGTTGCTGGTGGTTCACCAATCGCTAATGCTATTTCACGTTGTGCCTGCGCAAAACGTGTTAACGAATCCATTAGTAGTAAAACATTTTTGCCTTGATCACGAAAATATTCTGCAATACTGGTTGCCATAAAAGCACCATGTAAACGCATCACCGGTGTATGATCGGCTGGCACTGCAACAACAACCGCTCGAGCCATGCCTTCTTCGCCTAAAATATTAGTTATAAAATCTTTTACTTCTCGACCACGTTCACCAATAAGACCAACCACGATAACATCGGCCGTTGTATAACGTGTCATCATCCCTAATAGAATACTTTTACCGACACCACTACCGGCAAATAAACCCAAACGTTGGCCACGACCAACGCTTAGCAAAGAATTAATTGAACGTACTCCAACATCAAGCGGTTCAATTATTGGTGCACGATCCAAGGGGTTAATTGGTTTACCGTTTAAGCTCACTGTTTCCGTTGTATTAAGTGGCCCTTTGTTATCTAAAGGTTTACCGGTTCCATCTAATACTCGACCAAGCAAACTCTCTCCAACCGAAACTTCATAAATTTTATTCGACGGTATAACACGTGCATTCGGCTGTATGCCCTGCAAACTCCCTGTTGGCATCAGGTACAGCCTGTCGCCATTAAAGCCAACAACTTCTGCTTCTATTGATTCACCGGTTTGATTTTCAACTTCGCAACGTACACCAACGGCAGCCTGACACCCCAGTGCTTCGAGCGTCATACCAACCATTCGTGTAATTTTTCCTTCAACAATCATTGACGAGGTTGTTGGCATCCTTGCTTGATATTCAGATAGTTTTTGCAACCAGTTATTTTGATGTTTGGCAACAATATCGTTGGATAACGTATCCTTAGTCATCAGAATCACCCACTTCTGTGTTACGGTCCTCCGTACTAGATGAATCCGACAGCTCGGAACTCGATTCTATAACATCATCCGAGATTTCATTGTTAGTTTGTTTTTGTGTTGTGTCTGCATAAATATTTAAGTCTGAATTCCGTTCACCACCAAGTAAACTTGCTATTATTCTGTTGAGCCTGGTTTCTACACTTGCATCAATATAAGACTGCCCAGCCTGTAACTTGCAACCACCTCGAGATAAAAGTGGGTCTTCGATAATTCCCCAGGGTTGTGATTCGTCATCATGGGTCAGGGACAAAGCGTCTCGAACCAACGATGCATCTTCCGGTTGTAAATAAATATTCACTTTACGCTCAGCAATGGGTAATGATGACATCGCTTCACGAACAACCGCTACAATTTGCCCCGGTTCAGTGTGCAATTCTCTACGGATTAACTGTCCAGTGACAGTCATTGCTAGCTGAAATAATTGTTCAGTTACTTTTTCATCCAGGTCTTCAAGTGGGCGTTGTAAAAATTTAAGAATTTTATCCAGTTCAGAACAACGCTTATCTATTTCATGTTGCCCTTGCTTTATTCCATCGTTATAACCTTCATCATAACCCGACTTAAGCCCCTCATTATAAGCTGCGGTTTCAATGGCCTCGATCTCTTCTGCGGTAGGAAGTTGTGGTATATTTTTTAATGCATCATCCGATACATTGGGTAATTCCCAACGCTCATATGCGGTTTTGCTTCTGTCAATAATATTTCTAGACAAACTCTTCGCCTCCGCTACCACCTAATGAAATTTCACCTGCTTCTGACATTCTTCGGGCAATGGAAAGAATTTCCTTTTGCGCCACTTCAACATCACTCAAACGAACAGGGCCTTTTGATTCCAGATCATCACGCAACATTTCAGCTGCACGTTTAGACATGTTACCAAATATCTTAGCTTTTAATTCATCGTCAGCGCCTTTCAATGCAAGAATTAAATTTTCGGATGAAATTTCCCTGAGTAAAGACTGTATTCCTCTATCATCCACATCAATTAAATTATCAAATACAAACATAAGCTCCTGAATGCCATCACCCATTTCAGTATCATTTTCGCGTATACCTTCAATAATCTCACCTTCGATGCTTGAATCCATAAAGTTTAAAATATTAGCGGCTGTTTTAAGACCACCAACACCTGATGATTTAATGCTGTCAGCATTACCAGAAAACTGTTTTTCTAATACCATATCAAGTTCATTCATTGCACTAGGTTGTATTCCATCAAGTAGTGCAATTCGCATCATTGCATCAACCCGCATATTTTCAGGGATAGCCGATAGTATATCTGCAGCCTGATCGGGATCGAGATAGGATAAAACAATGGCAATTATTTGTGGATGCTCAAGACGTATAATATCGGCTATTGCGCGAGGTTCCATCCATTTTAATTGTTCTATGCCTTTAGATTTTCGACCTAATAAAATTCTATCTAGAATACTGCCCGCGTTATCTTTACCAAGTGCGCTTTCTAAGACATTACGGAGATAATCTTCATTACCGACACCCAGCGAAGTATGCATTTCGACAGAATCAACAAAAGTTGAAAGCACATCACTAACGGTATCTTTATCGATTCCCTCAATGCCCGCCATTGCCTCACCGATTTTTTGTACTTCTTTCGGGTTCATGTGCTTTAAAACTTCAGCAGCATCTTTTTCACCAAGAGTCAGGAGAAAGACCGCAGCGCGTTCAACGCCAGACATTTTTTTTGCTTCAGCCATTATTCAACTTTTAAATTAAGAATTAATTAGATAGATTGATTTATTACTCATCAGAGATCCAATCTTTAACAACTTGCGCAACACGCTTTGGCTCCTCGGCAGCTAAACTTTTTGCGGCAACAAGATCATTTTCATAGACGGGTAATTCATCAAGCAATGCGTTACCTTCTGGTCCTGTTAAAGTAAGTTGGTCTTCAGCCAACTCATCTTCTTCTTCCTCTGTAACAGAATGATAATTCGCAAGGCTTTTTATTGTAGGTCTTAAAACACCAAATATTAAAAACAACACCGCTAGTCCAGCTAAAGATTGTTTTACTACACTCCAGAACCAGCCTTGTTCCCATAAGGGTATTTCAGGTAGTACTTCTAACGCGGCTAAATCTGCAAAACCTGTATTTACAATATTTACGCTATCACCACGTAAACTGTTAAAACCAATTGCTTCACGTACTAATTGTGTCATCTGTGAAATTTCTACATCCGTGTACTTTGTACGTATTGTTTCACCATCTTTATCCAGACTGATTTTATCATCAACAACAACAGCCACCGATAAACGTCGCAGGGTTGTAGGTGAATTCTTTGTATGATTGATAGTTCGATCCAATTCGAAGTTTAATGTCGAACGTCGCTGATTTTTGCTGGGTGGTTGTTTTACAGCTTGCCCATTGTTCTTTTCGGCATTAACTTTCTCGGGCGCACTGCCTGCGGCTGGCGGCTCATTTGATAAAGCACCAGGAATACCCGCATTTGCATTACTACCAACAGATTGCTCTTCAAAGCGTTGTTCACTTCGAACAGCAGCGGGGTCAGGAGAGAAAATTTCGGATGTACTTTCACTACGAGTAAAATCAACATCAGCAATGACTTGTGCTCTGACCTTTTTATTACCAACGATTGGCATTAGTATATTTTCGATGCGCTTAATATAATGCTGCTCTAATTTTCGGGTATAGGCAAATTGCGTTTCGGCTATTGTCAGGCCATCTTCCTCACCACTATCGGTTAATAAATTACCTCCAGAATCAACAATAGTGACATCATCAACAGAAAGATTTGAAATACTTGATGCCACCAGATGCGTAATAGCAACAATATGACGTTTTGGTAGTGAATATCCAGTTGCTAACTCAAGCATGACAGAGGCTCGTGCTTTTTTCTGATCACGGATAAAGACGGTATCTTTAGGTAAAGCAAGATGGACGCGTGTATTCTTAACCGATGCAATAGTATTGATTGTTCTAGCTAACTCTTCTTCTTTTGCTCGATGATAACGCGCATTTTGTAAAAAGGTACTTGTGCCAATACTTTCATCTTTTTGCAGTAATTCAAAACCAACACCAGAGCCTTTAGGATAACCTTCAGCCGCTAGCTCAATTCTTGCCTGTTGTACCTTATCATTTTCGACCATTACCGAACCGGAAGCCAGGTCTATTTCATATTTAACACCAATTCTTTGTAATACCTGTATTACTTCGTTACTGTCTTTGGCAGAGATATTTGAAAATAAAATACTGTAGCCTGGAGCTTGAGACCACAGTACGATAGCTATTCCAATAGTTATACTTGCTGCCAGTCCCACAAGCAAACCAATCTGCCTGACAACAGGAAGTTCTGACATACCAACAAATGAACTTGTTACTTCGTCTGTTTTTGTTAAGTCCATAGTGCTTTTATTTTCTCCATAGCCATTACAATATTATATTTTACGTTCAGCTCGACCTTAAACTGGCATATTCATTATTTCCTGGTAAGCCTGAACAATTTTATTACGCACTTGCACCATTGCCTGAAATGATACGCTTGATTTTTGCATTGCAATCATAACCTTTGAAATTTCAACATTAGGGTCGCCGTTCTGAAAAGCTTCCTGCAACTTATTACTCTGCATTTGTGCATCATTCACATTATTGATAGAGTTTTTTAAAACCGAAGAAAATGCACTTGTATTACCTGCTTGTTCTGAATTATTAATTGAATTAACATCCAGCTTTGTAACGGGTAACTGTAATTCCTGTATTTGGGATTGCATTGCGCGCATTTGTGAAATCAAATCATTAACACCAATTGTATTACTCATATTATTTTCTCTACATTACCCTTCGACTATTTAAAAGATGTGGCAACAGGAACTTCAATTCCATCCTTGCGCATTCGTGCCATCTTGTATCTTAATGTTCGCTGACTGATCCCCAATTTTTCAGCCGTATCTTTACGACAGCCACTGGTTTCGTTGATTGCTTTTAAAATTAAATCCCACTCATGAAATCTAAGGTCACCATTTAGTGATTCGTTACTATCATCAGGTATATTTGATGCTGACTCTCTAATTTCATATGTTTTACTATCTGTGTCTTTAGGTTTTATGCCGTTGTAATTAGGCTGGTTTACAAAACCATTTACTTCTTCAAACTCATCAGCCCCATCAATATCGTCTAACTGCATGGGGAAATAAATATCATTTTCAGATATAATATTATCCTTATGTAAAATTGTTGCACGTTGCATAACATTATCAAGCTCACGAACATTTCCGTGCCATGAATAAGCCAAAAGCAAATTACGTGCATCTGATGAAATTTCAGGTATGGCAACCCCCATTGATTTTGCAGTATTGATGACAATTCTATTTGCCAAAGGAATGATATCTTCAACTCTATCCTGTAAAGGTGCAATGTGAAGAGGAAACACATTCAATCGATAGTATAAATCTTCCCTAAATCGACCGTTGTTAACTTCTTCCAGCATATTTCGATTTGACGTGGCTAATATTCTTACATCTAAATCGATTATTTTATTTCCACCTAAGCGTTCGACTTCTCGCTCTTGTAATACACGCAAAATTTTTGCTTGTAGGCCAAGGTCCATCTCTGATATTTCATCTAACAACAAGGTTCCACCTTGAGCCTGTTCAAATTTTCCAGGACTTGATTTGTAGGCCCCCGTATAAGCGCCTTTTTCATAACCAAACAGGGTGGCTTCCAGCATATTTTCCGGTATAGCAGCGCAATTTATAGCAACAAATGGTTTATCGGCACGGTTGGAGTATTTATGGATATATTGTGCAATAACTTCCTTGCCTGTTCCACTTTGCCCGGTAATCATCACTGTTGCATCATTCGGTGCAACCCGCTTTGCAATTTCAAAAATATTTTTACTTTGTTCTGACACAGCCACGATATCATCTTCATTTAAATCGGCATGCCCTATATAACGTTCAACCATATTAACTAAAACTTCTGCTTCAAATGGTTTTACAAGATAATCCACTGCACCATTGCGCATTGTTTCCACAGCCTGTTCGATTGTCCCGTACGCCGTCATTAACATAACCGGCACTTCAGGTTTGTCCTTCTTCATTTTATTTAATAAACTGGTGCCTTCCATATTGGGCATATGGATATCACTGATCACAAGATCAACATTGCTCTTGTCTAGGTATTTTAGTGCCTCACGGCCATCTGTGACAGATTCAACACTATAACCTGCACTCCCTAGCGTATCGCTTAGTGCTTCATTTAAAGCATTATCATCTTCTACCACTAATACTGTTGCTCTAGATCTACTCATTGTCTATACCTTTTTCTTTTAACGTATATTTTTTAAGCACTATGCTGTATATCAATATCTTCTTTTTTAATACATGCCGGAATCATTATTTTAAACAGGGTGCCAACAGGATCTAGCTGTTCCACACTTATATCACCATTGTGAGCATGAATGACGGCTCTCACTACCGCCAACCCAAGCCCGGTTCCATCAGACTTAGTTGTGTAAAAGGGTTCAAAAATACTTTCTAAATCTTCACTTTTTATACCCTGGCCATTGTCCTGTATCTGAATGGTTATTTGTTTTGACTTATCAACTGTTGTTGTTAGTATAATTTCACCCTTGTTGCCCATTGCCTGAATAGCGTTTACAAATATATTAATCAGCGAACTTATCAACATTTGTCGATTACCTTTTAAACAAACATTGTTGTCAATATTGTTTATCCATTTAAAATTTGTTTTTGATGCTTCTAAATGGCTATCAATCATTTGCAATAGGTCATCAATAAGTTCTGTTAATTTAAATTCTGAGTTTGCCGTACTGCTACCCCGCGCGTAAACCAGCATGTCATTGATTAGGTGTTCGAGGTGACGTAATCGCGCCATTAATTTCTCACTAATAGCTAATCTATCTTCATCATTTAGTTTTTGCCGCTTTAAGTTTGATGAATATAAAATAGCAGAAGACAATGGTGTTCTTATTTGATGTGCTAACGAAGCAGCTGTTTGCCCCATTGTTACGAGACGTTGTTGCTGTTGTAGATTAAGTTGCTGCAATTTCTGCTCAGTAACGTCATTCAATAAAATGATCTGACCAGGTTGTTCCCCTAATGGACAAGTTGAGAGCGTGACCCAACGATTAGTTTTAAGGTGTAATTCCGTTGAACCTTCTTCAATATCAAAAACGCGACTCGAAACCGTATTCCATAGTTGTTTGTCGAGTGGTTCACCGAGTAACTCTAAAGCAATGGCGTTGTAATCCTGGATGATACCTTCACCATCTAACACAATCACTCCTGCTGGCAAGGCGTGTAATATTGATTCTAGGCGTTTAGCTAACTGCTCTTTTTCCTGTAACTCATTAAAACGCTCAGACTTTGATGTCGCAAGCTCATCCGTCAAGCACTCAACCTGATCTTTCAATGCGTTATATGACGAAGATAACTGCACCGACAGGTCATTAAATGCATCAAATGCATCTTGTAACTCATAAGGTGATTTAGCTTGTAATGATCCGACCATCTGAATGGGCTCCAACGACTTTATTAACGTAAAGTGATAGAGCAAAAAGTGTGCCTGAAATTTAGCGCCTATAGAATCAATAGGTTAAGAATTATACAATTAGATGTGGCGGTTTTATGGCGGATATTTATTTTTTAACCACCACGAACACGGCAAGTATAACGAAAAACAAAAATTTGTCTTAATGATCAAGTAGAAAAGTAGTATTAACTATGGCTGGAGTATTTTGATCAAAACAATTTTCGTTGTACTCTCCGTGTTATTAAGAGATATTTTCACTGCTGTCCCGTTAATTTATTAATAAGATGTTTTTATGAGGGCTATTTAAGTAGTAAAAGAAAACATTAACTTCCTAGACATGACATGGGTGTGAGTTTGTCGTTGCGAGCGATAGCGCGGCAATCTTGTTTATATGGGGTATATTCCAGCAAGATTGCCGCGCTATCGCTCGCAATGACCAGGCT
>VAPL010930659.1_pt1 | contig 28279 bp, 18 predicted proteins | sample 3395061 | NCBI WGS metagenome assembly VAPL01 (sample SAMN08290444, study PRJNA428436) | hydrothermal vent metagenome | isolation source: Deep-sea hydrothermal vent chimney 2 | place: Pacific Ocean: Juan De Fuca Ridge | depth 2182 m m | reverse complement strand
GGTGCATCAATTTTTAGCGGGAATGGTGGTGCAGGTGCAGGTATGAATTTTTCGACGGATTTGGATACGGTCGTGTTGACAGGTTCTGCGCCTTTGGGAACGTCGGGCTTGACGGTATCTATTCCTGGATCAACGGTTAGCTATAACCCTGATACTGGCGAATACAGCATTACTGTGCCCCTGGCGGAGGGAGTTAATAGTGTCGATATCACTACTGTTAATGGGTTTGGCCAAGCAGGTGGTACGGAAAATATTTTAGTGACAAGAGACTCAACTTTACGGGCGCAAAATGTAAACCTTATTCCCGGGCTAAACACAGTGGGCCTAAACCACAACCCTGCGAATGCATTAACCGCGATTGGTCTTTTAGATTTGCTTGGAACAAATGCGCGCGAAATACAAGTTCTTGATGAAGTGACAGGCACTTATAGTAATGTTACACGAGATGGCTCTGGCGGATTTATTGGTTCGAACATTAGCCTTGCTGGATTAGAGGGTGTTAATATTCTAGCAGATGGTGTGGCATTTACCCGTTTGGCGGGAAGTGTACTTTCATCGCCGACAGTAAATCTGGTTGCTGGCCCCAATCATATGATATTCCCTGATCCGCCAGCTGGGCTGGATGCATTCACTGTATTATCAACGATTGGAGATGAAACGGTGGTTAGTGGTATCCAGCGTTTTAATTCTGCTACGGGTTCATTTGAAACGACTATATACACCGGCACTAATATTACCGGGGTAAATTTTTCGATAGAATCTGGAGTTTCATATTTGGTGTTTATGAGGTCTGCTCTTGCAGGATTTGTAATACCCGCAGATGTAACCGCATCTATAAATATTACGTCGCCGGTGACGGGTGCAACGGTTTATACGTCACCGTTAACTGTTTCGGGTACGGTGACGGGTGAGGCGCCATTGTCGGTGACGATTAATGGGGTTGTTGCCGTTGTTGCGGGCGAAACATTTACTGTTAATCTCCCCTTGTCGACAGTAGGCTCTGTGCCAATCACAGCGTCATTGGTTGATGGTGGTGGGCGCATTAAAACTGACGGCATAACGATCATTTACGATCCAGTAGATTACGTATTACCGCTTGGAAGTAATGTTTCTGATACCAGAACCTTTTCATTTCCACCTGCGATACTTCCTCAGATAGCATTTTTCTCTCAAACGAATACTGGGGTACCGTCTGGCGTTACGTACACGACGACGAATTTATCTCTTGTCAGCGACGGTACGGCGCCGGTTGACTATAATATTGCAGTTGGAGCAGGGGCGGTACCGGGAGTTCATACATTCCAGGTCGAGTATGGTTTACTTGATGCCAGCTCAATCCCGTTAGGGCCTTTAACTGGCAACATCTTTACTTTTAAGATATTGATAACACCATAAAATATTCGATTAATATGGTTGCCTAAAATTGTGGAGTGTAATTATGCGTTTATACATCGCTATACTGAGGAAATCAGTGTGGCGATGCAATTCACTTTCCATTTTCATCAACCATAATTATTCAAACCTCCGATGCTCCTTAAGTACAACATAGTTACAAAAAATTGGTTTATTAAAATGATTAAAAAATTAAATTTGCGCTGTAATATTGCCAAATTATTGCTCGCAATTACTGTAGCGATGTTAATTGAGCCCGCCATTGTATTTTCTGCTTCATCACATCAGATGGGGTTGGACGATCTGGTAAAACATGCTGACCATATCGTTGTAGGTAAAGTGGCAAATGTGAGAAGCGAATGGACAGACGACAAAATTTATTCCATGAGCACCATCGTGGTAACAGACAATATTAAAGGTAACGTTGTCGACTCGTATGTGATTACCACACTTGGAGGAACAGCATTTCACCCCCGATTAAAAGCTGAAATTACTATGGATGTTTCGGGTGGTTTATTTTTCTCCAAAAATGAAGACGTTATATTGTTCACCAAGCAGAACAAAATAGGGAATCATCAAGTTGTAGGGATGTCCCAGGGAAAATTTAACATCGTAGCCGAAAAAGATACGGGTGAAAAAATGATCCCCGTGGCGAGTAAAAAGATTTACAGCCAACGGCTGACAAAAGACATATTGACATCAACGTCGAAAACTCAATCCGGGGTAAAGAGTACGTTGAAGGGTGATCAGCTTGTTATAAAGAAAGGGACAATTACCCTGGCTGATTTCGTTAATAAAATAAGATCAAGAATCACTAAACAAACCAATCAAGAAAAATAACCAAGCAAAATAATAGTCATAAAATAACTTTACTAATAAATAGCTTTACTAACTAAAAGAGAATGTCATTAAAGTGAATATAAAATCACCATTATTGATGGCGGTGTGTCGTTTTGTTGCTTGCTGTGTTGTGCTTACAGGTATTGCGGTGGCTGATGATACCAGTATTCCAATCTCGCCAAAGGTCACGAAAATTAAATATGTTTCACCCGTATTTTTTTCGACGAACGATCCAAATATTACGGTAATGGTGGATGACCCAAGTGTTGTGCAACAGATAAATAACACTAAAAATTTAAGAAATATACCTAATATGGTTCGTGATGGAAAATTACTAAAGCCTGGACAGGCGGAGTTTTTATCCAATAAAAAAAATGTAGAAACCATCACTTTTCCCGTGAGCCAGACATCGGCAGCTGTGACTAATACAAAATCGATTTTTCTTTTTGCAGACATCACCCATCGTAGCAAAGAGAGCAATTCTTCTCAGTTGTTAACAATGTCAGATGAGTCGAGAAGATTGCAGGTAGAAGCTGCACGGCAAGCGGCCTATAAAGCAAAAAAAATTAATGTTGTTAAATAACATTTGGTTAAATAACAATTGGTCCAATAAAAACGGCTCAATAATAACGACTCAATATTAAAGGTTCAGCTGGAAAACTGGTTTAATGATTATATATCTCAATAAATTTCCCAAAATTGCAGGCTGTTTACTGGCTATGTTCGGCATGTCTGGTGCTGCGTTTTCCGGTGGAAATTTAGTACAGCAAGACCCTGCCAGCCCTGGTAATGTTATTGAAAGAAAATGGGACGACAGGATGCTTCCCGTCAACTGGGTGCTCAGTGCTGATGGGAACCCTGGTTCTGGCATAACGAATGCGACTATTGTGGCGGAGTTTACGACTGGGTTTGATGCCTGGGAGTTGCTGTCAACGAGTCGCATGGATTTTACCTATGGAGGGGAGCAGAACAGAAGAACAAGCGCACTGGATGGCCATAACCTTGTCACATTCACCGATCCCACGGTTATTTTTCCTCCAGGTGTTGTTGGTTTTGCCACTACGTTTTCGTTTAATACGTCAACCACAATTACCGCCAGTAATAACGATTTAGACGGTGACGGCACACAAGACATTCCGAATGGTGTTTACCCAGCGGGCACTATATTTGATGGCGACATCATTTTTAACTCCAGTTTGCCGTATAGCACTTCAGGTGCAAGTGGTTCGTTAGATATTCAAGCCGTAGCATTACATGAGATAGGTCATTTTATTGGACTGTCACATTCCTCATTAAGCGCTGCGGTCATGTATCCATTTTTAAATTCTGACACAGCTTCAGCGCGCACATTGAAAAATGATGATATTGGTTTTTCATCACTTTATTATCCAAAAGAACCGGAATTTTCTGCAGCTTTCGGCACTATTACCGGTCGCATTACCAATGGCTTGGACGGAATTCGAGTTTTGGGTGCTCATGTTTATGCCGTTGATACAACGACAGGTCAAAAGATCGCGGGTGCTTATAGCTCATTGGACGGAAGCTATACCATTCCGGTTGGGGCCGGTAACTACTTTGTAGCCATAGAACCACTGGATGGCGACCCTGCGGCTCTTGACCCTAAAAGAATTAACCAGGTCATTTCAGGAACATTTGATACGGCCTTCTCGGAAGAGTTTTATGATGCGAATGAATCAAACGTAGAAGCCGACCCACTTGCGGCAATTCCCGTTATTGTTACCGCAGGTGTACCCACGCCAGACATCAACATAATAACAAACACCGTAGAAGTGCCGGGAGTAGGGCTGGCAATTTCTCCGGGCATTAATTATTTTGCATACCCGGTATCTGCCCCGACTGATTTAACCTCATTTGATCTATTGTCAGCATTGGGTAGTGATACTGAGATAAACGCCATTGAAGGATACAATACCGGCACAGGTTTGTTTGAACGTGCAAATTATTCTGCCAGTATTCCAAGCGGAATTGATTTCAGCATTAAACGAGGTGATGGCTATGTTGTATATTCCCAAGTCCAAAAAGCGGTTACCTTTACCGGTACCCCCGATTGCCCGGATATTTCTGTTGATGTAGGTTTGAATTTAATCAGTGTGCCGTGCCCTCCGGCGACTTATAGTGCATATGACTTATTGAAAAACCTCGGTAGCGAGTTCGAGGTTATCAGTGTACAAAAATACAATCAGCTGACCACCACATTTGATGTTGCACAATATACTGCTGGCTTGCCAAGTGGTGTCGATTTCCCCGTCGTTAATGGCGAAGCCTATATTGCGGAAATGAGCGTAAGTAAATCAAACGTTAAGGTGCCTGGGCAAGGTCAAATATTCCCGCCGGCAATTACAGGCTTAAGCCCTGGTCGTGGAGTGCCAGACAGCATTATCGTGGTTATCGGGCAAGGTTTTGATACTATCGCCACAAACAATCTGGTGCTTTTTGGTGGCGTCGCAGCCCCCGTACTGTTTTCAACGCCTACTGTATTAACCGTTAAAGTGCCCTTAACGGCAGCCTCTGGGCTTGTCACCGTTACTGTTGATAGCAAAGTCAGTAATGGCGTAGCGTTTGTTGTTGAAAGCAGCCTGATTACTGAAAATGCGATTGGCGATACGGAAATTATTTCTGGACAGACTGCTCAGGGCAATGTCACCGTAGAAGGTGAGCAAGATCGTTATACCTTTGTTGCTTTTGCGAGTACAAAAGCAACTATTAGCGCTCAGGCTGTTACAGCAGGTGTACCCGATTTAATGTTGATGTTGGAAGGCCCTAGTGGCGCATTGTTATTGACTGATGACGATAGCGGCATTGGCACTGACCCCTTGATCAATAACTTTACGATTCCAACAACGGGTGAATATACGATTGTTGTCACTAGTGTGCCGGGAGCGGGTACAGGGCCATATAACCTCTCACTTAATATCAGTAATATTTCTACTGCTCCGGCAATCTCTGTATTAAGTGGCGACTCTCAATCATCATTGCCGGGTAGCGCGTTACCCTTTCCATTAGAAGTTTTGATAACGAGTTCGACAGGCCAACCACTCTCCGGTGTTCCGGTGACATTTACCGCTACAAACCTCGGACTCGCTGCTCCTGTTGGTGGATTGTTGATTAATGCCGGGACAACTTCAGTCTCAACTAATAGCAATGGTATAGCGACGGTTCAAGCCACGCTGCCTGCAACACAAAACACTAACTACAATATCGTGGTCACTGTGCCCGGTTATCCTGCAGTATCAATGGTTGTCGGCAGTATTGATTCTCAGGTTGCTTCCGTAGTTCTTACGGGAAACAATCAGGATTGCGGTGGTAACGGCTGTACTGTTGATACTAATTTGCCGAGTGACTATTCCATTCAGTTTAAGGATATATCCGGTAACAATATCAACAACGTGTTAACACAATGGAAAGTCGTTTCAGGGGATGGTTCATTATCCGGGTTCACCCCCGCAGCATCTTCAGGAAAACAGACGACTGGTGCGGATGGGCTGGCGAAAGTCATATTTAAAATGGGCACAAAAGTGTATTTTGACGATACGCGAATCCGCAAACCTCATACGGTCGCTGTGACAGTCCCCGGTCAGTTGAGTCCTGTATTGTTTGGTTCAAAAGCCAAGGCGGGCGCTCCCAACAATATCTCTTCAAATCGAACGAACTTTTCACGCCTCACTTATAACACCGCACGTTTAAATGCGATTTACATCACGGTAACGGATGTAAATGATAATCCTGTGGAAGGTGCCGTCGTCAGTCCATCTGGAAGTGGTGGGTTGACCATTCTTCCCGGTTTGTATGAAGGGACATACTTCCCCGACTTTACGACAAATGTTGATGGCTTGTGGGTAGGGTTGGTGGGCGCAAGCAGTGTTACGCCAACGATTGATGAATTTGGCGGAACGGGCACCGGTGGTTTAGCTGCCACCTATTCAATATCGGTGAGCGTAGCGGGTGTAGGGACATCTGAATCATACAATGTTGACGTTGATATGGGCCCGTCTATGGTGACTCAGTCATTGCAGGGTGATAGTGCAATTATTACCAAGGATTTGACGAACCCCGTCATGAAAAGAGTATTCCGATATCAGCGTAAGGACACCTATATTCCTGTTAGTGGTAGTGATGACGATTCAGGTGACTGGCGAGACGAAGGCTTTAGTCCATCAAACCTTGCTCTTATTCCCATTGAAGGTGTACCCATTAAATTCACCAGCTATAGAGAAGATGGTGAAACTGAATCAGGTGCCATACAATCTACGAAAGTCAATAATTCAGCCGAGGCCACGATTGCTACGGACGCATTAGGACTTGCCGAAGTCAATGTCAAAATGAGTGATGTCGGGGGATCGATAAAAATTAAGGGTGAGGTGATTGGCGGTATCAATGTCACCTTTAAAAATGATAGCGGTGGGAGCGGGCAAGATGGCTTGGTTTTGCACGACCCTGCCCAGCCATCCAATCCAAATTTGTTTTCGGATGAGAACAGTTTCGCCGAAACAACCAGCCTCATCGCAACGCCCGTAGAGCTGACCATTACCATTGACGATAAAAATGGATTGATGTCGAACCAGGTTAGCGGTATTGATTTAACCACCTTGCAAGTCACATTAATGGGTGCAGTTACTAAAACACTGTTTAATGGTGCTACTAACCCTGGCTTGCCGCTGGGTAAATTTCCGTACTTTACGCGAATCTTGTTAGATGGGAGTGAGCAAAGCATTTGGCCAACTGCCGCTGTCGTTAGTGCGGGTGGCTTTGCCGACATGGTGTTAATTTATCGACCCTCTGGCAATGAGCTTACCGTGGGTACCAACAATATTCGGGTGTCTGGCGGGCTGAAAGATAAAGTCGACAACACAGCGCCAGCGGCGGATGTCGATCTTCCTTTTCCATTTTAATGCAGAAATTATTTAGCAAGCTTACTTGGCGAACTTACTTAGTGAATGAAAAGTGACTCTATTTAACAAAATTAATAAACACTGCATGTTGGCGCAACAAATGTTTGTAGCGTTAATGCTGTTGTTTTTATCCAGTGTTGTTATGGCTGAAATCACCTTTACCAACATCAAGGTGACGGATGTTTCACCGAATTCCTTCACTGTAAACTGGAAGGCGGATGTCTCTTCCACGGCAAACCTCAATGTTTATCTCGATGTCCTTAAAACACAGGTAGCCACTGGTGTTGTCATTACTCCCCAGTTTACAGAATCCAATAATACAGTTCTGGCAACACTTGCAGAAGATAGTGGCGTTTTACGCGTGGGGGTCAGTGGTTTATCAGCAAACACGGCATATTTCTTTGAATTAGTCACAACGCCTAAAGTCTCTGGAGTCCCACAGGTTTACCCGATAACTGGCGCATTACCTTCGGTAAAAACATTCGCGCAAAGTTTTCCTGTCAGCAATGAAAACCTCAGTGCTGATGTGTTGGCCATTGATGGCACTTCTGCCGCCACCGGCAGTATTCTGATTATTAATATTGCTTCAAGCCAGTATGGCATTTCCCACATGGTGGGTGATGGTTATAGCAGTTCCTATTCAGCCGTTAACTTATCAAATTTGTTTGCTGACGCAACGGCGCGTAGCCGTGCTGTGGCTGGCGGAGAACTGGGCAGTGTAAGAGCATTTGGTGGCTTCTTGGGACAAACAGTTTCACCATTAACGATACCTGCAAATGAACTGCTCGGAGAAGTGCAACAAATTGCCATCTCTCCTATGATTTTGCAGGCCGATGTCGATACAGATTCTGATTTAATGTCAGACCTTTTTGAGTTGGAAAATGGCCTTGCCATTGGTGCTAATGATGCGAGTGGGAATCCTGATCTCGATAACCTGAGTAACCTTGAAGAATACCGTGCCGGTACTGATCCCAATGTGCCGGATACCGATAGTGATGGCATCAATGATGGCGATGAAATTAACATCCACAATACTCTGCCAACACAAAATGACACGGACCAAGACGGTATTTCTGACGGTGATGAAGTTCTCACAACCAACACCAATCCATTAAATGCTGACTCTGATGGCGATGGCGTTAACGATGGTCTGGAAATTCTCTTTTCCACCAATCCCAATGACCCCACAGATACCCCCATACTCGATACAGATGGTGATGGTATCGCGGACGCCATTGATAACTGCCCAACGTTACCAAATCCGGATCAGTTAAATTCGGACAGTGATGTCAACGGCGATATTTGTGATGACGATGACGACAACGATGGCATACCCGATGGCCTTGATAATTCCCCGATAAATCCAAATCCTGGTCAGGAAGATATTGATAATGATGGAATCGGTGATGCATCGGACAACTGTGCCACAGATCCAAACCCGGGACAGACTGATAACGACAGCGATGGTCTGGGAGATATTTGTGATGCTGATGATGACAATGACGGATTAAATGATTTTTCCGATCCCGGTACACCGTCCAATAATCCGTTCCAGTTTACCTCGTTTACCTCTTTTGTTGGCACTACGTTTGCGGCTACCGCTCAACCGAATGCCTTTATCAGTGTGGGAAAATTTGATTTATCCACATCGACGCTGGTGACCATCGGATTCTTTAATCTCTCAACCCGCGTGTTTACACCCGAAGTATTAACGCCGACAGAACTCGCCATGACCGGCACATTTGTCGTGGGAATCGACAATAATGGTTGCCTGTGTGTAGAAGTGAAAGAGGGTGACTTCATCACAATAGACACCGATGCCGGCCCAATGACTGCAGTATTCCCAGCGATTTCGGCGTCGTCCCCTATTACCTCGCTGGTACTTGTATCCGACGACGGTTCAACATATACCACCTTCTCGGCAGCAGGTGGCACTTTGTCCACGTTGATTAAATCAGCACTTGTCCCGCAGCCATTGGATAATTGTCAGTTCATTGCCAATGTGGACCAACTGGACAGCGATGGCGATGGCATAGGGGATGTCTGTGACATCACCCCAGAAGACCTGGATGGTGACGGTGTATTAAATGGCAGTGATAACTGCCCAACAACGCATAACCCGGATCAAGCGAACTTCGACGGTGATTTGCTGGGTAATGTTTGTGACTCAGATAATGATAATGATGGACTGAGTGATGTCTATGAAGTCACTGTACTTGGCACGAATGCCTTTGCGGTAGATTCTGATAACGATGGTGTTAATGATGATGCAGAAGATTTTGACTTTGATGGCATCTCCAATATTGCAGAACAAACTGCCGGATCGAACCCGTTGGTACCCAATGCCGTATTGCTTAAAGGATTAAACCTATTCAGTTATCCCACAACGGTACCAACAGGCACAACGGCATACTCGCTATTGTCATTGCTTGGCGGAAATGCCTTTGTTGATAAAATTCAACGCTACAATTCCATTCTGAACACATACGAAACGGTAACGTACGTGGCCGGAACGCCGACAGGGCTGGATTTCCCCATCACAACCAGTGAAGGGTATCTGGTCACCATGAAACAAATGGCACCGCAATCGCTGCCTGGGGCATTGGTTTGTGGCACTACGGGCACCGTTGCCGGTATAAACCTCATTGGTTTTTCGTGTATTCCTCCGGGCGGAAGTGCTTACGACGCACTGACGATATTGGGGGGTGACGGTATTGTGTCCGCATTACAGCGCTTCAACAAAGAGACGGGTCTATTTGAAACAGCAACTTATAGTGCTGGTCTTCCAGTCGGGGTTGATTTCCCACTTATTAATACCGAGTCGTATATCGCCCATATGATTACAGGAAGCGGTGGTGCCGGGTTCTCACTGCCAGTACCGTATATCTTCCTGACATCACACACTGATGGGCAAACTGTAAACAACCCCGTCGTAACGATTTCTGGTGTTGTCAGTGAAGTTACAAGTCAGGTTACGGTTAATGGTGTCTCAGCAACTGTCAGTGCAAGTAGTGGAGACCCGACCTTTAGTGCGGCGGCAATTACCCTGGTTGAAGGCGCGAATGTCATCACGATTGTCGTCCGTGGTTCAAACAATTTGACGTCAACCCGTACGGTTACGCTTGTACTTGCTACACCACCGGTACTGACAGTGTCGCATCCTATCAACGGGCAATTAACGCACTCAGGGCTTTATAAGGTCGAAGGAACTATTTCCGATCCTTTAGCAAGCATCGATGTGAATGGCGTTGCGGCTATCGTCACCGGTAACAGCTATGTCGCTGATGTGCCTCTCACCGCTGGTTCGAATGCACTTACAGTTACCGCAACGGGAACCAATACCGCGGTGTCTATTGCATCGGCATCCGTCACCTACCAGCCCGTTGCATTAACCATAGAAGCGGGTACGTCACAATCGGGTTCGGTTGACTTTATAACAACGACGGCGGTCTACAATCAGGTAGGGACACGTAATATATCTTTCTCAATACCTTCTGCATTTAATTATGCGGATAATGGCCAGGTAAAGGTATCACCACAAACATTGCGAATCAGTTATACCGTCAGTGTGGATGCCAGTCAGTTGGCAGGAACGATACCGTTCACTATTACCTATAAATTTAAAGACACAACCGACAACACCATTGTTTTGCGAGAAGAGAATATCGACTTTATTGCCACGGTAACGCCTGCATCCGGGCCGCCTGTGACCACTGTAAGCTCTCATTCAGATGGCGCGACAGTAAACGCCACGCCAATTACTTTAGCTGGAACGGTATCAGATTCGAGTGCGACGGTGACGGTGAATGGTGTGTCCGCCGTTGTATCCGGGAATAGCTACAGTGCGAGTGTAGCCCTGGTGGAAGGTTCAAATACCGTAACGATATCGGCGACAAATTCATTTGGAACCAGTAACCAGGTGATTACCATTATCTTGAATACAACGACTGTCGTAACGGATGTAACTGTGAACGTGGGTGGCTCTGCCGCAAACACCCATGACGTAATAACGACAACAACATTATTTTCCCAGATCAATACCTATAACTGGAGCGTTATTTCAGTGCCAGCATTTTTAACCTATACCGATACGGGCGTATCACTTATAGCGCCCGACACTGTGCGAGAAGCCTACACCGTAGATGCAACGGCGGGAGCAACACCGGGTACGTATACTATTTCCGTAAGGTACAACTATTTCAATAGCGGCACATTATTGTTTACGGATGACTTTAATGTTGTTGTTGGTGTGATTCCATAGCAAATAATGGTTTTAGTACGATCATGATCGTAAACGAAGGCTCAATATCGGATGAGAAAATCAATGGTGTGTTGTCATTTTTTCTTATCGCCTTTGTTTCAGTTTTTAGCTGAAAACGGTAATTTTTTGAAATATAGAATTGTTGACCCATGCCTGGGTAAGAGGCATGTGATGATACCAACGGGCCATATTTAGAAGTTTAGGAATTAGTCTATGAAAATAAATTGTCTAAACAGTATGACTTTGATCATATTGATATTGTTATTTAAGTCAATCGATTCATTTGCTGATGTTAATGTGACGAAATCTCCGAGTGGAGTTATTAATTCAGTAGAATTTCTTGATGTAAATGGGAATGTTATAAAAAAATTCAATTCTGGATCGGTAGAACCCGACTTGGTTGGTGCTATTTCGAGCCAATCAGCTTTGGCAAGCGGCCATACGGTAAATCGCCCACTTCATAATGTCTCAATATTATCAGCATCTAATAGCGTGCTCGTTACTGAATCAATAAGTTATCAGCACGACGAAAAAACATATCTCGATACAGGGCGTCCAACTTATATAAATAATAAGGCGACATTATATGACGTAAATGGTATTCCTATTAGCGTATTTGATAATCTGGAATGTAAGCCTGTCGCTTTGTCTGGTAATGGTGAGTTGGTAGCTTGTTTGTATACGCCGCCAGTATTAGGTGACATTGGCAAGAATGCACCAAATTATCTAACAAAAGATAATTTATATGTTTATAACAGAGCAAATAAATTAATACTACATACCTCAGAATCTCCATTTTCAACTTCAAAAGCCATTTTTTCACCTAATGGGAAATGGTTTGTCTATATCGCTCGAGAGTCATCCTCCTCTATGGTGAGAAAAATAAAAACTTTCAATCTGGGAAATAAAGTACCCACTTCAAAAATAATTTTGAATCGAGAAGATTTGTTAAGTTATACGCGAATCACTAACGCGGGTGAAATTATTAAAGAGGAATACGAATGGTATGAAAAAACTAAAGGTGTTTGGTTAAGTCGCATTAAAAATAAAAAAATTCTTTATATCATTGGTGAATAATAAGGTGAAGAAATATCCATATATTCTAGTGTTTTCTATTACATTTTTGTTTTTAGTAAAAAATGGTTTTTCGGATCAAACTCTGTTTGATCCCGGGTTTTTGGTTACATCAGACTTTGGGCCAAGGTTTGTTACTGGAGGATCACCATTCCACAAAGCAATCGATATGCAGCGTGCTACGGGAAGCACAATACCACTGCTGGAAAATGGAAATATCACTCTGTTATTTAGAGGTGCAACCACAGGTATAATTATCGTAACAGTAGCAGGTGGCCATACGGTAAGGTATCTGCATATGTTTAACGATACACCGTTACCAATTTGTTCGGGAGGTTTTATTCTAGACATGGACAGCAATAGTAATCTTGCAATCGTCAAATTGAGTGGGGCATCGACAAGTCAGGCAGACTATATTTTATCAACCACATCGGGCGCGACAGTCACGTCGGACTTTACCACCGCATCACCATCTACAACATGTAGTGGATTCCCAAATGCGATTATCACTTTTCAAAACTCTTCTGGTGTGAATGCGACAACAGTCTCTACTGTCACTAGAGCTGCTCATTCGGCGCTTGGCCCATCCGGTACTTCAGGAGGGTTTCCACCTCATATGCATATTGATTTGAATAATCAAAGTGAGAACATACTTTTCCACATGCCAGATCGCGCGGGTAGTATTGACGTGTTAAATTTGTTTGATGGTGAATATATAAGCCGTCAGGAAGGTTATGTAGTAGGCCCAAATAAAGCGACTACATCCTTTTTAAGGGTGGATGTTGATAGCAGGGCAGCAAAAGATATGAATAAATTCAATATTTATGTTGATTCAGTGACGCCATTAAATCTAGTGAGAGAGTTTTCATATGGTGGTACCACGATGGCGCATGATCCTATTAACGCAAATACTGCACCCGGTGGTGGAGATTTAAGTGATGGGACAACAAATGGTGTTTATCCCGTACGAATTGGGACGAATGGGATTGCAGGGAGAGATCAATTTATATTCAACGGATGGGAAACGGCGGGTACAAGCGTTAGCCCATCGAATTTGACTGATGGCCAACATCAATTGATGTTTGAATCGGAAGATATTCATGGTAATAATTTTTCCAAAGCATTTAAATTTAATGTAGATAAGACTGCGCCAACGCCATCGCTGAGTATTAGTACAAGTCCGTGAAAGTGCATTGTGGTGCGTGAAATTTGATTGATCAAATAATGCACATAAGCTACACGTAAATCGTTAATATGAATTTCGACGATGTATAGGGACAGGAGACTGTCAGAATAATGTCTGCATTTGTGCCGTTCTCGACGTAGTGTCCTAATAATGGATAGAAATTTTTGAGATTATAATGACAAGTGGTAACTTTAGAGAGAATAGTAGGACGTTATGGTTAAGAGTATTTTATCGATTACGCTTATCGTTTCTGCTTCCTTTGTCAATGCTATAGAGCTGAGAGTCATCGAAGACCCGACTTCAGGTTTGATTAAGAGAGTGGAATTTGTTGATAAATCTGGGGATATTACAAAAACGATTAAACGTGGTACATCTCATGGAAAAGTAGTTAACAGGGCTAAGTTCAGTTTATCTGAAATAGCGACATCAAAAAGACTACTATTAGCAGAAACTACAATATTGCCTGCAAAAAATCATGTTCTGGTGTACGTGGAGCAGGCGCGCCAAGTAGGTGATCTGGAGTACGAAAAAGCCGGTCTGCCATTCGATGTTCGGAATAATGTTACGGTGTATGATCGTAATGGGAATAGTGTATCGACGGTATTAAATTTACCTTGTAAGCCGTTGGCCATTAGTGATACTGGGGAAATATTTTTGTGTTATTACGAACCCGTCTATAACCCTGATGGCCGAAAAATTTCAGAGCATGTTAACGAAGAGCTTAAAAACTGGGGGCTCTATATATACCAATTTGAAATGAATCAATGGAAAGGCTCTCGATTCATAGGGGAGGGTGGATATTATTTCGCAAAATTATCGCCGAATGGACAATGGTTGGCATTACCCAGCGTCAAGTCTCAACCCACTCATATAGATTTACTTAAAATTTACTCCCTGAAACTACCTAATGGAGCGCCGCCAGTAACAACCTTTGAAGGTCGAAAATTTAAACGATTTACAAGATTGGGTAATGATGGCGAAGTGATGATTGATGAAATTAATATTATCTTTAATCAGAATGGAAAACCGGTGAGAGAAATAAGTAATACAGAAGTTATATATCGGCCAGAGACTAAATAGTATGCGACATTTTTTTGGTAATTTTATTATTGTAGCGCTATTCACTGTGGGAATAGCTAATACACAAAGCGCAGACAATTGTGTGTTTAGTCTTGCCGATTCCAGGCAGACAACTTCATCAGACTTTGGCCCTGATTCACATCCGGTAATTTTTTCAATAAAACATTCGATTTTCAACGAGCCTTTGGACAAGCTGCCCCTTTATGATTACAAATAAAACAATAAATACAATGCGTATTGTAATTACATTTACCGCAATAATATCGGTAATGTTTATTAGTGTTGGTAGTGTTACTGCCGGTGGCATCGCCGTTGAAAAAATTCCAGGTGGGGGAGTGAGAACGATTACGTTTACCGACTCATCTGGAAAAGTGATTAAAAAATTAGATGTCGAAATTGAAGGTCTGGCATCTTCTGAAACACAAATGGCGACTTTTTCTGGTATTAAAGTCAATCGCCGAGTTGAACTGTTGGGTAATTCAAACTATGCATTGGTGACGGAGCATGTTTGGCCTGTTGAGAGTTTTGATGGTCGTGTGCAAGAAGTTGTACGACTATATGATGCGAAAGAAAATGTACTATATAGCCTTAATGTATCAAATAGCACGCCGCAAGCCCTGTCTGAAACAGGAATTTCAATTTTTCTTCAATCGCCTGCCGAAGATTGGGTGGGTACTGAAGAAGAAAAATCCAAACTGTCAGATAAAATTACAGTTTACGATATCTCTGGTAATAGAGTATTCGAGCATAAAGAATCCCCTTATACAGTGAGCCGGGTTGCTATTTCTCCCAATGCTAAGTGGCTTGTACTGAGTGCTCGTGAAAAAAGGCCATCACGACTTAAAGCGTTGGTGCGGATTAATCTTAATACCTTTCAAGTTCACCGTGAAACGGCGACAACAAAAGCCCCGATGTTTACTTATCATTCAGTGTTAGATAATGGAAGCTTGATAAAAATATCTGATATAGGCGGGCCGGTATTGCCTGATGGCTCAATAAAACGGGTTAAAAAAACAATAGTGTTAAAACAGGGTATTCCGTAATGAGCCGCATTGTCAGATATTCTGAACTTGGTTTTATATTGATTTTGGCGCTGCTGCTAGTAAGTTTTGCCCATGCGCATCCAACTGATGTGTCAGATTTGCCTCGCACTGTAACATCTGATTTTGGACCAAGAAATGTTAATTGCAGTAAGTTCCATCAAGGCGTTGATTGGGCCTATGGTATAGGTGATCCAGTACCTTTGTTGGAAAATTCTTCAGTAGAAACATTGGCGAGAGGGTCGACAAAACTTGTGCGGCTGGAAATTCTAGGGGACAGTTCTACAGATCATACATTTCGATATTTACATATGTTCAATAACAACTCGACCCTTCCAATTTTTGTTGGAAATTATATATTGGCACGTCGAACAGGGAGCACTGGTGATTTGGATCTAGTCATTGTAAAACGAGATGCGACAAATGACCGGCGTGCTGAATATATGATTTCAAGTATTCCAGGGGATACGGTTGATGTTGTATTCCCGGGAGATACTACAGCGACGCGTATTAGAAATTCAGCTAATACTGCTGACGCGGTCACTGTTAGTGTTCTTACTACTGCAGCTCACCCAACTGTAGGTCCAGCTGGTACTTCAGGGGGAGTTGCACCACATCTTCATATGGATTTTGGTTTTGGCACCTATCAAAATATATATTCACACATGGCTGAAAAGGCAAGCACCTTTAGTTTGAAGTTATTGGATAAAAATAATCTGCCACGATTGGATAGGTTCGTCATAGGGCCTCAAAATGTAGACAACTATTTTTTAAAAGTTGAAATTGATTCGCGTACTGGGCTGGATTTGGAAAAACTGGGTATATATGTGGACAGTGTTACCGCCACTAACCTGGTTAGAGAGTATAAGTATGGCGGTACCACAACAGCGTACGACCCTGTAAATGTGGATTTAAGGAAAACGGGTACATCTTGTGATGGTCCGGATGTAAGTTCGGGAAGTACAAATGGTGTACATAATTTCAATAATATCACGGGATGGGAACGTTACATCTATACAGACTGGGGAACTTCGGCAGGGTCGGTAACACCTACATTATTGATCGAAGGTGAGCATACCATTTTGTTTGATGTGTTAGATATTCGAAATAATATTCCCTTCGCAAGCGGTACAAACCCATCAATTAAGTTTAATGTTGATCAGACGGCACCTCTGTGTCTTCGTTAACAGTTACAACGCCACAGGGCAGCACGGTGTAATGTTTGCGGATAAAATACTATAATTCTAATTTCGATTTGCAATAAATATAAAATAATTTCTATGGGGGGATTATGGACGATTCAAAAAAACGAATTTATATCGTTATTACCTGCATTGCTATTATGTTGGCATCGGCTATAACTGCTGCCGATACTCCAAAAACTAATGTCTCGAAAAATATCCAGACTCAAAATGGCGAATTGATTTTCACGAGTCAAAGCATTGACTCCGGTTTCTCAGTGTTAGGTTCCTCACCTGGCAGCATAACAAAAAATCTGAAAAAGAAAGCCCAGACCAATGAAAAGCGTGTTGCCTTAGGTGATCGTTATTTATTAGGGACGAGTAAATTCCATACTAACGAATTTATTGCGTTAGGGAAGCCAAACCCAGCCGGTGGTATGACAGTGGAAGTACTCAATATAACGGGTGCTAAAGTTGCACAATTAAATTTGTCTCGCTTTAACTCACCGATATTGCTTGAAAAGAGTATTGTTGTAGTTACCTCGTCTCTTCATGCTGTAGGATCTCCCCATGAGTTAACCTTTTATTCTTGGCAGGGTGACCAACTCAGCAAAGTCAATGTTTCAAATTTAATGCTAATGAGTAGTTATCCGCAGTTGGGTGGTGAATTAGCGACCATTAATAAAGATAATTCAAAAAATGAAACTGTCATAAGAATTTACAATTCGATAGGTATACAAATTTGGAATTATATTTGGCCTGGAGACAGTTATCCCGAAGTTAAAATTACTCCCGATAATAGCCGGATAATAATCATTAGTCAGACTGGTCAAAACTCAAATGTGATTATTCTGGATAATAGTAATGTGCTTGTTGCGAAACACAGCTTTGACGGGATGAGCGGGTTAAGAATTTCCAATGATTCTCAACACCTTGCTGTATCCTCAAAATCTGGCCTGTTTTTAATTAATCTTTCATCTGGGAAACCTGTCTGGAAAGCTCCAGGCAGGTTTTATGCCATTCATGATGGGTTGCAATTCGATAAAAAAACGGGTGGACTTAATGTCATTCATGTTGAGGATTCAACACCTAACGAATATTCCCTTCATTTGCATCAATTTGATTTGAAGGATGGAACAGCGAAGCAAGCAGACCTTGGCATAATACCTAAAGCAGATCCATATTTTCATGTTGTTGATATTAGTGAGGATTCACAAGGCATAAAACGTATTACTTTTGGCCGCGAATTCAGGACTATTAACCCAAATTCATGGATCGAGCCAACACCATGAATTATGTTCTCTATTTATTCGGGTTAATTTTGGTTTTCTTCAGCTTGCCTTCTCAGGCATTACCGCCAGCATGCCCAAAGCCAGGGATTGTTGTTACAGCCACTCCGGTTTATTCAGTCACTCCGTCAATTAATGTTAAGTGGGATGATCAAGCCAGTGAAACCAGTTATGAAGTATGGAAAGTGACGGGGGTTGGGACGCCGGTAAAAGTCAGTACGCTGGCTGCAAATACTACTTTATGGAATGATTCCGCCGTCGACACAGTAAGTACTTATAACTACAACGTACTTGCATGCACAGGCGCTGTGTGTAACTCAATTGGTTCCTTCACCACTTCTGTCAACACTACCTTCCCTGTCCCAGCGGGCGAAATCTTACACGGTTTTAATGAGGTTATTTCCTGGGCTGGCGTGCGCGGTGGTGATGGTGTTACCAGCGGCTATCACGACGGTGTTGATATTAATCGATCAACTGTAGGTGCAGCCGCAGGTGATGATGTATTGGCTCCAAGAGGAGGCACTATTACTCTTATTGACAGTGCAACCATCGATGACAGTTTTATCGCTGTTAAAGTCGATATGGGCGGTGGAATTTTTGAGTTCGATAGTTTTAACCATACCGCCAACGATGTCGGAAATGATCGTGTGGTATGTCCTAATGAGGTGGTAGTGCCGGGTCAAAAGATGGCCCAAATCGGCATTAGACGTTTTACCGGCAGTTTTACCGATCACGTTCATTCGATGGTAACAACACCCACTGCGTTTGGCATTAGCGATCGTCATTTTTTGACAGTGTTCAGTAATAATAGCGAGCGTGACCCTGGCTCCAATGCACCTTCTTTATTTGATGAAAATGCTGATGGTAAAACCGTGTTATTTAGAGACCACAATGAAGCTACTAAAACCAAGTATCTCGATTACGATCACACTAAGCCATTCCCATTACGGTTAATGCCATTATCGGGCGATATTGATATTCATGTGGAGGTTACCGACCAGCAAGGAACCGATCCTCGGCAAGCGCCTCTGCGATTAAACTATTGGATCGAAGGCCCAATTGATAATGCCGTCGACTATGACGACGTGATGAAAGCCGCAACACCTTATAAATTCCATGATTTTGAAAATTCCTATTTAGGCGCTGGAACGGCACTAGATTGCACATTGATGGTGGATATACAGAATGCTGCAAATAGTGGTTGTCAGGGATTAACGACTGCTGCACACTGCACGGCCTTTCCCGGCACTGCCTGTAATTCTGTCATTAAAGAAGGTGCCACTACGCCTTTCCCCTGGCCAATATTACATCACTTTATTGTCACCCATGCCAAAGATGGCGTAACGCCTGCGGTTGATGCCACCATGTATTGGCGCACAAAGGCAAAAGAAGATAATTCTGGTGCCACATTGATAGATGCCAACTTCGCCGGAAAGCCTGAAGCAACAAAAGGCTCTGAAGCACGTTTTCCTGATGGTGAATATACGTTGCATTTTCTCGCGTCAGATTTAGTGAACAGCAACGTCGATCTCACAATAAAAAATGTTCGTTTGGAAAACTATGCACCTTTTATCAAGGAGCTTATTATTTACCAGGACAGAGATGGAAACTCTGGTACGCAGTTTGATGCTGATTACCCCGGGTGTGAGCTTAAGCTTTATGAGTTTACACACAAAAACCCGGAGAGTTATGTCTTAATTAAAAATGGTGCTTTTGCAGGAGCGACTCAAACTATTTGTATAAAGCTTCGTTTTTCTGAAGGAATGGATGCCAGTTGGCCGAGCTTTGACGTGAGCCTGGATTTATCTGGCCCTGGTGGCGCAGCGCCTATTGCCTTCGCGGGGAGTTTTTCCAAAACCTATAACAAAGATGATACCTGGAAAGGCACTGTTTCTTTTCCAATAGACGCCAGCGGTGGTTCAGACTCCAGTGATTCTGTTATTTCCATAACCGCGCGTGACCTTGCCGATAGAATGGGGAACTTTAGAGGTCTGGATGCAAACGATAACGGTACAGGAGAGGCTGACTCCAATGACAGTCGCCACAAAATACCGACGGATGCCAGAGCACCAACAGCCAGGCTACAGGTCACACCATAATCAAGACAGAATGCTCAATGCAATCGATACAATCAATTCAAAACAATATAACTGCATAAACTTGAAAAAAGACTAAAACGTGAAAACTATACTTAAAATAAAATCTTACGGTTTTTCTACATTTTTTATGTTCTTGCTGAGTGGTCTTGCCACAGCCGGGCAACCTGTTGTGCCGGATATTACCTCTGCATTTACATACTTGAGTGGGCAACAACAAATCGACGGATCGTTTTCAGTATCATCCCCGTCGACCACCAATTATCATACAACGGCTCGTATTGCTCAGAGCTTGTCTCAGGCTTTCCCCGGAAGCTCGGAATTTTCTTTGTCACAATCGTTTGTTACGTCAAACACCTTAACAACAAATGAAGATTTGGCTCGCCGGTTACTGGTGACAAATTCAACTGTTGATTTAACAGTTATTCAATCCAGCCAAAATGCAGATGGAGGTTATGGAGCTGAAGCAGGTTTTTCCAGTAACGTCTTGGATACCGCCATTGCTGTAGCAGCGATGAAATCAGTGGGCGCACCCATAGGAGCAGCAGGTAGTAATGTAGTTATTCCTGCAGGTGGTTCTCATGTAGTGACTGTAGAAGTTCCCACGGATGTTCTATCAATGAACATATTGATAGAAAGCATTGTTGGGACTGTGGAAGTCAGAATAGCTGAGGGAGCGGAGCCCGGTGCTGCGGGTTTGTTTTTTACCGTTTCGGCACCCAGCACATTCATCAACTTAACGCCGGCTACATCACCGCAACTTGTGCCAGGGACAAATTATATTAAATTCACTGCACCTGCCGGAGCAACATTATCTTTTAGTGTGAATTATTCGACTCCAACAGTAACCACAGATGCCGCTACGGGTGCACTGCAATATTTAATAAGCGCGCAAAATACTGATGGCGGTTGGGGATTTCAGGCAAATGATGAAGATAGCCGGTTGTACTATACTTATTGGGCCAGTAAAGCACTGCTAAACAATGTGGACCCCGTTGCGCAAACAGCCTACGTGCTTGCAAATCAACAAGCTGGTGGTGGATTTTCGGACTCTGGCCCCGCAACGGTATTTGATAGTGCCGTTGCTTTGCTCACGCTTGCGAATTCCGGGGCCGATTCACTGTCCGTAGTCCCGGCTTCTATCACCTATATAGAATCTGCACAACAAGTAAACGGCAGTTATGATAATGATGCGTTTATAACAGCCTGGGCGTTGGATGCCCTTTTAGCTGTTCGCACACCCATTGCTCCTGATATTACCAGCAATGGTGGAGCAGGTGCAGGGCAGGGTTTTATTACAAACCTTGGGACAACGACCATAACGGGGTTTGCACCAGTAGGGACAGCAGGAATCGCAGTAAACTACCCGTCACCGGTGGTAACGTATGATCCAGTAACAGGGCAATATTCCATCACTGTAACCCTTAGTGAAGGTGTCAATAATGTACAAATAGCGGCATTTAATCAGAGTGGTGTGCTTGGGGACATCGTATCTGTGCAGGCAACCCGTGATTCATCATTGATAGGGCAAAGCCTCAACCTTGTTGCCGGGTTGAATCAAGTTGGGCTAGCGTTAACGCCCGCAAATGGATTGAGCGCTCAAGGCTTAATCAGCCTGTTAGGTGCTAATGCCCTTGAAGTGCAGCAATATAATGTTACTTCTGGCCAGTACGATTCCGTAAAAGTTGATGGCTCAGGCGGCTATATTGGTTCTGACTTCACACTGACAGGTTTGGATAGCGTTAATGTGGTGATGTCAGGCTTAGGTACAACAAGTGTTGTTGGTAACCTGGTGACTGCTGGAACGGTTAATTTACAAGCGGGTATTAATGCCTTAACGATTCCCAATCCTCCCACAAGCCTGGATGCTTTTGGGCTGTTAGCATTAATAGGTGATGAAACGATTATCAGTAGTATTAAAGCTTTTAACACCATCAATGGCAAATTTGAAACGGCCATTTATTCAGGGAATCAGACAAGAGGAATAAACTTCCCGATTGTCAGCGGTGATGCTTATTACGTCCATATGCAACAAACCGTTACCGGTTTCGTATTGCCAGTCAATATCGATGTTTCCATTGCAATTTCAAGCCCTTCCAATGGAGCGGTTATCACGACAACACCTCTTGTTGTTACTGGCGTTGCCAGTGGTGCTGAACCCTTTACCGTTACAGTAAACGGTGTTGCAGCAGTGGTTTCCGGAAATAATTATACGGCAACAATCCCGCTCTCTGGGGCGGGTGTTATACCAATAACCGCGACCGTTATTGATAATGTAGGTGCGACAACGAGCAGTAGCATAAACATTACCTACAACGCAGTAGATTTTGTCTTGCCTGTGGGTACAAGTATCAGTGGCATCAAGTCATTTTTCACAACGCCCACTGTCATCACACAAGTAGCTTTTTATACACAAACCGTGTCAGGGCTTCCGGCGGGAATGACTTATACCACTGATGTCTTCCAATTATACGGGGATGGCAGAGTGCAGGTGAGTTATACAATCGCAGCATCGGCTGCCGCAGTGCCGGGAATATATACCTTCCAAGTAACCTATGGATTATCAGATGCCAGCTCAACGCCTTTGTCGCCATTAACAGGTAATGTCTTTAATTTTAAGTTTGAGGTTGTTCCATAGGAATGGTCTTAGAAACTGTAGTAATTAATGATACAAATTAGAAATAGGATTATTAAGATGGCAACAGATTGTTTAACACATCAGCGAGACAGGAATATGAAATATTGGATATGCCAGGAAAATTTACGCTTCATAGTGGCTTGGGTGGTATTTGTATTTTTTTTCGGTGGGAATGCTGTCGTTTACGCAGTTGAAATAGGCTGTGCCGGGTCTAATCGAAACCCAGCAGCATGTAGTTTTGAAGAATGTACAGCACGGTATGCTGCTCAGTCAGCAGTTTGTAATACCGGTAATTCGTGTCGCGGAGTGTTTGGGTGTGAAAACTTACAGGCCAAAAAAGCTGCTAATGAACAATGTATTGCCAAAAGGAATGATGTTCAAGGTTGTTATTTCCTTCCTGATCCAGGGCATGAGATACAAGTTGCCGGATTAAGAGATGCTATTGCGAGATGTGATCGTAAAATATCACTTCCAGAGCCAGAAGGTTGCGGAGACCCTTGTCCTTAATGAACAAGATAGATGAAATCGCCATCAAAGAATTGATTGATGGAATCGAACGTGCATTCTCGGGCAGACATTACCCAGGAGACAGTAATATCGTGTATGAGGCAGTTGGTGATCCTGCTTACGAAGGTAACCAATTAGCATCTCACTTTAAAGGTAAATCCTGGGAAGATCTGGATCTAAAATCAATAATTTTAAGTGGTACATTAGACCCCGCAGCATTTATTTATTTATTTACTCCAGATGGGTTCGCATATTATATGCCTGCGTTTTTGTTAGGGTCATTAGACGTGGATTTGATACCGGGATTGGCAGAAACTGTGGTTTTTTCACTAACACCTTCATCAGGAAAAGATTCAGGTGACTGGGGTTGGAAGCAAGACCATATGGTGGTTTTTAACCCAAAAGAACGAGATGCAATTAAGCATGCTTATGACTATATATTGCCCCAGTTGGATGAATAGTTACTTTTATAGTATGTAGAAATATGTGTTATATGAATTCTGAATTGTGTAATTAACATTATTCAGAAAATTTTGAATTTAAGATGACTCACCGTGAGATGAAACATGGCTAATCGGCACCCAAATCAAAGTAACAATTTAGTGGTTTATGACCTAAGAAAAAAAGTTATTACCATTATCGCAAAATTATTATTACTACCGTTTTGTTGGTTAGCGACAGGGGCCGATGTGTGGGCGAAAACCTTATCTGCAGAAAATGACCCAGTAAAGCTTGCGCAAAGTATTTCAGAATATAGAAATATCAATATTCCACCTGAAGCATTAAAAAGACTCCAAAAAACTGCATTAGAGTCACGAGTTGCACTTAATCGCAACTACACCCCAATAAAACATACTACACACCCTGAAAGGAAGGCTGTTAAAGCTCAGCAGGAAGTTGTTAATGAACTCAGGGTTTTAAGAAAAGATAAAGAGTTGAGCAGTAAGCAGTTTTCCAAAAAAATGGTACAAATAAAAGAAAAATTATCGGGTTCTCATAAAATAATTTTGGATGGGTTCGTTTCTACTGACAAGTTATTTAATAATAAAAGTATCGCAGAGAATATCATTCATAAACACGATATCCATCGTGCGTTCTATATGAAAAATTGGGATGTTCTACAAGAAAAACTTAAGGAAGCAGAAGTCTCAACAGACCCATTGACACGTAATGAGGCCATCGATTTTTCTATTAAATTCCTTAATTCATCACATGATCAACGACCAGAACAGCCATTTGATGCTAATAAGCTACCTTTTGCTGTATCGAAACCGACGAAAAGAACACCCCGATCAAATTGGGAGGTTCCCCCAAAACAATCTAGTTTATCAATAAAAGCCATCAATTCTCTAGTCGATTTTCTTATCCCGTCTGTGGTGGCGGCACCTATACCAATAAGCGCAGAAGATTTAGCTGAAACGGAAGATGTGCAAATCACACCTGAAATTATAGCCCTTGCAGGTTCATTGGGGAATCAACCACTTGCCATATACAATTGGGTGAGAAATAACATCGATTTTCTTGCTACATACGGTTCTGTGCAAGGCTCACAACTGACTCTTGAATTAAAAAGAGGCAATGCAACGGATATCTCCAGCTTATTGATCGCTTTGCTCCGGGCCGCCAATATACCGGCCAGATATGTTACTGGAACTATTAACATGCCAGTTGCCGATGTTATTAATTGGTTGGGTGATGTGCCCAGTGCTGACTTTGCACAGCAGGTACTAGGATCAGGGGGGATTCCTAACGTTGCTATCATTGATGGAGCTAGTAATATTACATCTTTTGATTTTGAACATACTTGGGTGGAAGTTTATGTGGATATGATTCCAAGTCGAAGTGCACTGCATTTAATTGGAGACACGTGGGTGAATATGGATGCGGCGTTTAAAAATTATACCGTCATTCCCCCATCAAATTTAAGTTCAGATGTGCCCTTTGATGCGGTAATGGATAGTTTTCAGTCATCAATAACCGTCGATGAGAATCTTGGGGCGTTAACAGATTTTAATGATGAGTCAACATTCGACCCATTTGAAACCTGGGTGATAGACGCAAATAATTATTTAGATAGTAAAGGTATACCACAAACACAAAAAGGAATTTTAGGCAGTAAAAATATCATTCAAAAAAATAACTCGGTGCTTCCAGGAACGTTACCTTTTAGTGTTAAATCCAACGCTGTGGCTGTTGCCGATTTGCCTGCCTCACTGAGGCATAAAATACAGATTGTTGGCTACTCCTCGTCACTCAATCGTACTCTCGGCTCCCCTGATTTTTCTACGACGATAAATTTGGCATCATTAGGCAGTAAAAGCTTAAGTTTAACTTTTGATCCCGCGTCGACTGGTGACGCAGCGGTATTGCAAGCTGCTATAGATGGTGGCGCTGCATCCTTGCCGATATCATCTGTAAATGTACTGCCCACATTTAAGGTCAACGACATTGTGGTTAACTCGGGTAGTACAGTCGGAATGGGACGTGATTATTACCTTGATGTTGTATTGAGTGGGCCTGATGGAACGAATACATCGCAATATGATGTCATTGCCGGTGACAATATTGTCGTTGGGGTTACTGGTAACGGGTTTTCTCAAGATGTATTACAGAAGCGTTTAGATAATAACCCTGTCAGTTCTACAATCGAATACCTGCATCAAGTAAGTCTACATTATTGGACTGAAACTGATTTTTTAAATTACAACACTTCGGTTGGTATGGGCGGATATATTGTACGGTTACCCTCGGCTGGTTTATTCAGTACCCCGTTAACTGTGTCATATTTATTCGGAATGCCAAACACTGGTGTTTACGCGAGTAAATTTATGGATGTTAAAAGGTCATATATTGGTGCCGCTGCTACAACAACAGCTGATAATGTGACGCTTGTAAAACAGGCTGGCTTTAATGGTTCCTATATGGAAGGTACGACGTTTGACCAGTTTGAGAATACTATTACAAATATCCCCAAAATTAGATCTATTGATTCAATGAAACTCTTAATGACGGCAAGTTCTCAAGGAGTTCCGCTTTACAAAATCACTCAATCAAACCAGGCCAGTGTCTTTCCACTCTTAAATTTAGATGCGAATGTCGAAAGTAATATCAGTGCTGCTCTGGCTCAAGGTCAAACTGTATTTACCTCACGAGACAATGTGAGTATTGGTTCCTGGAGTGGAGCAGGATATATTTTACAAAATGAAACAACAGGAGAGGGAGCTTATTTAATTTCCGGAGGACTTAATGGTGGGGGGCTAGCAGATTGCATAGAAGAGTTAATTGGCGATATTGTAAGTATTGTCGTACTTGTGCTGTTGGCAATACTTCTTGCTATCTTGTTGTACTATTTAGCCTTAGCTGCCGCAGCTGCATTAGCTGGCATAGGATTGGGTGCGCTTGCTGCGGAAGCGTGGGCTGGATTTTTAATTATGATGAGAATGTTAGCGTTAACTTATAGAGTTGTGCCGGGTTAATTTGTCTTTGAAATAAAACCTTGGTAAATCACTGCCTCCGGTAGTGCGACCTGGTAAGGCTTTACCTATCGTAACGGGTGTTGCCAGTGGTGCAGGAACTTTACCTTCACAGTAAAATTGCGTTAATAGCTGCACAGCGAAAGTAGCATGTCGGAAAATGTTAAAAAATGATCGCTCTCCCAGAACCCATTGGATGTGCTGATCCATGCCCGTAAAACATTAAGATTATGAAAACGGTTGAACAAATATGCTCTGAGCTGGAAGTAGCTTTTGCAAACAGGCCCTACCCGGGCGATGATTTTATTGCAGACACAGCGGAAGGTGACCCAAGTTACGAAGGTAACGATGCCGCTGAATTTTTCAAAGGTATGGATTGGAAGGACTTTTCCTGGTCTGAGGATTGGGCGTACCCAGATTTTTTCGCATTTTTGACACCAAAAGGACTTGCCTATTATATGCCGGGTTTCTTAAAGGCATCATTGCTCGATTTTGATCAAGCCTTTGAAGTTACACAAACAGTATGCTTTGCATTGACTCCGATCGAGACATGGGAGCAGCCAGAGCTGGTAAAAATGAGATCTGATGATCTGCTGCAGCACCAAAAAAATAAACTGGATGAATTCTCACAACAGGAAAGAATAGCAATTGTTGGAGCTTTACATTATTTGGATCATGAGTATAAAAGACGAAAACTTATCACAGCTGTCCCTTATGAAGAGTTAGCATTGTATTGGGATATATTGGACTACGAATAGCCATTCCACAAAAATACGTTTGCCATTTAGTTATGCGAAATAAGGCCAATTTATCTGATGCCTACATATTGTGCTTTTACATTCGAATTTTTGAGGTTGACCTAAACGAAAACCTCAAAGAAGGGCATAGCTCAGGTTGGACAAAAGATCGAAAACAACACTTTCTATACCGCCTGGATGTGGAATCGCCGATTTCTGTAGATCGCAATGTTACCGAAACGATAGATAGTCAGCACTTTGATGCCAACTCAATAGGGTATACCGCTACCTGGCTGATTTTTGTTATCGGTTTAATCGGCGCTTTAAGCTTGAGGATATGCTGCCACGTTTTGGCTATGTTGCTGCAAGGACACCGCCCATGCCAATGAGGCTGTTAACACTGGCTGAGGATTATGGGTAATCAGGTGCTTGTAAGTAATTAAATTGGGTGGTTTCTAACGTACTGTCATCACGCATAAATAATCCACTACAAGTTGCCGAAGTTATTGAGCAGTAGCATCAAAAATGGATGATCTAAAACAATAAAATAAAACTGAATTTGTTAATTATTTTCC
>VAPL010906035.1_pt1 | contig 28282 bp, 23 predicted proteins | sample 3395061 | NCBI WGS metagenome assembly VAPL01 (sample SAMN08290444, study PRJNA428436) | hydrothermal vent metagenome | isolation source: Deep-sea hydrothermal vent chimney 2 | place: Pacific Ocean: Juan De Fuca Ridge | depth 2182 m m | reverse complement strand
TCGTTTAAACTTTTTGTTTTTAACCGAAAATGAGATAGAATTTGTTCAGATGAGGCACTTTTTGAAAGATATAGCACCGCTACATACAAGAAAAGTAACAAAATATGGGCAAATTGTAGTCATTTTTTAGGAAATAGAAAAAGTTTAAACGAGTTCAATAATTGATCAACAAATTATAAAGGAAAATCAAGACGAATTCATTTAAAAAACTGACAAAAATCATATTTTACTTACATATTAGTTACTAAATTTGTGAGTAGAAAAAAGGAAATATATAATTTCAAGACTTTGACTATAGTTAGAATAGTTTATTTGAAAGATTTTTTTTAATTAAATACATTTTTCAGGCTTTACTTTTTAGATTTTTATAATGAATAAGTCATTACGCTATATAAGTATTTCACACAAATTGGCTTCAGCTACTCAAAGGGAATACTATTATCTTCCTGAAGAAGATAAGGACGATTTGGCAGAACTTATCTGTACTACCTTTCCTGATATTATTGGATTATTTCTTTTAGTTACTTGTAATAGGACAGAAATTTATTTTGAAGCCACAACTACTCCTGCTACCGAACTACGTGATTTTTTGATACACTTAAAAGTAGCAAACATTACTAAAGCAAATAAACAGTTATTCAATTATAGCAATACTACAGAAGATACGGCAAGACATCTTTTAGAAGTTTCCTCAGGGTTAGCATCTTCAGTGCTTGGAGATGCAGAAATTATTCATCAGATAAAAAAAGCACATCAATTTTCAATTGCCCACCAATTACAAGGTTCTTTATTAGAGCGTGCTTTGCAGACTGTATTCAAAAGCCATAAGCGTATAAGTAATGAAACGCACTTTAGAGACGGTACTACTTCAATTGCGTACAAATCTCTGAAAGTTATAAATGATATGTATGATAAAGCTACCGCGAAAAATAAAAAAATATTGATTATCGGAGCCGGAGATATTGTGAAACAGTTATTTAAGTATAATTCAAAATTCAATTTTAGCAACATATCCATTAGTAATCGTACTGTAGAAAAAGCTATAGTTTTAAGTAATAAGCACTTATGTAAAGTATATGACTGGAACAATGTACTTGCTAATAATTTTCACGGTTTTGATGTGATTATTAGTGCTGCAAGCAATTGTTATCATCTTATAAAAAAGATACCTATAACATCACAAAAAGTATTGCTGATTGATTTAGCATTACCAAGTAATATTGATAAAACATTAATACATAACGAAAATATAACACTTTACGATTTAGATGCTATTTCTGCAGAATTAGAGGACACTAAAGAAAGAAGACTTGCTGCAATTAGTAAAGTGGATGAAATTATAGCTGAAGAACTTTCAACCTATAATGAATGGCTTCAAGAAGCACCTTTAAGGGCATTTTTAGCAAAATATAAGATAGTAGTGAACCAAAAAGTAAAGAGCTATTTAGAAGCCGATAAAGGAGAATGTAATCTTAAAATAACAAAAACTGTTACTAACCGGATTATGAGAGAATTGATAAAACAAAATGAAATGTCATTGCCTTTTGAAGAAGTAGATATAATTATCAATGAACAGGTTTCTTTATTAAAGGAAATGTATGTTTGAATCTTCGCTAAGATAAGTACATCACGAGTTTAATATAAAATAATTCATAGTTTAATCAGTAGAAATAACCTAGTAAGTGCATGCCCGAATATTGATGCCATAATTTATAATTATTAATCATCGCATTCCAAAAATAGCACTGCCAATCCTTACCATAGTACTGCCACATTCTATGGCTACCGAATAATCACCACTCATACCTATAGACAAAATCTTTAGTCTATGGTCTTTGGTCTTTTGTCTTTCAAAAAACCTATGTAAACTATCAAATTCATCTTTTACTTGATCCATATCATCAGTAAAACTTGCCATACCCATTAAACCAATAATATTTATATTTTCTAATTCTTTTAATTCGTCAGAAGTCAATATTTTTTCAATATCAGTAAATGAAAGTCCGAATTTAGTATCTTCTTTTGCTATTTTAGCTTGTAATAAACAATTGATGACTCTCTCATGTTTTTTAGCTTGTTTATTGATCTCTTTTAAGGTTTTAAAACTATCAACTCCATGGATCAAATCAACAAAATGAGCCATGTATTTTACCTTATTCCGTTGTAAATGACCTATCATGTGCCATTTGATATCTTTTGGGAGTACATTATATTTATCAACCATTTCCTGAATTTTATTTTCTCCAAAAATTAGTTGTCCGGCATTATAAGCTTCTAAAATTATTTGTATTGGTTTTGTTTTAGAAACAGCAACTAAGGTTACATGTTCAGGTAATTGTGCTTTTATATGTTGTAGGTTTATTAAAATTGACATTTTATATTTTTTTGTCAGGTTGAGCGCAGTCGAAACCTATTTTAGCAATAACCTCTCGACTGCGCTCGAGTCGACATTAATGTTGTATTATTGTTCCTCCTCGTAATGATATAAGTTTAAAACTCGTAAATGGTTAATCCGCTTCTTAATTTTGGCAAAATATAAGTGCTTTTTGGCGGCATTATTAAATCAGTATCGGCTACAGCTTTTAATTGTTCTATTGAAACGGGTACTAATCCAAAAGCAATAGCATATTTACCTGAATCTACACTATTTTTAAGATTGATCTCTCCTTGTTCGCTGTGCGAATAACTCAATCGTTTATCGTTACGTAGATTGTTAATTCCAAAAATAGGTTTTAATATTGTTTTATACAATAATTGTGGGTCTAGGTCACTTAACGGATTGTCAATTTCAAACTCCTCCTTTTTAAGATATAATGAATAAAACTCACCATCTAAATACATACTAAAATAATGTTTCTTTAAAGGTTTATATAATTGTGTTCCTCTATTTTGAATTGTATACAAAACTGATAATTTCTCCAACAGTTGTTCTTTGGTTAACCCGTTTAAATCTTTTACCAATCTATTATACTCAGATATTTGTAATTCAGATTCCGGAATTAAATAACTCATAAAAAAATTATAATCTTCATTACCATTGTGATTAGTATTTTTTCTTTTCGAATCTTCAGATAACAGGTATGAGGAAGCTGTTCTATGGTGTCCGTCCGCTATGTAGAGCGCATTCATTTTGGTAAATTCATCCTGAATAATCAAAATATCATCCGGGCTATCAACTTTCCATAAATAATGTGTTTTATAATTCTCAGTAGTGAATTCATATTCTGCCCTTGTTTTTTGATATTTTTCTAGAACAGATGCAATCTTTAAATTATCAGGATAAGTAAGTAAAACAGGCTCAGCATTAAAACCTGTGGTTTTTAAATATTTTTCAAATAGCACTTCTCTTTTATGCAAGGTTTCTTCATGCTTTTTGATGATATTATTTTTATAATCTTGTGTGCTAGTAGCAGCAATAATACCACAACATGAAAAATTTCTAGTTGTCTTTTTATAGATATAAAAGGAAGGGGAAGTATCTTTTGAAAAGTGATTGAGTTCTTTAAACTCAATATATTTATCATGAATTAATTGAAAACGTTGTTCACTTGAAATTTCTTCATGATGTTTGTAACTAGGGTTGATAATATGTAAAAATGAAAATGGATTAAAATCTAATTGCGCACCTAATTCAGCCGGTGAATAGGCTTCATAAGAACGAGAAGAAACCAACGCAACTTTATCGCGTGAAGCTCGTACAGCACAAAAAGGTTTTACTATGGCCATGATTTAGTATTAGTATTGAGTAGTTAGTATTGAGAATTGAGTGAATTGGGTTTGCTCAGTGAATTCTCAATACTAACTATTCAACTCTATCCAAGTATTTCAATAATTTGATCAGCCAATTCACTTCCAATTCTATGTTGCGCTTCACTTGTTGCAGCACCAATATGTGGTGTCAAAGAAATATTTGGATTCATTAAAACTTGTATTTCCGGTGATGGTTCATTTTCAAAAACATCTAATGCTGCTTTTGAAATTTTACCACTATCTAAAGCTGCAACCAAAGCAACTTCATCAATTACTCCGCCACGAGCAGCATTGACAATACAAGCACCATCTTTCATTATTCCAAATTCTTGGGTAGAAATTACATAGTCATCTTGTGCCGGTACATGTAACGTTATAAAGTCAGCCTGTTTTAAAACATCATCTTTAGATATTGTATCAATTGTAAAGGTTACTGTTTGACCATCAAAAAAATCTAATTCTAAATTCGCACTGTCTAAAAATGGATCAAAAGCAATGACTTTCATTCCTGCACCTAATGCCACTTTTGCAGTTGCTTGACCTATGCGTCCGAATCCTAAAATACCTAAAGTTTTGCCTTTTAATTCTACACCTTTAGCGTATGCTTTTTTTAGATCTTTAAATTTTGAGTCGCCATCTAAAGGCATATTTCTATTAGAATCGTGTAAGAAACGAACCATTCCATAAAGATGAGCAAATACCAATTCAGCAACTGAATGAGAAGATGCAGCTGGTGTATTAATTACATGTAATCCTTTTTCACGGGCATATTCTACATCTATATTATCCATCCCAACACCACCTCGACCAATAATTTTTAAAGATGGACAAGCATCAATAATATCTTTACGAACCTTAGTAGCACTACGCACTAAAAGTACTGATACTTCTTGTTGGTTTATATATTCTATCAGTTGTTCTTGAGCAACTGTTGTTAATTCTACTTCAAAACCGGCATTTTCTAAAGCGATAACACCGCTGGTTGCAATTCCGTCATTTGCTAATATTTTCATTTTTTAATCTTTAAATGTTCTAATTGTTCAATTCACGCATCACATCTACTAATACCTGTACACTTTCTAAAGGCAGTGCATTATACATACTTGCTCGATAACCACCTACAGAACGATGTCCGCCTAAACCATTGATACCGGCTCCTTTCCACATCATATCAAATTTGTCTTTTAAGCTTTCATTAGTTAAGGTAAAAGTAACATTCATATGCGATCTGTCTTCTTTTTCTGTTACTCCCTGAAATAAAGGATTACTGTCAATCTCACCATAAAGCAATTCCGCTTTCGCGTTATTAATTTTTTCAATAGCAGCAACACCACCTAAATCTTTTAACCATTGTAAAGTCAACATAGAAACATATACTGCAAAAACAGAAGGTGTATTAAACATGCTGTCTTTAGAAATATGTACCTGATAATCTAACATTGAAGGAATGGTTCTACCTGTTTTGCCTAAAGTTGCCTCTTTAACCACAACTAAAGTTGCACCGGCTGGTCCCATATTTTTTTGAGCTCCGGCATAGATCAAATCAAATTGTGAAAAATCTAGTTCACGTGAAAAAATATCAGAACTCATATCACAAACCAATAAACTATTTGTTTTAGGAAATGATTTCATCTGTGTACCAAAAATGGTATTATTACTGGTACAATGAAAATAGTCAGCATCAGTAGGGATCTGATAGTCTTTAGGGATATAATTGTAATTTTTATCTTTAGAAGAAGCAACAACTTCAATATCACCTAATAATTTTGCTTCTTTGATAGATTTAGAACTCCAGGTTCCGGTATCTAAATAAGCAGCTTTTCCATTGGTTTTTAAGAAGTTATAAGGAGTCATTAAAAACTCTAAACTTGCGCCACCTTGAAGAAATAATACAGAATATCCTTTATTTTCTAAGTTTAGTAGTTCTAAAACTAAGCTTCTGGCTTTTTCCATAACAGCCACAAATGAAGTACTTCTGTGAGAAATTTCTATTAATGATAAATCATCATTATTAAAATTTAAAACAGCTTCTGAAGCTTGTTTCAATACTTCTTGAGGTAAAATACAAGGGCCTGCACTAAAATTATGTTTCTTCATCGTAAAAATTTAAGGCACAAATTTGGGCATTTTATCACTAACAATTACTATGAAATTGTTAAAAATTTACAACAAAATTTAAAGATTTGTTAATAATTGTTTATAATTAAATTGATATAAGTCATGGTTTCAATTTTATTTCTAAATTTTAAAAATTTGATTGCTATTGAATATTGAGTGCAAGGTTTAATAATCTTAAAAAAATTGGTTGACTTAATGAAAAATTAATAAAAAACTGTCAACACTAATCAGGGAAGTTCAATATATTGAAAACTGCCTACTGCTGACTGTTTACTTTCTTACTTTGGATCCATAATTACACATGGTATAATCATTTCTTCTAATGATATACCACCATGCTGATAGGTATTTTTAAAATACTTTACATAGTGATTATAATTATTAGGATATGCAAAAAATAAATCTTCTTTGGCAAATATAAATGAGCTTGTCATATGTGCTGAAGGCAATTGAATATCTTTCGGACTCTTTACTGCATATACATCTTTATCATCATAAGATAAACTTCTACCGGTTTTATACCTCAAGTTTGCACTGATATTTTTTTCACCAATTACTTTGGTCGGATTTTTTGTGTTGATTGTGCCATGGTCAGTAGTAATTATTAATTTTAAACCATATTCTTGTGCTTTTTGTATCATTTCTAGCAATGGTGAATTTTTAAACCAACTCAATGTTAATGAACGATATGCTTTATCATCATTTGCCAATTCTTTGATCATTTCCATTTCAGTTCTTGAATGTGAAAGCATATCAACAAAATTATAGACAACTACTGTCAGATCATTATTTTTTATACCTTTAAAATTAGCGGCAAGTTCACGCCCTTTTGGCATATTGGTAATTTTATAATACTCATGTTTGATGTCTAAATTCAATCGCTTTAATTGGGCAGTTAAAAAGTCATTTTCAAATAAATTTTTACCTCCTTCATCAGTATCATTTTTCCAATAGTTAGGATGCTGTTTTTCCATTTCAAGAGGTGTTAATCCTGAAAAAATAGCATTCCTTGCATATTGAGTGGCCGTAGGTAAAATACTATAAAATGGTATTTCTTCCTCTTTTTTATAGTAATTATTTATGATAGGCTCTAATACTCTAAGTTGGTCATACCTTAAGTTATCAATAACTATTAATAAAGTGCCTCTATCTTTATTAATTTGAGGAGCAACTACTTCTTTAAATAAATGATGAGATAAAAGAGGCTTATCTTCATCTTCAAACCAACCTTGATAATTCTTTTGGATGAATTTAAAGAATTGCGAATTAGCTTCATTCTTTTGACTTTCTAAAATTTCTAACATGCCTACATCATCAATAGACTCTAATTCTATTTCCCAATGCACTAATTTTTTATATAAATCAACCCATTCATCAAAAGTATTGACCATTGCCAGGTCTAATGAAATTTTTCTAAACTCTTGTTGATAGGTAGAAGTAGTCTTTTCAGAAACTAAACGTGAGTGATCTAAATTTTTCTTTAAGCTTAATAATATCTGATTTGGATTGACAGGCTTAATTAAATAATCGGCTATTTTTGCACCAATGGCTTCTTCCATAATATATTCTTCTTCACTCTTAGTAATCATAACAATAGGAAGATTAGGAAGTTTTGCTTTTATCTCAGACAATGTTTCAATACCAGAAAGACCAGGCATATTTTCATCTAAAAAAACAATATCGTAATTACCGTCATCTACTTTTTCAATGGCTTCAGCACCATTATTACAAGTAGATACCTCATAGTTTTTCTTTTCTAGAAATAGTTGATGTGGTTTTAATAACTCAATTTCATCATCTACCCATAGTATTTTTATTGCATTCATTCCCTTTAGGTTGTATTAATTAAAAATTAAACGTCTATTTTTGTATGGTAATTTAAAAATTAGTTGCTTGAACAAATTTAAAATTTTTAACGACCCAATTTACGGATTTATTAGCATTCCCAATGAAATAATTTTCGATATTATCGAACATCCTTATTTTCAGCGTTTAAGACGCATTTCTCAGATGGGGTTATCTTATTTTGTATATCCCGGAGCACATCATACTCGATTTGAACATGCTTTAGGAGCCATGTATTTGATGCAAAAAGCGATACATGTTTTAAAAAGAAAATCCATAGAAATTTCTGACAAAGAGGAAGAAGCATTATTAATAACCATTTTATTACATGATATTGGTCATGGTCCGTTTTCACATACTTTAGAACACAGTTTGATAAATAATAATGAACATGAAGAAATATCATTATTATTTATGCAAAAACTCAATGAAGAGTTTAAAGGAAAGTTAACTCTGGCAATTGAAATTTTTAAAGGAAATTATCATAGGTCATTTTTTAATCAATTAGTTTCTGGTCAATTAGATATTGACAGATTAGATTATTTAAAAAGAGATAGTTTTTATACTGGTGTTACTGAAGGTAATATTAATACCGAACGAATTATTTCAATGCTTACTGTTGTTGATAATAATTTGGTTGTTGAAGAAAAAGGCATTTATTCAGTAGAGAAATTTATCATTTCAAGACGTTTAATGTATTGGCAGGTCTATTTACATAAAACAAGCTTAGTAGCTGATTACATATTAATTGACATTTTAAAACGAGCTAAAGAATTGATAAATAATAATATTGAAATTGTATGTAGTGATCCATTGTATTATTTTTTAGCGAGTACAGAAATTAAAAATTTTGATGATACTATTCTTCAAAGATTTTCTGAGATTGACGATTATGATATTATGATGGCTATAAAGCAATGGATGAATCACTCAGATTATGTTTTATCTAAATTATCTAAATCATTAATTTACAGGAATTTTCCAAAAATTAGAGTTCAAGGCTCAGAATTTTCTATTGAAGAAATAGTTGCAATTAAAAAGAAAACATCTAAACGATTAAATTTAGATGATACCCAAGTTGATTATTTCATCAAGTCAGGAGTTATTGAAAATCAAGCATATAACCTAAATCATAGTTCCATAAATATCTTATATAAATCTGGAAAAATTAAAGATATCATTAATGCTTCAGACCATTTAAATTTATTAGCATTAACCAAACCAGTTGTTAAACATTTTGTATATTATCCTAAATAAATTAACACAAATTTTTTTTATACTTTTGCAGGAGTGAAACAAGTATGTGAAATATGGGTACGAAAAGAGATGATTAATAGCGAACACATATGTTACCACTTAAAGAATATTAATTAAACATATGAAATTTACAGCTAAGCAAATATCAGATATACTAGAAGGTGAAGTCGAAGGAAATCCAAATGAAGAAGTTTTTAAACTCTCTAAAATAGAAGAAGGCGAAAAAGGTTCGTTGACTTTTTTATCAAATCCTAAATATACTTCTTTCTTATATACAACAAATGCTTCAGTTGCAATTGTAAATAAAAATTTTACTCCTGAAAAAGAAATATCAACTACACTGATCAAAGTTGAAGATTCCTACAAGGCTTTTTCTACATTATTAGAATACTATAACCAAGTAAAGTTAAATAAATCAGGAGTAGAAGACCCTCATTATATAAGTGAATCAGCTACCATTGGAGCTGATGTGTATATTGGTGCCTTTTCTTATATTGGTAATAATGCTACTATTGGTGATAATGTAAAAATTTATCCGAATGTATTTATTGGAGATAATGTTACTATAGGTAATAACACAACTCTTTTTGCTGGTGTTAAGATTTATTCTGAATCTACTATTGGCGAAAATTGTATATTTCATTCAGGCGTTATCATTGGCTGTGATGGATTTGGTTTTGTACCCGATGAAAATGGAATATATCAATCAGTACCTCAAACAGGAAATGTAGTCATTGAAGACAATGTTGATATTGGTGCAGCAACTACAATTGATAGGGCAACTTTAGGTTCAACTATTATTAGGAAAGGAGTGAAGCTTGATAATCAAATTCAGATCGCACACAATGTAGAGGTTGGTGAAAATACTGTTATTGCAGCTCAGACAGGAGTTGCAGGTTCTACTAAAATAGGCAAAAATTGTTTAATTGGAGGTCAAGTAGGTTTTGCGGGACATTTAACTATTGGAGATAATGTTCGCATTCAGGCGCAGTCTGGTATTAGCAGAAATTTAAAAGATAATGAAACCGTTCAAGGAAGTCCAGCATTACCTTATTCTGATTATAATAAGTCATATGTTCATTTTAAAAACTTGTCAAAATTGGTTGATAAAGTTCACGAATTAGAGAAGTTGATAAAAAACCAAAAGGAAAATTGATGAACACTAAACAGAAAACTATAAAAAAAGAAATTTCACTCTCTGGGGTGGGATTACATACAGGAAAAAATGTTACAATAACTTTTAAACCTGCACCTATAAATTATGGTTATACATTTACAAGAATAGATTTAGAAGGTAGCCCTATTATTGAAGCAAAAGCTGATTACGTTGTCGACACTCAAAGAGGCACTAATCTTGAAAAGAATGGTGTTAAAATTAATACATCAGAACATGTATTAGCAGCAGTAGTTGGACTGGAAATTGATAATATTTGTATTGAACTAAATGCAGCTGAACCTCCTATCATGGATGGTTCATCAAAATATTTTATTGAAGCGTTAGAACAGGCAGGTATTGAAGAACAAGATGCTGAAGTAAATGAATATATTGTAAAAGATATTATATCTTTTAAAGATGAAGCTTCTGGAAGCGAAATTATTATAATGCCATCTGACACCTATGAAGTAACAACCATGGTTGATTTTGGTACTAAAGTATTGGGTACTCAAAATGCAACCTTAAAGCATATTTCTGAATTTAAAAAAGAAATTTCTGAAGCTAGGACTTTTAGCTTTTTGCATGAAATTGAAATGTTACTCGATAATGATCTAATTAAAGGAGGCGATTTGAATAATGCCATAGTTTATGTAGATAAGCCTTTATCTCCTGAAACTATGAAAAAATTAAGCACGGCTTTTAAGAAAGATAGTGTTAAGATAAAACCAAATGGAATTTTAGATAATTTAACTCTACATTGGCCTAATGAAGCTGCTAGACATAAATTATTAGATGTTATTGGAGATTTAGCATTGGTTGGTACTAAGATACGCGGTAAAGTTATTGCCAATAAACCGGGACATAGTATCAATACACAATTTGCGAAAAAGCTGGCAAAAATAATCAAAATAGAAAAACGTAATAATGTTCCTCAATTTGATTTGAATCAAACTCCATTAATGGATATTCATCAAATTATGGACATCCTACCACATAGACCTCCATTTTTATTGATTGATAAAATCTTGGAGCTTACTGACAACCATGTGGTTGGGGTTAAAAATGTAACAATGAATGAACCTTTCTTTGTTGGACATTTTCCTGGAGCTCCGGTAATGCCGGGCGTATTACAAGTAGAAGCAATGGCTCAATGTGGCGGAATTTTGGTATTGAGTACTGTACCAGATCCTCAAAACTATATAACATTATTCATGAAAATGGATAATGTTAAATTTAAACAAAAAGTGTTACCTGGAGATACACTAATTTTTAAAGCTGAATTGATGGAACCTATCAGAAGAGGAATTTGTCATATGCAAGCCTATGGGTATGCAAATAATAAACTAGTAGTTGAAGCTCAATTAATGGCATTAATTACAAAAAAAGCTGAATAATATGAATCAACCATTAGCATATATACATCCGGGTGCTAAAATAGCTACCAATGTTGTTGTAGAACCATTTACTACTATCAATAATAATGTGAGAATTGGTTCAGGTACATGGATTGGTTCAAATGTTACTATCATGGAAGGCGCTCGTATTGGAAAAAATTGTAGAATTTTTCCCGGAGCCGTTATTTCAGCAATTCCCCAAGACCTGAAATTTGAAGATGAGGATTCATTAGTAACCATTGGTGATAATACTACCATTAGAGAGTGCGTTACCATTAATCGAGGTACAAAAGCATATGGTAAAACCGTCATTGGTAAAAATTGCTTGATAATGGCAACAGCTCATGTTGCTCATGATTGTATTATAAAAGATCATGTTATTATCGTAAACGGTGTTACCTTAGGAGGGCATGTTGAAATTGGAGAATATGCCATCATAGGTGGCTTATCAGGAATACATCAGTTTATTCATATCGGTAAACATGTGATGGTTTCAGGTGGATCTTTAGTAAGAAAAGATATACCACCTTACACCAAAGCTGCAAAAGAACCATTGTCGTATGTAGGAATAAATTCTATCGGTTTACGTAGAAGAGGTTTTTCATCTGAAAAAATTAATGAAATCCAAAATATATATAGAATATTATTTCAGAAGAATAACAATACCACTCAAGCTTCACGTATTTTAGAGGCTGAACTAGATGCTACATCCGAAAGAGATGAAGTGCTAACCTTTATTAAAAACTCTCAGCGTGGTATCATGAAAGGGTATTCAAGTGGGTCTTAAAAGAATTTACGTTTTTAGATTAAAAGGTAAAATCAAAAAGAGTGATTAATAAATTAAAATATTTTGCTTATTACTATTAAATCGTAATTCGTGAATCAAAAATCGAAAATTTAGAATATGGCAAGTACATCAGATATAAAAAAGGGATTGTGTATTATATACAATAATGATACCTATAAAATTATAGAATTTCAACATGTAAAACCTGGAAAAGGACCAGCTTTTGTACGTACAAAATTAAAAAGTTTGACAACAGGTAAGGTGTTAGATAATACTTTTTCTGCTGGACATAAAATTGATGAAGTACGTGTAGAAACCAGAAAATACCAATATTTGTATAAGGATGCAGATACGTATCATTTTATGAATAATGATGATTATACACAAATTCAATTACAAGAAGAAATTTTAGACGCACCGGGTTTAATGAAAGAAGGTGAAACACTAACTATTATCGTAAGAGCTGCTGACGAATTGCCTTTAGCTGTTGAAATGCCTGCAAGTGTTATTTTAGAAGTTACCCACACAGAACCGGGTGTAAAAGGAAACACAGCTACCAATGCTACCAAACCGGCAACTGTTGAAACTGGAGCAAGTGTAAATGTTCCTTTATTTATCAATGAAGGTGATAAAATAAAAGTGGAAACTGAAAAAGGTACTTATCAAGAGCGTGTTAAAGGATAAATAACACCATATGAGGATTATATTTTCATTTCTATTATTATTTTTATTCTTTATTTCCTGTAAAGATAAAAACCTTGAACCCGTTAGTAATTTTAATATAGTAACTGTTGATAGTCTGTATACACTTGAAGTGCCAAAAGATATGGAAATAATGAATAGCTTGTATAATCAAGCATCATTACAATACGGAAGTCGTATTAAAGACGCTTATACGGTAGTAATTAATGAAGATAAAAAAGATTTTATTGTTTATTTTCGTCAGATAGGGGTGTATAATGAAGAACTATCAGTTATTAAAAATTATGCAGCTGCTCAAGTCAATTATTTCAGAGAAGAAATGAAAGCTACTAAAATTGAACAATATGATTTAACAGAAATAAACAATTATAATGCGCATCAATTTAGAATTGAACATAGAGTAAATCATTATAAAATGGCATATTTAATTGCTTATATTGAAACCGAAACTGATTTATTTATGATTATGAATTGGACACCTTTAGATAAATTTGATAAATTAGAAAGTGAGTTTAATGATATTAACGGTTCATTTAAACTAATTCAAAAGTAGTTTTCACATGAAACGAGCATGCAAGATTTTGACACCCAAGGGAATGATTAAGAGCGAACAGCATGTGTTACCGCTAAAAAATAAAATTTAAACACATGAAGTTTCCTAGAACATATACTTTACAAGAAGTTTCTAAACTCATTGATTCTGAATATATTGGAGAAGATGATTTTTCTGTATTTGGAATGAATGAAATCCATGTTGTCGAACAAGGAGATATTGTTTTTGTTGACCATCCAAAGTATTACGATAAAGCATTAAATTCAGCCGCTACTGTTATTTTAATAAATAAAGAAGTTGAATGCCCAAAAGGGAAAGCATTATTGATTTCTGATGACCCTTTTAGAGATTTTAATAAGCTTTCAACACACTTTAACCCTTTTAAATCATCTAAAAACTCTATAAGTACTTCAGCATCCATTGGTATAAATACTATACTTCAACCTAATGTTTTTATAGGTAACAATGTAACCATTGGTAATCATTGTATTATCCATTCAAATGTGTCTATTTATGATAATTGCAGTATTGGTAACAATGTTATTATTCATGCTGGTACAATCTTAGGAGCTGATGCATTTTATTATAAAAAAAGAGCAGCTGGTTATGACAGATTAACCTCCTGTGGAAGTGTAATTATTGAAGACAATGTTGAAATAGGAGCAGGGTGCACTATCGATCGAGGTGTAACTGGTCAAACTACGATAAAGAAAGGTTCTAAACTTGACAATCAGATACAAGTGGGGCATGACACTGTTATCGGCGAAAAATGTTTGATAGCATCACAAGTTGGTATAGCAGGATGCTGCATTATTGAAGATGAAGTTACCATTTGGGGACAAGTAGGTACCAATAGTGGAATTACTATTGGAAAAGGAGCAGTGATTTTAGGGCAAACCGGTGTTACAAAATCTGTTGAAGGCGGAAAGTCATATTTTGGAACTCCCATTACCGAATCTCGTCAAAAATTAAAAGAATTAGCAACGCTAAAACGATTGACTAAGGAAAAAAATAAAAGTAAAATTTGATATTTAAAGTTAAAAATAAAGTACTTTTGTTTGATAATAAATCGTAAATCATAATACCAAAATCATAAATCAAATGAGTGTTTTAGTAAATAAAAATTCAAAAATAATTGTTCAAGGTTTTACAGGAAGCGAAGGTACTTTTCATGCAACTCAGATGATTGAATATGGTACAAATGTAGTAGGTGGTGTTACTCCGGGTAAAGGTGGACAAACACATTTAGAGAAACCGGTTTTCAATACTGTTGCTGAAGCAGTTGAAAAAGCAGATGCTGATACAAGTATCATTTTTGTGCCACCAGCCTTTGCTGCAGATGCTATCATGGAAGCAGCAGATGGCGGTATTAAAGTAATTATATGTATTACTGAAGGTATTCCGGTGGCTGATATGGTAAAAGTAAAAGCTTATATTACTGATAAAGATTGCCGATTGATTGGTCCAAATTGTCCGGGTGTAATTACTCCGGACGAAGCTAAAGTTGGCATTATGCCGGGTTTTGTATTCAAAAAAGGGAAAGTCGGTATCATTTCAAAATCAGGTACATTAACCTATGAAGCAGCGGATCAAGTTGTAAAGCAAGGCTTAGGTATTACTACTGCAATTGGTATTGGTGGTGATCCTATTATTGGCACAACTACGAAAGATGCCGTTGAATTATTGATGAATGATGATGCAACAGAATGTATTGTAATGATTGGTGAAATAGGAGGGCAGTTAGAAGCTGATGCTGCAAAATGGATAAAAGCTGACGGTAATAGAAAACCTGTAGTAGGTTTTATTGCAGGACAAACAGCACCTAAGGGAAGAACTATGGGGCATGCAGGAGCTATTGTTGGCGGTGATGATGATACTGCGCAAGCTAAAATGAAAATCCTTGCCGAAAATGGAATTCATGTAGTTAATTCTCCTGCAGAAATTGGTAAAAAAGTAGCTGAGGTTTTAGGATAATAAATATATAATAACAAATAAAAAGCCTGTCTCTTGATAACCATCAAGAGACAGGCTTTTCGTTAACTAATAAAAATAAAAGATTATGTCTTAATCTTTTTAGGTTTTTCTTTCATGTTTTTATCAAGAAAATCAGTCATTGCATTATAGAAATCAAAACGGTTTTCTTCATTACGAAAACCATGTCCTTCATTTTCTTTTAGCATATATTGTACTGTTACACCATTCTTTTTTAATGCTTCTACCATTTGATCAGATTCTGCTTGTACAACACGAGGGTCATTTGCTCCTTGCGCAATAAACAAAGCAGATTTGATCTTATTTACGTTGTAAACAGGACTATTAGCTCTCATCATGATACTATCTTTTGTGTTAGGATCACCAACCATTTCATACAACATTTTCTTATAAGGCTCCCAATATGGCGGAATAGTTTCCATAAAGGTAAACAGGTTAGATACACCTACATAATCTACAGCAGCAGCATATAGATCAGGTGTATTTGTTATTCCAGCTAAAGTAGCATAGCCTCCATAACTTCCTCCATAAATAGCAACACGTTTTGGATCGGCAATACCTTCATCAATTAACCATTTTACACCATCAGTAATATCATTTTGCATTTCTTGACCCCATTTTTTAAATGAGCTTTCCCAGAATTTTTTTCCATAGCCAGTCGATCCTCTGAAATTCATCTGTAATACAGCATAACCTCTATTGGCTAATAGCTGTACTTCAGGGTTAAAACCCCAATTATCTCTAGCCCAAGGCCCACCATGCGGGTTGATAACAACCGGTAAATTTTTAGCTTCTCTACCAACTGGTAATGTAAGATATCCATTAATTGTTAGACCATCTCTAGAAGTATAACTTATGGGTTTCATTTCGGCCATTTGATCAGATTTGATCCAAGGGCTCAGATCTGCTAAATGGTCAAGTCTGTCTGTCACCTTATCATAATAATAATATGATCCTCTAGATTTATCATTACCTACATAAACCAAGAATTTATCTTCATTTTTATTACTTGAAGTAATATAATATTCATTGTCAGATCCTAAATCGTTTTCTAATTTAGAAAAAATACTTTTAGTTTCTTCATCTAAATATTTACGGTTAAGTTTAGCCTTAGTATAGTTAATTACCGTAGGTACTTTTCTTTTTGTTGAATATGAAATTCCATCGACATCAACTTCATCATTTATAAAAATTTCTTCTAACTCTTTCTTTTCCTTTAGATCATACTTTACAATTGCGGTCTTGTCTCTACCCAAGTTTGATACAGCATAAACAATATGCCCGTTATCAAAATCGAAAAACTGAGGGGAGAGTGTTTCTTTAAAATTAGTTGTTATGACTTCAGTAAATGGTTTATTCTCACTTTCTCTATACATTATTGTATTGTCAACACCATTAGTTACATAAGCCAATCGAAGTTTACCATTATGATCTGTACCCCAACCTGTAATATTTCCCGGATTCTCATATAATAATTTCATTTCACCAGAGGTAATATTTATACGATAAGGATCAAAAACTTGCGGAATTCTTTTGTTTAGACCAATAATCATTTCTTCTTCATTATCTTCAAGATCATCAATTATTTGAGCCCTAACACCGTCAAAAGGAGTTAGATCTTTTTCATTTGAACCATCTTTATTAACAGCAAATAAGTGGAAATTTTCGTTTCCCGCTTTGTCTCTTATATATACGAGTCTGTCATTATTAGCCCAAAAATAGCCAGCTAGATCACGATCAGTAACGCTTGTTACTCTAGTGACAGAATCGCTATCAAATTTTCTTACATGAATATTCATCCTATTTTCATAAGGAGCCATGTAGGCTATATATTCTCCATTTGGAGATAATCTGAAAGTTCTTTTTTCTGAATTTTTAAAAAAATCTTCAACAGTGATTGTTGGTGGAGGAGTCAATGTGACTTTGTCGTCTTTTTTTGTGTCTTTACAAGCTATCATTAGTAAAAGAACTAATGAAAGCAGTGCTAATTTTTTCATTGATTATAAATTTAGTAGTTTATTAGAAGACGCCAAGCTAGAGAAAAAGTTACAAGATTTGTTAAATATTATGTTAAAATGATTTATATGCATATATGTATATTTCATTTATAGTAACATAAAGTATTTTACTATCTTTGAATTTGATTAAAAATTTAATAAAATTTATGAAGCTTTTAGAAAACAAAACGGCAATAATCACAGGTGCAACCAGAGGAATTGGTAAAGGAATTGCTGAAATTTTTGCAAAACAAGGAGCCAATGTTGCTTTTACATACAGCTCGTCTGTTGATGCCGCTAATGCTTTAGAAAAAGAATTGAGTTCTTATGGAGTAAAAGCTAAAGGTTATCAATCGAATGCTGCGAATTTTGATGCGGCTCAAGAGTTGGCTAAAAATGTATTGGAAGAATTTGGATCAATTGATATTTTAGTCAATAATGCGGGAATCACAAAAGATAATTTATTAATGCGTATTTCTGAAGAAGATTTTGATAAAGTAATTGAGATCAATCTAAAATCGGTTTTTAATTTGACCAAAGCAGTAATCAGACCTATGATGAAACAGCGTAAAGGCTCGATTATCAATATGAGTTCTGTGGTAGGCGTAAAAGGGAATGCCGGTCAAACAAATTATGCTGCTTCAAAAGCTGGAATACTTGGATTTACTAAATCTGTAGCCTTAGAATTGGGTTCTAGAAACATACGTTGTAATGCAATTGCACCAGGGTTTATTGAAACTGAAATGACAGCTTCTTTACCTGAAGATACTGTAAAAGGATGGAGAGATGCCATTCCTTTAAAACGTGGCGGATCTCCTGAAGATATAGCAAATGCCTGTGTTTTTTTAGCATCTGATATGTCAGCATATATTACAGGACAAACCCTCAATGTTGATGGAGGAATGCTAACCTAAATTTTAGAATTTCGATTTTTGATTGATGATTTTGAAATCGTAAGTCATAAATCATAAATCATAAATTTTTTAATGTCATTATTAACAATTTTTTATATTGCTTCAGCTGTCATCTTAGCATTCTCGCTGACTTTTTTTCAGTATTTCTACAAAACTAAACACAGAAACACAAGAAATACATTATTAGCAATATTGCGTTTTTTTGCTGTTTTTACTTTATTGTTATTGTTGATCAATCCGAAAATAAAATCACAACAATTAATAGAAACATTACCTATACTCAATGTAGTTGTAGATAATTCATCGTCAATTGCATATACTAAACAAGAGGATAAGATTATTAAATTTATAGGGGAGTTAAAAAATAATACACCAATCAATAAAAAGTTTGATGTCAATTATTATGCGCTTACTGATGATCTTTATCAGCAAGACTCCTTTAGTTTTGATAATTCAAAAACGAATATATTAAAAGCACTTCAAACCCTAACATCATTTAACAAAGAGACCATTGCACCGACAATTTTGGTTACTGACGGAAACCAAACCTATGGCTCTAGTTATGAATTCTATAGATCGAATCAACAATTATATCCTGTGGCAGTAGGGGACACTTTGAATTATGATGATTTGAAGATCAATCAAATCAATGTAAATTCATACACCAGCTTAACTAATAAATTTCCGGTAGAAGTTTTTTTAGAGTATGATGGGAATGAAACCATCAATAAGACACTTACTGTAAAACAGCGTAATAACGTAGTGTTTAAAAAACAAATTGAATTTTCTAATCAAGATAACTCACACAAAATATTATTTCATTTACCGGCAAACACTGTGGGAATGCAAAACTATAAATGTACTATCAGTACACTTGAAAATGAAAAGAACACTATAAATAACGTAAAAAACTTTAGTGTAGAAGTAATAGATGAGCAAGCAAAAATTTTAATAGTTAGTGATATAAATCACCCAGATATAAGTATGATTAAACGTTCAATTGAAAGCAATAAACAACGTAAAATATTTGTTGAAAATAATTTAAGTAAGAATATTCAATTAAAAGATTATCAATTGGTTATATTGTATCAACCGACAAAAAAGTTCACCAAAATATTTAATACAATTAAAGATAGCCCTACCAACTTGTTTGTGATAACAGGAACTCAAACGGATTGGGATTTTTTAAATGCTTCACAACAATTTTTCACTAAAAATAAAATTAGCAAAAACGAAAGTTATTCAGCAGTATTTAATCCTAGTTATGATGAATTTATAACTGAAGATATTGGTTTTAATAATTTTCATCCTTTAGAAGATTATTTTGGTGATGTCAATTTTTCTGTTCCGCACAAAACCATCTTATATCAAAGTATTTCTAGTTATAGTACAGAGAACCCTTTATTGGCAACATTTACTGATAATAATAGAAGAGGTGCTGTATTATTTGGTGAAAACAGTTGGAAATGGCGTATGTTTACTAATGTTGAGCAACAATCATTTGAAAAATTTGATATTTTTTTTAATAAATTAATTCAATACCTATCGTCAAATAAACGCTCAAATCAATTAGAGATAACATATAAACCATTTGTATATAATAATAATGATATAATAATTGGCGCACAATTTTTTGATGCTACTTATACATTTGATAATTCAGCTAGTTTACTTTTAACTCTTACTAATAAAACTACTAAAGAAATTAAAAAACTACCATTCACTTTAAAAAATAATGCCTTTGAAGTGGTTTTAAGTAATTTAAATCCGGGAGACTATAATTTTATGGTTTCTGTTGATAAACACAATTTATCTAAAATGGGTAATTTTACAGTTTCTCAGTACAATATTGAACAACAGTTTGTTACAGCTAATACTAGCGATTTAAAAAAGATTGCAAATGCTTCTGAGGGTAACTTTTTTCATATAAATGAGACTGATAGATTACTTACAAATCTATTATCTGATAAAAGGTATGTTACAGTTCAAAAAAGTACAGAAAAAATTGTATCTTTAATCGAATGGAAATGGTTACTAAGTATGATCATTCTGTTTTTTAGTTTAGAATGGTTCATAAGAAAGTATAGAGGACTAATATAATAATCAATTAAATTTTAACAAAATGAGTAACAATCAATTACAATTACCTAAAGCAATTTTACCGATGGTTTTTTTAGCCATCATTGCAATTATACTATTTTCAAAATCATTTGTCACAGTAGATAGAGGTGAAGCAGGCGTATTATGGAAACGCTTTGGCGGAGGTGTGGTTACAGATTCACCACCTATGGGCGAAGGGTTTCATATAGTGGCGCCATGGAATAAAGTGGATGTTTATAATGTACGTCAGCAGAATATGTTTATAAAAGACATGGAAGTATTGTCTTCCAATGGTCTTGAAATAAAGCTAGATGTGTCTATATTGTATCAGCCAAAGGTTGATCAATTGGGTTTTTTGCACAAAACAAAAGGAGAAAATTACTTAGATGTAGTAATTATACCTGAAATACGTTCAGCCGGAAGAAGCATTGTTGGGCGCTATACTCCAGAACAATTGTATTCAAGTAAGCGAGATGTCATTCAGCAGGAAATTTTTAAGGAAGTCTCTAAAAAAGCAATTAGACAATATGTACAAATTAATGATGTTTTGGTGCGAGATGTAACTTTACCACCTACTATTAAAGATGCAATTGAGCGAAAACTAAAGCAAGAACAAGAATCTTTAGAGTATGAGTTTAGATTGGTAACCGCATCGAAAGAGGCAGAACGTCAAATTATTGAGGCAAAGGGTAAAGCCGATGCAAACAAGATATTAAGCGCATCATTAACTGATAAAATTTTGCAAGATAAAGGTATTGAAGCTACTTTAGAGCTATCAAAATCTCCTAACTCAAAAATTGTCATTGTTGGTAGTAGTAAAGATGGGCTTCCTTTGATCTTAGGTAATAATTAATCGAAAAGAATTTCCCTAGGCTCTGCCTCGGGGATAGTCGGTTTCAAGAATTTTTTTTAAAAATTATTTAAAACTAAAAAAAGCCAGTGTATAACTGGCTTTTTTTAGTTTTTATCTCTATCATTTATTCTAATTTTATCTTTAGAAACTTTTCCTTTTTTAATAGCTCTATAGTTTTCATAACATTCTAATACAGCTTCTATTACCTGCAAATCACTGGCTTTTCTTATAAAATTATTAGAATAATTACATTCTTTTAAGAGGTCATTTAGTTCTTTACGACTCATATCCATATAATCCATCAAGATCTCTCTACTAAATTTTTCCTCCATGATATTCCTTAACCTATCCTCTTTTTTTAGTTTTCTTAATTTTTTAAGTTCTTTAGGTTTTTTTCCAAATTTTTGATACCAAAAATCAAGCGGATTAAAAAAAGCACCGGCCACCGAAGTATAATCTTTTGTTTGTGGTCTACCAACTTCATAAGCTTGTGGCAATCCGTCAATATGAATTCTGGCAAATTGATCACTAGGGACATTTTTTGCATCAATCACAAGCACACCAATTAAATTATGGGCTTTAACTGTAACTTCATTAATATTAATTGTTTTTTCGTGAATTGCAATTTCTAATTCATTTCCTTTCAATAGATCTTTAGTTACTCTTAATTTAATTGATTGGTAACCAATATAAGAAATAAAGATAGTATCATTAGCTTGTGCAGGAATTTGAAACTCTCCTTTACTATTAGTAATAGTACCTTCTACAGAATTTAAATTAATTATGTGAGCACTTTGCAGAGGTTTTTTATCATTGACATTGATTATTCTACCTTTTAAATTTTTGATAGAATCTTGTATAGCAAGGCTAGATACTTTTTCTTGTGAAAAAACTGAGCTTACAAACATAAATGTTAATAATGTATAAACTATTCTTTGCATGTGGCAATGATACTAATAATTCAATAAATATTAGTTAAATAATTACAAAAAGGATACCAAAATATAACAAGCTCCAAATTATAAATAACAGATCCCAATATTTATATATTTTCATCACATTTCTATTTTGGAATTTGGGTTGTGTTATTTGGAATTTTTAAAAATGTGCACACGAGAAGATTCGAACTTCCACATTCTAATGAATACTAGCCCCTCAAGCTAGCGCGTCTACCAATTCCGCCACGTGTGCAATAGAAGTGTGTAAAACTAAATAAAAGTTTATCAAAAAGGCTTAATTTTTTTTAAAATGTGACCTGACTAAAATCCTAACCTTTTATCATAGTTCTAGTATAGGGTCAGTATACTTGCTACAATAATATATATGTATAAATTCTGACTTTTTAAACCTTATCTTTGATATAGCCATCTTTTTATTATATTTAACATGTAATCAATCAATTATGTATAATTTCTTAAATGGGTAAATTGAAAGTGAACATAATTATCAGTATCTGTCTATTTATTCCATTTTTGATAATGGGGCAAAATCAATCGTCTAAGTTTAAGCATCTCACTTCAGAAAATGGTTTATCGCAGTCTACAATAACTTGTATACTAAAAGATAGTAGAGGGTTTATGTGGTTTGGTACTGAAGATGGGCTTAATAAATATGATGGTACCAGTTTTATTGTTTATAGGCATATGCCAGATGATAGTGAAAGTTTAAGTAGTAGTTATATTACTTCAATTGTAGAGCAAGAAGATGGGTTCTTGTGGATTGGCACAAAAAACGGGTTAAATTATTTTAACCCGAATAATGAAAAATTTAAACAATATCTGCACGACCCTAACGATACAAAGAGCTTAGGCCATAATGAGATTAATACACTACAAATAAGTAATGACGGGCGTCTTTTAATAGGAACACCAAACGGTCTCAATTTATTTGACCCTGATACAGGGTTTTCAAAATATACTTCTGTCAATACCAAGAATAGCTATAATGTAATTTCCATGGTTCAAGATAAGGAAAGGTATTTGTGGGTATTAAGCTCAGAAATGCTGGAGAGAATAAAAATAGATAACGGATCTTTTTCTAAAGTACAATTTCAGAAATCTTTTAAAAGTTCTTTTAAGTATACAATGCTTCTTGATTCATTGAATTTATGGATAGGAACCGATAATGGACTCGTCAGGTTTGATTTGCGAACTGAAGCCTCTAATATTTACAGGTTTTCTGGTTTAAATAAATCTAAGAATAAAAGAAATAATATTTTATCTATCATTAATGGCCAATTGGGTTCATTGTGGTTGGGAACAAATGGTGGAGGGTTGATTCACTTTGATAAAATAACAGGTCAATTTAAAACTATTTTACATGATCCTTACAATCGCTTAAGTCTCAACTCGAACTCAATAAAGTCAATGTTTCTTGATGAATCAGAAATATTATGGCTAGGTACATATGGGGGTGGCATCAATAAATATGATCCCGATCAATTTAAATTCAAGCATTATAAATATCTTCCAGGCGATAGAAATAGTTTAAGTGAAAATACAGTACGATCTATTTTAGTAGATAGAGATGGAGAGCTATGGGTGGGAACACACGGTGGATTAAATCGTATTAATCGCAAGACTAACCGTATAAAGACCTATAAATATGATCAAAACAATCTTACCGCTATCTCCTCCAATATGGTTCGTGCTTTGTGTGAGGATTCAAAAGGAATTATTTGGGCAGGTACTTGGGGGAGTGGTCTAAATAGTTTTAATAAACGAACTGGCATATTCAAACGCTACATTAGCTTACCTACGAGAGCAGATTCTATAGGTCAGGTTCGAGTTTTAAAAGCCGATAACCAAGGTAATATTTGGGTGGGTGGTAATGGACTATGGAGATTCAACCCATTAACTAACAAATATAAAAGCTATTTTTATGATGAAAATAATAATAATAATAATAATAATAATCTGAGTATTAATTCAATTAATACTTTACATTTTAGCAAGAGTGGATTATTATGGGTAGGTACTTCTCAAAACGGACTCAATAGTCTAAATATGAATTCAAATATTATTAAGGAATACCTTCATGATCCGAAAGATACATTGTCTATTAGTCATAAACATGTTACGAGCATAGCTGAAGACAGAAAAGGATCACTATGGGTCGGAACCTATGGAGGTGGACTCAATGTACTTGATATTTCAAATGGGATTTTTCAGCATTATAACACAAGTAATGGCCTGTTGAATGATGTGATCTATGGTATTTTAATTGACAGTAAAGATTTTATCTGGTTTACAAGTAATGCTGGCCTGGGTAGGTTCGATCCGAATACAAAAGAATTCAAGTATTTTGGGGTTGAACATGGAATTCAAAGCGATGAATTTAACGCAGGTGCCTATTTTAAAAGTACAGAGGGAGAATTCTTTTTTGGTGGCATTAATGGTTTTAACGCATTCTACCCTAATGCTATTAATAGCAACAAAAAAACATCAAAAATCATATTCACAGATTTTCAACTTCTAGACGAAAAAAGAACATTTACAGTTAACAAAATTTTAGACAAACACATATCACGAGCCGAGCATATTAAACTAAAACATAATCAAAACACTTTCTCACTTAAATTCGCTGAATTGAATTATTCTGAAAATGTTGATAATAGCTATGAATATCAGCTTGACGGTTTCGAAAAAGATTGGCAGTATCTTGGAAAAAAGCAAACCATAACTCTTGGAAATTTGAATCCCGGGGTCTACACCCTTAATGTAAGGGTACATAATGATTTAACAAAAAAAACGACAATTAATATCACTATCTCACCTCCATTTTGGAAATCTAACTGGGCTTATACTGCTTATGTCTTAACTATTATACTCATTACCTCTTTGATTTATAGAAACGTAATGAAGATCAAACGCATTAGAAGACAATTTGAATTAAAAATCAGAAACTGGGAAAATGATACTAATACTCAAGCAAAACTTTCTAATACCACACTTTCGCTTAAAAAAGTACAGATAACATCGACAAATCAACGGTTTTTAGAGCGGACTATTAAAATTGTAGAAAATAATATAGAAGATTCCAGCTTTGATGTTGAAAAGTTTGCAAGCGAAATGTTTATGAGCAGATCTCAATTACATCGTAAGTTAAAAGCATTAACAGGATATTCAACAACTGAATTTATTAGGATGATCCGCCTAAAAAGAGCAGCTCAATTGCTTCAAGGAAATTCTGGAACGGTTTCAGAAATTGCCTATAAAGTAGGATTCGATAATATCGGATATTTTTCTAAATGTTTTAGAGAAACTTTTGGAAAACCGCCTTCCCAGTATACTATGTAAACAGAATTTTTGTTACTCATTTTTGGCACATATCTGTAAGAAATTGCAACATATGTAGTGCTTTATTTACTCCTCACTTGCTACATTTACCAGACACATTTTATAACAAACCTTCTGGTAGCAATAATATCAGTATAAAAAATCATCTAATGAAATTGAAATATCTCCTACTCACCTTATTATTTCTAACTGTAACATTTACAAGTTTTGCACAATCTGTCAATAAACATTCTTATAAAAAAGCCAAGGTATATTTAGACAACCATCGTATTCTAACAGTAACTAACCTTGAAATTAATAGTGTTAAAGCAACTTTTTTAAATTCTACAAACAACAAACAAGAAGAAGCAGTAATGAATACTATAAAACTTATAAGGATACCTAAAGGAAATCATATGTGGCAAGGCGCATTGTATGGAGCGGGCACCATGGCTCTTACAGCTGTTCTGATAGATATACAACCAGATGATCCTTCAGGTCTAGGCATAGAACGAAAACATGGAGCTGGTTTTTACCTTGGACTTACCGCAGGAGGAGGGGCATTAGGAGCTCTTATCGGGTCATTATTCCCAAAATGGAAATCAGTTTATTCCGGCGGGAAATTTATTAGTCAAAATCTACCAATTAATCTAGGTCTATCTACCCAAAATGAGCAAGTTAATTTTAAAATTACAATATCAATATGAGCACATTAAAATTGAAAATGGTCTTATTATTTTGTCTTGTTTCAATGACCTGTATGAGTCAAAAATGTAAGAACTCAAAAAAAATGCACAGAAGAGCACAAAAGCATTTTGTAGAAGAAAAAATAGAAAAAGCGACTAAACCGAAACCTATGTTTTCAAAATTTAGCCAAGCAGGAAGCTCTACCTTCGTGAGATCAACTAATAACTATTATTTAGGGTTTGTATTGGCACGAGAATTTGGTAGAAGAATTGATATTATGGATGATAACCCTTTGGTGATTCAATTTAAAAATGATAGTATCATAACTCTATATCCTAATAGGTCAGTCCTAGGGAAATTTTCCTTACCAGTAACAATAGAAGTTAATAGACCTTTTTATAAAGTGAGTCGTAAGCAATTAGAACTTTTTGCTTTACAACCAATCCTTCATGTCAAAGTGTATTTTACTTCTGATAAAGTCTCTGAGGAAAAAAGGGGAGTAGATGATCTAGGAACTTTCTTTGACTATGAAATTCTTAATAAAAATTTCCAATCTAATTGTATAAATACTGCAAATTGTATACTTCAATTATAATTCTATAAGATATGTTTAAAAAAACTCTATTATGTTTTAAGATACTCATTTTAATGTTTATAACATCTTATGCACAAGACAAAGAAAATGGATTCTATTTTGATGTACATTTTGCCTACAATAATATTGGTAGCGAATTTGATGGTGAAAGAATATTGATAGCAGCAAATGATGTTTTTGCAGTACCTGATTTTAGTGCCGGAATAGGGTTCGGATTATCAATGGGCTATCGATATGAAGAATTATATATAGAATTAGCTTTTCAACGGACGCAGCATGATTTTATTTGGACAGGAATTGAAGGTGATGCCGTTCACAGTATTTGGAGCATCAATCTTAGAAGATTATTTCTAAAAGATTCAAGATTACAACCTTTTTTGCAATTAGGCTGGACACCGGTAATGCCACTTAGAGTAAATGATGGCGCATTATTAGTATCTCAAAGCCTTACCAGCGATGCTATTTTTATTGGAGATATCTCCAACTTCAACGCAGGTGGAGGCATTGAGTTTGCATTAAAAACAAAAATATCTGTACGCCTGAGTATAGTTTATAAAAGAGCAAAATATGTAAGCGTAGAAAGCAGTGAAGAAAATGTTGCTATTAAATTGGAGGAAAATATTAGTGCAGATGATCTTAATATGACTCTTGGTTTTATTTTTGTTCTATAACAATAATAGATTGACACTATAAACCTGAGTTCGATTAATATTTCGTTTACAGTTTGAATGAATTTTCACATATACTTCTCCAAATTTCCTCAAAATATCTAGATATTCATTCTAAAATTTGGAGAAGTATATGTGAAAATTCACCAAATCCGAAGGGAAATCAAATAAAAGACAATCTTTTTCGAGTAAAATATTTGAAATAACTCGTTATTCCAAATATTTTATTCTTCTCCCGAGGCTTCGGGATTACCTTTCCTTTAATTTCTGTAAATAGAACTATTAATCAAACTCAGGTTATAAAGTATAAAAACAAATATGTTTGGCATAATCATCATGTAAAAAAGGTAGACATAATTAATTTGTAAATCTAAATAATTATGAATTGGTATTTAAAAGTTTTAACAAATCGATCAACACTTTTGGATAAAAAATTTGTTGACCTTTATATCTAAATTATATCAAATTAAAGGCGTAAAAACATAAAACCTTGCAAATCATAGAGTTTGCAAGGTTTTGGTCTTTTTAGTTTCCTGAAAAGTGACCTGGCTGGGGCTCGAACCCAGGACCCTCTCCTTAAAAGGGAGATGCTCTACCAACTGAGCTACCAGGTCAATCAATTTCGGATGCAAATATA
>VAPL010249508.1_pt1 | contig 28328 bp, 28 predicted proteins | sample 3395061 | NCBI WGS metagenome assembly VAPL01 (sample SAMN08290444, study PRJNA428436) | hydrothermal vent metagenome | isolation source: Deep-sea hydrothermal vent chimney 2 | place: Pacific Ocean: Juan De Fuca Ridge | depth 2182 m m | reverse complement strand
TTTAATAGACTACTTGTGGCAAGCGTAAGTTATAAAAATGAATTTAGGTACAAACACGGATAGTCATAAAATTATTTCTAAAAAAATTCTTTCATTCTATCAAAGAATGATCTTTCATTTTTCCCTGGCTTTGGAATGAAATTTGATGACGTTCTGAGCTTAAGTAATATTTCTTGCTCTTCTTTAGTCACTTGTTTTGGTGTCCAGACATTTACATGAATCAATTGATCTCCTGCCCCGTAACCATTGATATCTTTAATCCCTTTACCTCTCAGCCTTAATATCCGACCTGATTGTGTTCCTTGCTCTATTTTAATTTTTACTTTACCATCAATTGTTGGAACTTCAACAGAGGTGCCAAGTACAGCATCTACAAAATTCAAGTGTAAATCATATACCACGTTATTACCCTCTCTTTTAAGGAATTCGTCTGGTTTTTCTTCTATTAAAATTAATAAATCACCCGGAGGCCCTCCGCTAGGACCATTATTTCCTTTCCCGGACATGGAGAGTTGCATGCCTTCCTCAACTCCCCCTGGGATTTTAATATCTATTACTTCTTCCTTTTGTTGTAGACCACTATTGTCAACTCCCGGAGGGCGCCTATCTATTAATTTCCCAGAGCCATTGCAAGAGTGACATGTTGTTGCAGAAACCATCTGGCCGAGCATGGTATTCACTACCTTTCGCAATTGACCTGTGCCACCACATGTCTGGCAATCTTTATAGCTTACACCATCGGCAACCACCAACCTATTGACCTTAATTTTCTTTTCGGCTCCGTGGGCTATTTCATCAAGAGTAAGTTTAATTTTTATTCTTAAGTTAGATCCACGACGCCCAGAACTTCTACCTCCGGATCCTCCGCCACCAAAAAAACTTTCGAAAGGACTGTGTCCTCCAAAAACGTCTCCGAATTGCGAAAATATATCATCCATGGACATTCCTCCACCTCCGTGTCCTCCGGAACCGCGCATTCCTTCATGACCAAACCGATCGTATTGCTGTCGTTTTTGATCATCTGACAATATTTCATAAGCTTCGGCAGCTTCTTTGAACTTCTCTTCTGCTTCCGGATTATCAGGATTTTTGTCGGGGTGATACTTAACTGCTATCTTCCTGTATGCTTTCTTCAATTCATCCTTAGCAGCAGATTTTCCAACACCAAGTATTTCGTAGTAGTCTCTTTTTGACATGCTTATGCTCCTAAAACAACTTTTGCAAACCGAATGACCTTTTCATCCAGGTAATAACCTTTTTCTACAACATCAATAATTTTGCCTTTGAGTTTTTTCTTATCTACAGGCATTTGACTTATTGCTTCATGAAATTCTGTATTAAACTCAGCACCCTTTTTATCTTCCATTGGCTTTAGCCCTTTTAACTTAAGAATATTGCTAAATTTATTGCTTATCAAATCAAAGCCTTCTTTGAATGCTTTGTGATCTTTGCTCTCTTCAAGGGCTTTTTGCGCTCTTTCAAAATCGTCCACCACAGGCAACAAGGCCGACATAAGATCTTCATGAGCAGATTTTATTAGTTCCAATCTTTCTTTGGCTGTCCTGCGCCTAAAATTTTCAAATTCAGAATATAGCCTTAAATACTTGTCTTTAGCTTCTTGAAGCTCCGTATTTAGTTGTTGTATTTCCTTATCATTACCTTCTTCTTCAGGAGAATTTTCATCGTTGATTTTCACATCAGGTTGCTCAACTTCAACCTCGCCATTCACATTTTCTTTCTCAACTTTTTCTTTACCCATTTCTTTTGTCATTTTTCACGAAAATTTTGAACATAGTCAAATAACAATCTTTTTGCCAAAATTGAATTTTATGACATATTGACACAATTAGTTATTCATTGACTTCCACAGCAGGTCTTTGAGCTTGTCAATGCCAAAATTTGTAAGCGAAGAAATAAAAGCAAAATCAATATTTCCTGGTAGTTCCTTGCTCAACTCTTCTTTTAGCTCTTCATCCAGTAGGTCTGATTTTGTAATGGCCAGTACGCGTTGTTTATCGAGTAATTCGGGGTTGTATTTTCTAAGCTCTTCTAATAAAATTTTATAGTCTTTAATCAGGTCATTGGAATCGGCCGGTATCATGAAAAGTAAAATAGAATTTCTTTCAATGTGTCTTAAAAATCTATGACCAAGACCCTTTCCTTCTGCTGCACCTTCGATTAGGCCTGGAATATCAGCAACAATAAATGATTTAAAATCCCTGTAACTCACCACCCCAAGATTGGGAACCAAGGTGGTAAATGGATAATCGGCGACTTCGGGTTTTGCAGCTGAAATTACTGATAACAAGGTTGATTTTCCAGCATTTGGAAAGCCAACCATTCCTACATCTGCAAGGACTTTCAATTCAAGAATTATCCACTCTTCAACTCCAGGCTCACCTGGCTGCGAATATCTTGGCGTTTGATTTGTTGGTGTTTTGAAATGGTGATTACCCAGTCCTCCTCTACCTCCCGATGTTAAGATAATTTCCTGTCCATCTTCTGTTATTTCTATGAGCTTCTCATTGGTCTCTGAATTGAGTGCTATGGTGCCGAGAGGAACTTCCAATACTACATCTTTGCCGCTAAGGCCAGATCTTATTCCACCTTCACCCGGTTTGCCTTCCGTTGCAATTGCATGTCTTTTATACTTTAAATGAAGTAATGTCCAAAGCTGTTGGTTGCCTCGTAAAATAATGTGACCTCCTCGACCCCCGTCTCCTCCGTCGGGGCCTCCTTTCGGAACATATTTTTCTCTTCTGAAATGGGCAGATCCTGGTCCTCCGGCGCCAGATCGGGAACAAAGTTTTACGTAGTCAATAAAATTTGGTGAAGACAAAACAGTCTAATTTTTAAGGGAATCAATTGTCGTGCAAATATCGTTAAATATTTTATCCTCATTTCCAACTCCCTCTATCGGCAGGTGTTTTCCTTGCTTGTGGTAATATTCAATCAAAGGCAGTGTTTTTTCTTTATAAATATTTATCCTGTTTTCAATCCTTTCGTCTGTTTGATCTTCGGCTCGTCCAGAAGTTTTACTTCGTAACTTTAATCTGGCTTTGAGTTCATCATCAGCAACCTCTAGTGAAAGCATAATAGATATGGCCATATTTTGTTTATTAAGCATTTCATCAAATGCTATTGCTTGAGTCACAGTTCTGGGAAACCCATCAAATACAAAACCTTTGGTACTGCGACTATTATCTATTTTATCTTTCACCATTCTAATTACTAACTCGTCTGGCACCAGATTTCCATCGTCAATGTAATCATGTGCAAGTTTGCCAAGATTAGTACCTTCTCCCATATGTTGTCGAAATAAATAACCTGTGGAAAGATGAATAAGATCATATTTATGAGTGATTTTCTTACTCTGTGTGCCTTTTCCCGCACCCGGAGGGCCGAATAAAATGATATTTAGCATTACTTTAAATCTTTAATATTAGATGCTCAAAATTTTCTTAATCGTATTAATTGGTCGCATTTCTAATTCCAATCCTGTTTTTAATATTATGAATTGAAATTAATATTGGCGTTTTATTATTCAATTAGTTTATAAATACCCTTTAAATTTCTTCCGTATTCATCATAGTCAAGTCCATAACCGACAACAAATTTATCCGGTATTTCAAATCCAATGTATTTTAATGGAACAGTTTTTTTAACTGCTTCCGGTTTATACAATAATGTCAGTATTTCTATTGATTTTGCCCCAAGGTCTTTAAATTCTTCCAAAACATGATTTAATGTTTTGCCTGAGTCAACCACATCTTCAATGATTATAATATTTCTATTAAAGATATTATGTTCCAGCCCCAGTAATTCTTTTATTTTTCCGCTTGACTCCATTTTTCTATAAGATTTTAATTTTATGAAAGACACCTCCGCAGGAATAGTAATTTCTCTAAAAAGGTCTGCCGTAAAAATAAATGCACCATTGAGGATAGATAGGAATAAAGGTTTTTTGTTAATATAATCTTCATTTACTTGTTTGGCGATTTCGCTTACCCTTTTATTAATTTTTTCTTCAGAAATATAAATCTCAAAATTCTGGTCGTGAATTTGCATAATTACGTCAAATAAGTAGGATATCCTGAAATGGGCTGCAAATATATATTAATTATCAATTTTGAAACCTTCTTATAAGTAATTAAATAGCATTTTGTATATCAACACCATATCATTTATGTCTTTTTTTGATACCTTTTCATGGTTGCTATGTGCACTTTCTATAGGTGGCCCTATAAAGCACCAATCGATAGGATAGGGTGATTGCTGGATTTCTCTTGCGTCACTTGACCCATGAGCCTCTATTTCTACCTGAAACGAAATTTCATTTTCAATGGCTTTCTTAACAATATTATTTATAAATGACCTTCGCGGAATATTTATATCGCGAAAAGAAACTACTACTCCATTATGAAAGGAAATACCATCAGATATCCAGGTGATATCTGAAATCAGCATTTTTCTAATCTGAAATTTTTCATATAAAAACTTCACAAGAAATGGAACTGATCCACCACCGTGTTCTTCCCAACAAGAAAAAACTAATGCTCCATTTTCAAGGGTTTCCGCAATCGTTAGCAGATTTAAAATACCAACCCTATTGTCTAAATACGGAGAAATAATGAAATCACTGCTTTCTTGAAAATTACTTTTATAAGACAAACTTGTCCCGGAAATTATTGCTCGTCCAAATTTGTAGCGCATCTGGTTTTCTTTATTCATGGCCAACTTACACTCAATATCTCCGAGCTCATCTTTTCCGATAAGTATTTCGTCACCAGATACTTCTGGCCCTCCAATATGGATTAGCTGATCTTGATATCGAACTGTAAACCCTGTTGTATCCATATGAGCAAAAGCCGCAACTTTTGGTTTTCCGAAAACCAGTACCACACAATCCTGAAATTCTTCTCCATGATATATTTGCGGTTTTACTTTCCAGCTTGGAACCTGCTGATCTACATATTTTAATATAAATTCCTTCATATTTCCTTCTTCTCCAGAAGGGCTATGTACATCCAATAGCGATTTTAATAGTTCTGTCATTACTTATTTATTTGAATTGCAATTAGCATTCATCAACAAAAGATTTGACGTTAAAGCGTATTTGAGATTATTTGAATTCTTACCGAAGCTCGAAAATATTTCTTTTGAATTCATCTTCTCAGAAACTTTTATAATTGTCTGAATTTTATTTGTTGAAGCAATTTGAACATCAAAATTTTGGCTATTACTAATTTTTTCATTCATTATACTGATGTTAATAAGTTAATAACTTTGCGTTTAATTAGAAATGAAGAACTAAATTTGCGGTTTAGAATGATTTGTAAAATATTGATTAATATTTAGAAGGAATTATTTGTGGTCAATTTTAGTTTAATTTTGAATAATTGAGATTATACTTTTTCTGTAACCAGTACAATATTAATTTCTTAGCATAAGCCTTCAAAGTGATTTATTTTTTTTATCATAATTATTTTATTTTTACAACTACAAAAAATATCATTGACTTTTCAATAATTTATGGAGACAACAATTGCGCTTTTAGTCATTGGCCTGATCGTACTTATTCTTGGAGGCGATTTTCTGGTTAAAGGTTCATCAAGCATTGCATTGCGTCTTCATCTTTCACCTCTGGTTGTAGGCCTCACGATTGTTGCATTTGGGACATCATCTCCAGAGTTGTTAATTTCCATCCAATCCGCGCTTAAGGGTAGTCCGGATATTGCTATGGGTAATGTGATAGGTTCCAATATTTGTAATCTGGCATTGGTGCTAGGGCTCACTGCGGTAATTAGCCCTGTGAAAGTACAAAGTAACAGCATCAAGATTGATTGGCCAATGACCATGGGAGCTTCCATTTTGCTTTTTTTGGTAGTTCGCAAAGGGTATATTGAAGCTATTGAAGGTATATATTTTTTACTGATACTTTTCACCTACCTGTTTTTTATTATCTGGAAATCAAGAAAGGATGTGAAAGCTTCCAGGCTTGAATCAGAAAAGGAAGATATACCAGATGTGCCTGCCGCACAGATATGGAAAGACATTATTTTTATTGTCATAGGATGTATCGGGTTGTATTTTGGTAGTGAATGGTTTGTTGGCAGTGCCAAAGAACTTGCATTGAATCTTGGGGTTGAAGAAAGAGTAGTCGGTCTGACCGTTGTTGCGCTTGGAACAAGTCTGCCAGAATTAGTTACAGCAGCTGTTGCTTCTTTAAAGGGTCAAACTGCTTTGGCTTTGGGTAATCTTATGGGATCTAATATTTTTAATATTCTTTCAATTTTGGGAATAACCAGTATTATACAAACTATTAATGTTCATGAAGTTATATTAAGCAAAGACATCATTTGGATGCTGCTAATTACCATAATAGTTTTGCCACTAATAATCATCCGCCGTGAAGTAGGGCGTATCGATGGGATTATTTTACTGGTGTTTTATATAGTTTATGTTTATACTGTTGTTGTTTAAAAAAAGAAATTGAATTTGTATTAAACGTATTTTTGCAGTTAAGTTTTGCAGTAAAAGTCAACACTTCATTTTTATTGTTCCCTCAATTAATCAAATTTAGAAAATGCGATTTAGCGAAATTTGAGTTTTCAGGATACTTTTCCCATCAAAATCTATTATTGAATCAAGAATTTCTAAAGTCATTATTTCGTAGTTTAGTATTTACTTGACTTAATTATTCTCTAATAGGATGAAAATTCAATTTGATAAGATATTCAGAAATTACCTGGTTATAGACATCGAGACATCATCTTCGTTTGAATCTTATGAAGATATGGACGAAAGGATGCAATTGCTTTGGGACAAAAAAGCATCTTATATGAAGTCGGAATCAGAATCAACTTTTGCTGATCTATATTTTGATAAAGGGGCAATATTTGCAGAATTTGGAAAGGTGATATGTATATCTGCAGGTATATTCACCGAAGAAGAAGATAAATCTATTGGATTCAGAATAAAATCATTTGCTCTGGATTCTGAGAAAGAAACATTGATAGCATTTAAAAATTTAGTGGAATCAAAATTTGATAGTAAATACTTGCGTATGGTTGCCCACAATGGGAAGGAATTTGATTTCCCTTATTTGTGCAGGAGAATGCTTGTGAATGAGATTGATATTCCCGAAGCACTAGATATTCGAGATAAAAAGCCATGGGAAATAAACCATATCGATACCATGGAATTGTGGAAGTTTGGAGACAGAAAAAATTTTACGTCTTTAGACCTGTTAGCGGCATTGTTTGGTGTGCAATCTAGCAAAAATGATATTGACGGAAGCCAAGTAAATAATGTGTATTATAAGGAAAATGATTTGGAAAGAATTTCCAAATATTGTCAGCGTGATGTAATGGTAACTGCGCAGGTATTTCTCAAGCTCAATGGCTTTCATAAAATTGACGATAAAAACATCAAATATATTTAGTGAGTAAAAAAGAACTTTCAGATTCAACAGCAATATTGCATGTAAAGAACTTGCAGGTCAGTTTTATGCATCATGGGCATGAGACAAGAGCTGCAGATAATCTTAGCTTTAGTTTGCATCAAGGTGAATCCATTGGAATAGTTGGGGAGTCAGGTTCGGGAAAATCCGTTACCGCATTGTCCATCATGAATCTACTTAATTCTCCACCTGCGTTGATCAATTCAGGAGAGATAAAGTATAATTCCAGAGATTTTGGTTGGGTTGATACCTTGAAACTATCGAACAACAAACTAAGGTCCATCCGTGGAAATGAAATCGCCATGATTTTTCAGGAGCCAATGAGTTCGCTCAATCCGGTATTCACTTGTGGCAACCAAGTAGAAGAGGCACTTAAAATTCATCTAAAGTTAGATGCTAAAGAAGTCAGGGCAAAGACACTGGATCTTTTTGAAGAAGTACAATTGCCAAGACCTGAAAAGATTCTGGATGCTTATCCTCACGAACTATCGGGAGGGCAAAAGCAAAGGGTAATGATAGCCATGGCCATGTCGTGCAACCCGAATATACTTATTGCTGATGAACCAACTACCGCATTGGATGTGACAGTGCAATCAAATATTCTCAGGCTGATGGAAGGGCTACGAGAAGATCATGATACGTCTCTTATATTTATAAGCCATGATTTATCTGTAGTTGCCGAGGTGGCTGATCGAATTTTAGTAATGTATGACGGCAAAATTGTAGAAGAAGGGAACGTTTTCGATATTTTCAATCACCCTGAGCATCCATATACCAAAGGATTATTGGCCTGTCGGCCCAGGCTGGATATAAAAATGAAGAGATTGCCTACGGTAAATGATTTTTTGTCAGCAGGAGAAAATGATTATAAAGTAGAAAATAAAAAATATAACTCCTTAGGGGAGGCACTTTTACTTAATGCAGAACTAAAAAAGGAGACTGTTCAAAAAAGATTTGATGTAATCCAAGGAGGCCCTATTCTTAGAGTTAAAAACCTAACAGCTACATTTTCGATAAAAAAAGGTTTATTTGACAAGGCCAAGGAAAAAATAATTGCTGTTGATGATGTGAGTTTTGAGATATACCCGGGAGAGACTGTTGGTCTGGTTGGGGAATCGGGTTGCGGCAAGACTACCTTGGGAAGAACAATAATAAGGCTTAAAGACGCAGATGCTGGGGAGATTATTTTTGATGGCCATAGAATTCATGAGATGAAAGGAGAGCCTCTCAGGCAGCTGAGAAAGAAAATGCAAATCATTTTTCAGGACCCATACTCATCTCTAAACCCCAGACAAACTGTTGGCAAGGCTATATCTGAGCCATTAAAAATTCATAATATTATAAATGATAAAAACAAAAGGAAATCGAGAGTTTACGAAATGTTAGAAAAGGTTGGTTTAAATCCAGCACATTACAATAGATTTCCTCATGAGTTTTCGGGGGGACAAAGACAGCGTATTTGCATTGCAAGAGCACTGGTTACAAATCCGCAATTTATTATTTGCGATGAATCTGTTTCTGCATTAGATGTGTCCGTTCAAGCGCAAGTTTTAAATTTACTAAATGACTTAAAAAAAGAATTTGGGTTTACAAACCTGTTTATTTCCCATGACTTATCCGTAATAAAATTTATGGCAGACCGGATATTTGTTATGAAAAGCGGTAAGTTGGTGGAGATTGGTTATCCCGACGCATTGTTTGACAGACCAAAAGAAGAATACACCAAAAACCTGATTAATGCCATACCGAAAGGCGATGTGGAAGATATCCGCAAAGCACAATTAAGAAGAAGACTCGCATATGCGAGAAAAACATTATTTGAAAACGAATGAAAAAAAATAAAAACCGTGGGAAGAAAAAATCCCACTATAGTGAAATCAGAAAACTGATACAAGAAATACTTAGTGATCAGAAAAACAAAAAGCTATCTCATAGGCAAATAATAAGAAAACTGGATGTCCATGATAAGAAAACAAAAAATACTGTAAAATCCATATTAGCTGAATTTAGTAAAAATGGGCCAAAAGGAGGGAGAGAGGAAAAAGCGACACTTTCCGACAAAGAGATCGTAGGAAAAGTTGATTTTGTAAATCCAAGATTTGCATTTATTGTTTCTGAAGAGCGAGAAGATGATGTAATGGTAAAGGCCGAAAACCTTAAGGGTGCCTTCGATGATGATACCGTAAGAGTTAAACTATTTGAATCAACATCAGGCCGGGGACGAATAGAGGGGAAAGTCGTTGAAATTATAAATCGCTTCCGCACAGAATTTGTCGGTAGGCTGGAGGTATCTCCAAAATATGCCTTTGTTATCCCTGATTTCAAAAAAATGCATTATGATATTTTTGTGTCTTCAGCTAATCTCAACAAATCAGGTCACAATGATAAAGTAATAGTAGAAATCAAGAAATGGCCTTCACATGATAAAAACCCTGAAGGAAAGGTAATCAATGTGCTGGGAAAATCAGGTGAAAATGATGCGGAGATACACTCTATTATGGCCGAATTTGGTTTGCCATTTAAGTTTCAGGATGATGTTGATCAACAAGCGAATAAAATTAAAGATGGGGTAACAGACAAGGAGATCGCTTTGAGAAGAGACATAAGAGATATAATCACTTTTACCATCGATCCTCTAGATGCCAAAGATTTTGATGATGCAATTTCCATTAGAAAACTGAGCAATGGCAACCACGAAGTGGGCATACATATTGCTGATGTCACGCACTACATCAGGCCGGAGACCCTACTAGAAGAAGAAGCCAAAGATCGTGCGACCTCAGTTTACCTTGTCGATCGCACCATTCCTATGTTGCCTGAAAAAATATCAAATGAACTTTGTTCTTTGAGGGCAAATGAAAATAAGCTTACATTTTCAGCAATATTTGAACTCAATGAGCAAGCACAGATCAAGAATGAATGGTATGGTAAGACAGTAATTTATTCCGATAGGAGATTTACATATGAAGAAGCCCAGGAGCGAATCGAAAATAAAGAAGGAGATTATGCAGAGGAGTTGGCGATCTTAAATGAACTCGCTTTGAAATTAAAAGGGCAACGATTTAAAAACGGGTCAATCAATTTCGAAACAACAGAGGTAAAATTTGATCTGGACGAACAAGGGAAGCCCATTGGTTTGAAGACCAAAGAGCGAAAAGATGCACATAAACTTGTAGAAGAATTTATGTTATTGGCCAACAAGAAGGTAGCTGAATTTGTCTATAAAATGAAAAAAGGAAAGACAAAGAATACTTTTGTCTATAGAACGCACGATCATCCTGATCCTGAAAGGTTGAATACATTCTCTGTTTTTGCCAAAAAATTTGGTTATGATCTTAAGGTTGAAGAAGCAGCCATTTCGAAATCACTGAATCACCTGATAGAAGATATTGAAGGAAAGCCGGAACAAAACGTATTGCAAACTCTGGCCATCCGATCCATGGCCAAGGCAAAATATACTACTGAGCCAAAGGGGCATTTCGGTTTGGCTTTTGCACACTATTCACATTTTACTTCACCAATCAGGCGATATCCCGATATGATGGTCCATCGAATGCTGCTGCATTACCTGGAAGGAGGAACATCGTTACCGGAAGAAACTTTTGAAAAGATGTGCCAACATTCATCGGTTATGGAAAAAAGAGCTGCCGATGCAGAACGAGCATCTATCAAGTATAAACAGGTAGAATATATGGAAACAATGTTGAAGCAGGAGTTTGATGGCATAGTTTCTGGGGTGACAGAATGGGGGATCTTCGTAGAAATATCAAGCACCAAGTGCGAAGGCATGGTTCGACTTTCTGATCTAAAGGATGATTACTACATCCATGAACCTGACCAATATAGGGTTATTGGACAAAATAAAGGGAAAACCATTACACTTGGTGATGAGGTTCGTGTGAAGGTGATGAAGACAGATATCAACAAAAGGATTATTGATTTGGAGATGTTAGTGAAGAATATTCGATAATAATTATTATGAATCCATCAGGTCTTTTATTTGCTGGAATTTTGGCTTCCATGCTTCATGTAATTTCTGGTCCTGATCATTTGGCGGCTGTAACTCCGCTGGTAATAGAATCAGAAAAAAAAGCCTGGAAAATTGGATTGTCCTGGGGGTTAGGTCATTTGGCAGGGATGCTGATAATTGGTGTATTGTTTCTAATATTTAAAGATTATATCCCCATTGAAAGTATTTCTCGGCACAGCGAGCAATTCGTCGGAGTTGTACTGATAGGAGTGGGGTCCTGGGCTTTTTATAAGATTTTTAAAGTTGATAAAACGCATAGCCACACGCACGTCCATGCTGAGGGCAGACCTTTTATTCACAGCCATAAGCATGACCATCATCATCATAAAAAATATCAACACACCCATGCCAAAGCAGTTAAACAAAACATCATATCTTCATTTGGTATTGGCATCATTCACGGCTTAGCCGGAGTGGCTCATTTTCTACTTTTACTACCTGTACTGAGTTTTAACTCAAGATTTGAAGGTGTGCAATATATCCTTGGGTTTGGTATTGGCACTGTACTTGCCATGACTGCCTATGCTTTTATTTTAGAAAAACTTACAGATATTTCGAAGCAAGGTCACAACGATTCGTTCTTTAAGGGAATACGATTTGCAGGGGGCTTGTTTGCCATAGTAATTGGTGTTTATTGGTTGTATTTAGGATTTTAGATCAGTAATAATAATTCGATGATTTCCAGTATCTGCGATGTATAACCTGTTTTTTTCAGTAATGATTGAAAACGGCCAATAGATTGCATTTTTTATATCTTCCATATTTTCTCGATACTCACTGCTGGTATTAAAATCTGGTCTTCCAATTAACCAATCAGCCATTTCATTATTTTGTTTTGGGATTTCATTAAAACCTAAAATTCTACTGTTTCCGGTGTCGTTTATTAAAACTCCATCTTTATAAAAACAAGCATCATAACACCAGTTAAGGGTATTGGCTTCCGGAGAAAGTCGGAATTGATTTTGGCCAGAGGCTTCAAAATTTTCCTGTCCGATAATAATGTCAGCTGGGTTGTTAAAAGCTTGGTTCTTGTTATTCCATATCATTACACGATAAAACTGAGTGTCGGCAACGGCCATCTGTCCTTTCGAATTTATTTTCACAGAATAGGGCCATATAGGGTCTTCGTTGGTATAATCACGGGTGTTGAAATCTGGTTTTCCAATAACCCTATCTGCGGGCGCAAAACTATTTTTTGGGATTACATTATAATACAAAATCCTTCTGTTGCCGGTATCTGCAACCCATAAACTTTTACCATCTGAAAATACACCATATGGCCAGTTCAAGGTTTGAGCCGTGGGGTCACTTCCGATACCTTTTATATTTGGCAAATTGGAGATGAAATCTGGTTGCCCTAAAACAACATCTGCCGGTTGGGCATTGGTTTTTGGGTGCGTGTGCCAAATAAGTACTCTGTGATTCCATGCGTCTGCAACAATGAGCCTTTTGCCATCGCTCCATATTCCGGAAGAGTAATGCAATGTACTTGCGGTTGTGTTTCCACCAGAGTTCCGTCTTGTAGCATCTACTTTTTGCTGCCCCAAAATAATATCCGGCTCTTGAAACGTTGCTTTTGGAATACTGTTCCAAATGAAAATCCGATTCTGCCCGGTATCTGAAACAAACAATTTATTGTCTGCTACATAAATACCCCGCGGAGCCAGAAACGGATGTTGCTCTGAACCCTTAAAAACAAATGAATTGGATACTTGATTGCCTAAGGTGTCCAGATTCATCATTAACAAATTCTTGGTAGTTGTTCTCCGGGAAGCATACTTACAATTCGTTTCCCACCAATTGCACTTTCCATGATTACTTGCTTTGGGTGGTCGCTTACTACATTTCCAATAATTTGTGCTTTTAGCCCATGCTGGTCGCAGCGCAGTTTGGCGAGGTAGTTATCAGCAATATTTTCATCTATAAAACTTATAAATAATCCTTCATTGGCTACGTACAAAGGATCGAGCCCTAATAATTCACAAGCGCTTTCTACCTGGCTGTCTATAGGAATATCTTTGTGAAAAATATCAATTCCAAATCTTGACGAAAGTGCTATTTCCTTTAAAACTGTGGCGACGCCTCCACGAGTAGGGTCTGTCAATAAATGAATATCACTTCCGAAATCTTCAATTAAATTAATTACGGTGTGGTTTAAACAGGCCGTGTCACTTTTTATTTCTGAATCAAATTCCAGGCCTTCACGAACAGACATTATCGCCATACCATGAGCTGCGATATTGCCGCTGATCACTATTTTATCTCCAATTTTGATATTCTTTTTATTGATATTCGCCTTAGGATGGATATGACCAATTCCAGATGTATTGATAAAAATTTTATCCCCTTTTCCTTTCTCTACTACTTTGGTGTCTCCGGTTACAACACACACATTTGCCTTTTCACATGCATGCTTAATGGCCACCAACACATCCCAAAATTCCGGCATTGTTAGGCCTTCTTCGAGAATAAAGCTTAATGATAGATATTTGGGAATTGCCCCGCACATCGCCAAGTCGTTTACTGTGCCATTTACTGCAAGCTCGCCAATGTTCCCACCCGGGAAAAATATTGGAGACACCAAAAAGCTGTCTGTCGAAAATGCCATCTGACCGTTCATTTCAAGAAATGCACCATCATGTCGTTCATCTAAAATGTCGTTACTCAGCAAATCAAAAACTCCGCTGTCCAGTAGTTTATTTGTCAAAACTCCACCGCTTCCATGGCCAAGAGTTATAACGTCAAAATCCAATTTTGGCATTGGGCATTGCATCTGCATTTTTATTGATTTCTTCTCCTTCATTACTCTTTTTTATAAGTTACAGATTCCCATTTCCTCTTTCGGTAAATTGACCTTCTGCTCATGTAAAGGTCATCAATATTTTGAGAATTTTCATCTGGAATTTTATGTACAAAACAATGCCTTTTCATGTTGTAATCCATATCATTGTCAAAAAAATTAGCATTCATTTTTGCCAACTCTTCTTTGCGGTATTGTTCCAATGGCTTGTTCATCTCATCTTTTCTTCGCTGAAACCTCTTCGCTTTCAACAGTTTTTCAAAATATGGTAATTTGATAATCTCATTCGCCTGCTTTTTTATAAAGTTTACAAATTCAAAAGAGGTTTGTCCAACGTAATCGTCAATTAGTCCAATTTCTTTTACTACAGCCACACCCCAAGGGAGACATTCTTCGGTAAACTTTTCAGCTTTTTCCATACCAATCCGTTTTGGCAATAAGTATGTCCAATATTCAGAACCGTACAACCCCATATTTTTTGTGTGGGGGTTTAATACAATTCCGTCTCTGGCAATGATTTTATCCCCCGATAAAGCTAAAGAAACACCTCCCGCTCCGGTATTTCCCTGCAAAGCGCAAATGATATAGTGGTCGGTAGATTGTATGATTTCCAAAATCAAATCATCAATGGCATTGATATTATGCCATGATTCATCTGCTGGGTTATTGGCGTTTTCGATAATATTGAGATGAATACCATTTGACCAAACATCTCGCCCTCCCATCAATACAATTAATCTTGTTCTACTCTTCGCTTCAACAAATGCTTTCTTCAATCTATTGCATTGGTCGGTACTCATTGCACCATTATAAAAATCAAAATGCAAATAGCCGATTTCATCAACTTGTTCAAAACGTATTTCTTGCCAAGTGGAGCCATTCACTTGTTCGAAGGGGCTAAGATTTGCAAGAGGAATATTCTTTGACAGCTCATTCAATGCAATGGTTGCCGGTAGTTTTATGCTTTTATGCTCAGTTGATTTTAAATGAGTCAGCCATACAGCATCCTCCTTTATTGCGACACAGATAGCACCGTTTCTTTGTGCTAATACTTCACCGGCTTTGCCTTTTAGCTGCGACTCTAAGTGTGCCCCAAAACAGAAATACGGCTTTTCAATTAATTGTATTAAAACCCCAGGAGTGCTATCTGCAGCGTTAATTTTATTAATGATTTCTCCGGTTTTGTCTCCCCATGAAAATTTAAAACTTTCCTGATTTGTTTTATTGTTCCATTTTCCTTTTGTATCAGGATTGCTATAATCTAATTTTTCCAGAGCAAACCCCTTAGTTTCATACTTAATTAGAGATTCCAGAACGCCTTTTACCGCAGCTTGTGTCACTTCGTTGCGATATAATTCGGCCTTGCTTACTTGTCGCATTTCAAATTCATTTGAAGCCCAAATCGGACCGGCGTCCATTTTTTCTACAGCTTGCAAAATTGTTACGCCCCAGGTTTTTTCATTTCTCAGTATTGCCCAATCTAATGACGACGCACCCCTGTCACCTTTTATCCCGGGATGCACAATAAGGCAGGTGAAATTTCCCCAGACTTCTTTTGGTATTTTTGACATTAAAAAGGGTGCGATAATAATTTGAGGGGTATAATTATTAACAGCTTTGATCATGCCTTCTTTTGATGTAACAATATGCACCTTCACCTCATGGTTAAGTCTGTCCAGCTCTATCCACAGACGTTGAGCCATTCCGTTAAATGCAGATGTAACGAATAGAATTTTCATTACAATTCTAACTTTAAAAATGCTTCTAAATTATAAACCATAACCCCGTTTTTGTACGGGTAAACCTGATTAACAGGAGCTATAATAAATGATTGAGTAGCTTTGATATCTTCAATAGCATTCCAAAATCCTTTACCCAATTTTGGTGTTAGGCTCCACTTAATTTCAATGGCTATAACTTTCAACCCTTTTACTAAGACCAAATCAATTTCTGCTCCTTCTACAGTTCTGTAATAAAAGCAATCCCAATTATTATATTTTCCAATCACGTTTTCTATTACCAATGCTTCCCACGAAGCGCCAAAGTATGGGTTGTTGTACAGCTCGCTATATGATCGAATGTGAAGTAAACTGTGCAAAATGCCCGTATCTCTTAGATATACTTTTGGTGATTTCACCAACCGCTTTTTAATATTGATATGATAAGGCTCCAATAGCCGAATCATAAAAGTATGCTGTAAAATATCTACATACTTCTTAATGGTTTTTGCATCGAGTCCCATAGACTTGGAAAGCGTGGCGTATTTCAATATCTGCGAATTAAGATGCGCCAGCATAATCCACAATCTACGAATTGTCTTTGGCGGATATGTAAATCCAAACATTTGCATATCTCGTTCCAGAAAGGTGACAATAAAATTTTCAACCCACTCAAAGGCATACTTGTTTTTAGATAAGATACTTTTCGGAAAACCCCCTAACAAATGATATTCGTTTAAGGATTTATAGTTTTTTATTTCTGTATAACTGAATGGATTTAAAGTATAATAAAAAATTCGACCGGCTAAAGTTTCTGAGCTTTGCTGCAATAACATGGGCGACGCAGAACCCAATACAATAAAACGTGCATTTTTATGCTCGTCAACAAAACTTCTTAAAGAACTAAATAGACCAGGTTTTAGCTGAATTTCATCAATGCAAAAAATAGACACGTTTTTATTCAGTTCTAAAAACATCTCAGCATCTTCTAATTTTGCTAAATCAGAGTATTTTTCTAAATCTAAATAAACTGCATTTTTAAAGTTTTTAAGAATGCTTTTAGACAAGGTAGTTTTACCCACTTGCCTCGCACCAATGATTGCTGTTACTGCAATATTGTCGATACTATTTAGAAGGTATTTTGTTAATTCCCGTTGAATTTCCATAATGCTAAATATATTTATCCCTGCATTCAAGGATTTTAGTTCCTGTTTTGCAGGGATAAATATACCCTATTTTAAATAATTATTATAGAAAACAATCTAATTTTCCACCAGCCCCGAATAATGAAAGTAGGCAGCACAAGCACCCTCACTACTTACCATTGGTGCACCTAACGGGTTTGTGGGAGTGCATTCTTTGCCAAATGCTGGGCATTCGACAGGTTTTTTAATCCCCTTCATAATTTCACCTGCGATGCACACCTGATTTTCTTCTGCTTCCGGAATACTGATGTTGTACTTTAACGTAGCGTCAAAATCTGCGTATTTCTCTTTTACCTTGTAGCCGCTCATAGGAATTATTTCCATCCCTCTCCACAGTCTGTCGGTTATTTCAAACACTTCAAAAATCACTTTTTGAGCTTCTAAATTCCCCTCTTCTTTTACAATGCGCGCATACTGATTTTCTACTTCAGCCTTTCCTTTTTCCAGTTGCCTGACGACCATCAATATGCCTTGCAATACATCCAAAGGTTCAAAACCGGTAACCACTATTGGAACCTTGTATTTTTCGACCAGAGGGTAATATTCAAAATTACCCATGATTGTACATACATGACCCGCTGCTAAAAAACCATCGATATGACTATCTACATCTTCCATAACACATTCTATTGCTGGCGGTACGAGTACGTGAGACGCCAGAATTGAATAATTTTTCAAACCATTTCTATGTGCATGAATTACTGAAAGCGCATTTGCCGGAGCTGTTGTTTCAAAGCCAACAGCAAAAAAGACAACCTCCTTATCAGGGTTGTTTTCTGCAATTTTCAGGGCTTCCAAAGGTGAATATAAAATACGTACATCTCCTCCCTGAGCCTTGGCTTCCAACAAGCTTTTCTTTGATCCTGGAACGCGCAGCATATCACCAAACGAGCATAGAATTATATTTTTATCCAGAGCCAAATGAATGGCCTTATCAATTAAATTAAGTGGAGTAACGCAAACAGGACAACCTGGACCATGAATCATAGTCACCTCTTTTGGCAGCATATCAATAATCCCGTTTTTTACCAGGGTTTGCGTTTGCCCACCACAGACTTCCATAATTGACCATGGCTTAGTAACCGTATTTTTTATCTCTTCCAGATATTTTTTTGCCACTTCCGGATCACGATATTCTGTCATATATTTCATGCCTACTTTATTTTTTTGGCAGGTAATCTTCTACATCAGTTAAATCGCCCAGCTCGCCAATTTCCCTTAGATAACTAAAGGTTTTTTGAGCTTCTTCTTCATCGACTTTGCTGATGGCTACGCCAACATGAACTAAAACAAAATCACCTATTTCAGCTTCCGGCAACATTTCTAAACTTGCTTCTTTGGTTATCCCTCCAAATGATACAGTCGCTATCCTTACAGTTCCTTCGTGCTGTAATTCAATACTTTTTATTTTTCCTGGTATGGCTAAACACATATTTTTAATTATTTATATATTGGTAATACATCATCTGTCCATATGATATATTCTCATCATTGACAGACAAATTACGATTAAATTTTAACTCTATCTCTGGTGTGGTTTGTCGATACAGCATCTCACATAATATAGAATTTTGAAAAACTCCACCACTTAAAGCGATAATTTTTGAATTGGTTTTGTTAGCTACTTTAAAAATGGTACAGGAGAGTGTATATAAAAAATTTGCAGCAATATGTTCAGTTGGTATTTTGCGTATCAAGTCTATTGAAATTTGATTTAAAATTTGAGTTCCTGAAAATATCTCATGCTTCTCCAGATAGTCTTTTAATTGATATTTTTTATAGTTTATAATGTGATTTTCGAGAAGAATGGCTGCCTCGCCTTCATAGGTATTGTAGTCGCACAAGCCCAGCAATGACGATACAGCATCAAACAATCTGCCTACTGAAGATGTCTTTAGGGAGTTCTTGTTTTTCATCTTCGAGAGAATCTGCCATTCAGACTCACTAAATTTATTTTTAACGAAATCTTCCAGTTGGGAACCAGCGAGACTCAGTAAGGTCAGCCTTGGCTCAAGTGCCATTTTATCATTGGACAACCAATCATAATACTCCAAATGCGTGTATCGTGAAATCTCCCTATGCTTATAAATGAAAAATTCTCCACCCCAAATGTTCCCATCATCACCAAGCCCTGTTCCATCCCAAATCACCCCCAATATCCCTTCCGGATATTTATTAACTTCAGAATCAAATAAATTATACTCTCCCAAGACACTGGCAAAATGAGCTTCATGATGTTGAATGTATTTGATTTCTGTATTTAACCTCCCTGCGAGCTCCTGGGCATAAATAGTACTTTGATACCCAGTATGCTTATCTGCCAGTATTATGGATGGATCGGTATTAAAAAAATTGAAATATTTTTGATTGATTTTTTCAAAGCGGTTGAAGCATTCGTAGCTATCCAAATTCCCTATATATTCTGAAAGGTACAAATTGCTATTTGGGGTAAATGCGACAGTGCTTTTTAAGAGGCTACCTACTGCGAGTATTTTTTCTTCAGAAATACTGTTAAAGCCCAGGTAATTTGGCGCATATCCACGAGATCTTCTGAAAATTATCTTATGGTTGCTGTGTGCTATAAATTTGACAACCGAATCATCCTGAGGGTTTTCGATATGTAGGTTATGATGCAAAAACAAATCAGCGACACTACCTAATTTTTTCTGTGCTTCTTCAATATTCGATATTATGGGAGAACCATGTATATTTCCACTCGTTGCTACAATTGGAGTTTTTAATTCCTTCATCAGCAATTGCATTAAACCTGAGTAAGGAAGCATCACACCAATTTGGTTTAAGGACGGAGCGATTTCATTTAATGCGACAGGTCCAGTATATTTTACTGAGGAAATGAGTACGATTGGTCTTATTGCCGAGCCAAGTTCCTCTTCCTCAAATGGTGAAACAATCAGATCATTTTTTAATAACTGAATATTAGGGTACAATACTGCAAATGGCTTTGTGGGTCTTTGTTTTCGTTCTCGTAATTTTTGGATGCTATTTTTATTTCGGGCATCGCAACATAAAAAATACCCACTTGTATTTTTTATGGAAACAATTTTTCCGTTTTTTATTTGATTGCAAACTTCCTTAATTATTCTATCTTCCGGAATATTAATATCATTTCCTTTATTGTCTCGAATCGAAAGTTTTATACCGCAAGAAGTACATGAGTTTGTCTGGGAGTGGAATCTCCTGTCCTTTGGATTTTTATATTCTTTCTGACAAACAGCACACATTTTAAAATCTGAAATGCTGGTATTATTTCTTTCGAAAGGAAATTTTTTCGTCAAGGCGTATCTGGGTCCACAGTTAACGCAAGTAATAAATGGATATTGGTAGCGTCTGTTATCGGGGCTTTCCAATTCTTTTTTGCAATCTTTACAAATAGCAAAATCCGGAGTTAGCGGGGAATTAATCTGGAAATTTGATTTCGAAATATCGATGCTAAATTTTTCAAATTCATGAAATGGAATTTCTTCCACTTTATGTTTTATGATAATGGAAGATGGGGGAGGGTCTTGCAATAAATCTTTCAAAAAAACAGGTACTTTGTTTTCAGTAGTATTAATTAATATTTCTACTCCGTTTTCATTATTATAAACTGTTCCCTTCAGTTTGTGCTTCGTGGCTAATCCAAAAACAAATGGTCGAAACCCAACGCCTTGAACCTGCCCATTCACTTGTATCTTAAAAGATTTAACCACACCACGACTAATTTAAGAAAGTTTTTTTTGGTTAACTTTTTCAACCAACCAATCACACCAGGCATCGATACCCTCATCTTTTAAAGCAGAAATTTGCATCACTTCCAACTCGTGATTTACTTCTAACGCATCTTTGGTAACAGCTTCCACTGAAAAAGGAAGATATGGTAAAAGATCAGCTTTTGAAATGAGCATCAGATCAGAAGTTAAAAACATCCTTGGGTATTTTTTAGGTTTATCGTCTCCTTCTGTTGTTGCCATTAGCGTGACCCTATAGTCTTCTCCAAGATCAAAAGATGCCGGACAAACCAAGTTGCCAACATTTTCTATAAACAATAAATCTATATCTTCTAAATCATAGTTTGGCAGCACTTGATGCACCATTTGGGCTTCCAGATGGCATATGCCTCCAGTAACAATTTGCAAAGCCTGAATGCCGGTTTTCCTGATTCGTTTGGCATCACGTTCCGTTTCCAAATCGCCAACCATTACTGCAATTTTTAATTTGCCTTTTAGCTTGAGGGCTGTTTTCTCCATTAGGGTAGTTTTTCCACTTCCAGCAGAGGAGGTTATGTTTATGAGTAAGGTCTTCGTGTCGGTCATTTTTTGCCTGATTATCTCGGCTACATAGTCATTTGCTTTTAGCAAATGGATATTTGTATTCTCACATTGTACTGTACCTCGAGCAGTTTTAGTAGATTTATCTATACTCATGATTTTAAATTTTTTATGGAAGTTCTTTTATAAAATAATTATATGATACTGTTACAGCCAATATAAATAATGCGGCAACTATTCCTATGATTACATCATAGTATGTTTGGGCAGAAAGAGATATCCGGATTAAAATAGTTGCCAAAACAAATGCAGAATATCTAAATATTTTATAATAGTTTAAAGTATATCGAAGGGCAATTAATACAATGATGATATCGCTAAAAATCAAGACTGTATAAAAGGCTTTAAAAGAATGCAAATAGATTCCTTTAGTAAATAATGTGTGTACATCGTTGAATCCTATAACCATGAAGGCAACAATAAGAAATAAAGCCAGAAGTTTCTTTTGGCTAACAAATTGCTCCTGTTCATCTTCTATGCTCGTAAGTTTTACTTGCCTTTGCAATTTGTAGGTCAAACCCATAATTGAAAATACTGCCACGGCGCCAAAGCCATAAATCATCATATTGATAAACGGGTCTTTCAATATTCGCCATTCGTAGTGGCCGGATATATGGCTAAACTCCTTGAACCCATCTCTCAGAAAAATGAGCGATAAAAATTCAAATTGTTTTCCAACAGATTTAGCAACAGATTTTGGGAGTATAAAAATTAGGCTAATTAGCTCTGTTATCAACAAAAGCGTAAAAGCGATCTCTATGGAAAAGAAAGGGTTTTCGAAATAAATGTTGAATACACCAAGATTGAGATAGTCATTAATTACCAGCAAGCTAAGTAGAGAACTCACTACAAAAACGGCTACAAGGGTAACGCTTATGGCAAATAAAAAATTTTTACTCTCCCATTGAATTTTGAGGGTTTCAAAAATTGAATTGGTGTATTTCAGTAATCGCCCTACCATGATAAATCAATCTTCAAATTCTATTTTATGAATTAACATCTCTTCCCCTTGAATTAAATTTTTACTCGGTTTGTCACATTTTTCACAGATAAACCGATAATTTTTAATTTGAGTAATGTGGCTGCAATACTCACACTGTATCTTAACTTCAGTGGACTCTATTTGTAACTTCACATGATGGTATTTTGTTCCGCAATAGTATTTTGCAGTAAAGGCGTTATGAAGTAATCTGGGCTCTATATTAGAAAGCATCCCCACTTTCAAATAGATAGCGGACATTTTATTTAATTTCGCCTCTTCAAATTCCATTTCAAGAGTCTTCATTATACTATTTACAATAGATGTTTCGTGCATTAATTGGCAATTATTGTTTTTAGTTTTCCTAGTTCATTTAAACAATTCTGGGCTTTTTTTAACAATTCGGGCTCACTTACAAGATGCTTAATTTCACTGGCCTTTTCGTGCATTTTCTTTATAGTTTCTAACCCAAGAGAATCTCCATGCATCATCCAATACAATTCTAATTGATTCAATAAAGTTAAACCACGCTCAAATGGGTATTTACTTTTTGCCCTTATTTGTAATGCATTTTCAAATAAATCAAAAGCCTTATCAAGATTGTTATGCAACTTAGCTGGGGGAAAATTCATAAGGGCTGTGGCATAATTGTGACTAGCCATAGCAAATTCATAAGGAAATTTTTCCTTTTTGTAGAAGGCCAAAACCTCCTTGAACGAAGATGCACAGAAGGCTGACCATATTGCTTTTTCTTCTTCAGATACTTGGATTTCTGAATAAATTAATGCCAAGTTGTGATGGATATCTGCAAACTTTTGAGGATGTGTATCACGCTTAAATATTTTCAGTGTATCCTGAAAAGCATTGATGGCGGGTTTGTAATATTGATGGCTGCCATTTTTGGACCAGGCATACAATAAAGTTGCCTTGCGAAAAGCGGCCTCACCCAACAATTCATCTATATTTTCTTCCTTAAAATAAAGTATGGCTTTATTAATTAATTCTTTAGATTGGACATAATCGCCTTGAAAATTAGCAATTTCAGAAGCATCAAGCAGTACAAGCCCGGCCTTAATTTTCAGTTCATGATTTTCATAAAATTCAATGCAATGAATTTGCAGACTTAGTATTTCATCCAATTTTACTTTATCGTAAGGGACAGAGACTTGAGATGTCATACTCGTTGCCAATAATTCATTCATAGCATTTATTTCTTCATCAGAAATTGCTTTATTTTTTATGGAGCGAATGAGTATTTCAGCATCTTTATGCAAATTATAATCCATTAAGAAATTTGCATAATGCTTTATAGAGAATAGTTTGATAGAATCAGGTACTGAGCTTTTCAATGCTTTCTCAAAAGCATTTTGGATTTGCTGTTTTTCAATTTGTTCTGAAAGATTGCCATAGGCATAGACTATTGCCAAATTATGACTTGAGGTTCCTGCTAAAAAAACCAAATTTTCATTAGAGATTTTATACCCAAATTGTAAATATGTTGCGATCAATAAGTGCGGGAATAATTCATCTTTATCTAAAATAAACTCAAATGATTTCTGGTGATTTCCCAGCTTGAAAAAAACAATGGCAAGTAGATGATCTGTTGTATAGCTAATATCCGGAAAGGTATAAGGTGGCTCAGTGTCATTCCAGTCCAAAGGCAGTGTAATTACATCTGTTCCAACAGTTATACATTTATTTTGTGATGTGCGTTTTTCATCTGCTACTGCTACCAGCTCATTAAGCTTATCAATAGAATTGATAACTTTCTGGACATTTTTAATAAAACTAGTTGTTGTTAATATTGTAAGCATCTCGATCTGTTTTTTGTGTCCCCCTGACATCTTTTGCTGCCGTCTGCTGAAAATTGAGGGCATAAATTTTTGCCAATCGTTCTGAATGATAATCGCCAATTTTTTGAACTAACAAATGCTTTGGATCTTTTATGTCTATAAAGATGAGTGACACTTCCCAACGACCGGATTTTTTTTCAATTCTGTATTTTACCTCTGCATCCAGTAGCCATTTATCTTTGGGATTATTTCGGCTGGTCATCAAAGCATTATTTTTAAAAGGTTGGTTTTTTCTACAACTTCGAAATCCAAATCTCGATCAGTTTCATCTAATTCATTGTCAATTAAAATCTCTCTTAAAGCCAGTGTTTTGTCACCCTTTAAGTTTCTGGATTTTAGCAAGAACTGTGCAGGCTTATGCATTTTCACAAACCATTGACTACTTACTGGAGTAATCAGTAATCTATGCTGCTTTGCCACATAGACAGCATATGCATAATTATCATCTTTAAATATCTTCCTTGCCAACTCACTCTCAATATAAATATGGGATGACTTTAGCCTAATTTTGCTCATTTATAGTGCTTCGCAAATCTTCAATTCATCTAATATGTGTTCAACAACTTTGTCGCCTGCTTTCTTGACCTCTTGGCTAATTTCGGTTTCGAGTTTGGTGTTTTCAATGGCAATCAAATAAACTTGAATGTCTTCTGGATAATCTTCGTTTAAAATTTTTTTTGCATATGAAAGCGCCTGATCCCATTTCATTCCGTGTAAAAAAACCAAAGGATCATCTTGTGGAGTCCGTAATACTTCTTCTGCTGGCACCTTAAAAAGTGTCCCGACAGGTTCACTACTATTTAAAACAGCATCGACTAAAATTATTTTTTCATGACCTTTTAATCCGAAAAGAACTTCAAATGCGGCAGTGCCCATATCAAAAATATTTACACTGTTGTTTTCGCCAATACTTTTTTTTAGTTTTTCGATAACGTAAATGCCAATTGCATCATCGCTTCTCACAGGATTGCCGAAACCCATTATGGCTATCTTCATTTAATTTGATCTTTTTTTTAAAAAAACTTTCTCAAGGATACCTTAAGAAAGTTTTGCGATACAACATAATTTATTATTTGTTATAACTTGAATTTAGATAATTCAATGCCGGTTTTTTCATCATGAGCATGTACAGTGCAGACCAGACATGAATCAAAAGAACGAGCCACAATACCAACTTCAACCGGATCGGAGGAATCTTCTATTTCAATTCCGGTAAGTGCACTCTCTATAGGTCCGGGATTTCCTTCAGCATCATTTGGGCCAACATTCCAAGTGGTTGGAGCCATTACCTGATAATTCTTAATGACGCCATCTTTGATTTCAATCCAATGTGCCAGTGCTCCACGTGCAGCTTCGGTTGCGCCAAAACCTTTCCCATCTTTTTCTTCAGGTTTGATATAGTATTCCCCATCTAGATCAATTTCAGATAACCATTTCTCAATAAAGTTATAAATTCGTGGAGCTTCATGAACACGAGCCAGCACGCGTGTGAATACATTTGGCCCAAGTTTTTTGATAATATCTCCAAACAAAGGGTCTCTTATTTGATGTTCCTTATTATTAGGATTTGCATTCATGATCACCCTTGCCAATGGGCCAGTTTCGCAAGCATGGCTATCATATCTTGGTGATTTTGACCAGCTATATTGACCGTCAAAATCTGACTCCGCCAATGTTTGAGATTTTACAGGGGTAGGAATTGGCTCTTCCCATGGATGTAAGCCATCTTCTTGATTTTCATACCAAGAGTGTTTTACATGCTCGCTAACTTTCATATGATCAAACTCGTGCCAATTTTTTCCGTCGAAGAACCCACTGGAACTTATTAATGCCTCGTTCCTTCCCTCGATGGTAGGATTATTATACATATCCTTATGAAGGTATGTTCCTGTAGCTAAAAATTTACCAACGCCTTGCCCAAACTTATCAAGACCAAATTCGATACCTGCTCTTATCAACAACCCTAAATCGCTATTTTTTTGAGATTCATTTTCATCAACCCAAGCCAACATATCATCCCATGATTTTATTTGCATGTAACGCTCAATGGAACAACCTAACCAAATAGATTCTAACCAATCGTTTTTGAATTGAACCAATATGGCATGCGCTCTTGTGATATCCTTTAAAGTTGGAGCACACATTACACCTCCCGGAACCATGTAGCTCGAATGTGGCCATTGACCACCAAATAACGCATATATTTGTACCGGCAATCCACTGGCCGTGAGACCCTTTTGGAATGTCTCTCCAACATAAGCAGACCAGCGTTTGACAACTTCCTTATATAAGGGCTTGTTGGCAAACTTTTTATTTGCCAGATCAGTTGCAAAAATTGCATAAAACCAACGAGGAATACTTTGAAGCGTTTCTGTTGCTTGGCCAATTGCTCTAAGCAATAGTGCATTTGGAGGTAGTTTTGTTCCCCATGCAGTATCTAATGCTGATGAGGCACAATACAAATGAGATCCACCACAAATACCACATATTCTTGGCGTTACTATAAGTCCTGATTGTGGGTCTTTGCCCTGCATTATTTTTTCGAAACCTCTGAACATTGCTGCTTGAGTATGTGCACGAGTGACCTTTCCGTTTTCGATATAAACCTTTACATCTAAATCGCCTTCAACTCTTCCAACCGGTGAGATATTTAATTCTTTAATTGTTGACATATTCTTGTTTTTATAATTATTTAGATGTTTCCATTATTTTTCTATTTTTAGGCATTACTTTTTGAAATCCTGCTTCTATATAATACGCTAACTTGGTTCTGCCTTCTGGGACTTCTTTAGGTAATATTCCCAAATATTTCATTGTTTTTAATACACTGCCTTTCATTAAATCATGATGAGGGAAGCCTGGTTCGGTACAGCCCAAGCAAGGGTGATTCACACGTGTCTTGCTCGATTGCCTGTTCCACAATATTCTGTTACAACTCGATCGAGTGAGAGGTCCTCTGCAGCCTACTTCATAAAAAAGACAACCACCACGAACACCAAAATTACCATCAACCTTTTGGGAAAAGTTGGTGATATTCGTGCACCCATCTTGCGTAAATTCCGTGAAAAAAGTTTTAGGTCTATGATAATCATCTATTTGAACATCACCTATTCTGCCAATAGAAATGGCCACTAAAATTTGAGTAATCCAGTCTGGATGAGCAGGACATCCTGGGATATTAATTACCGGCAAACCTCCTTTGGATACATAATCAGATCCTAAAAAGCCGCCTTTATTTTTCTTTAAAAACTGCATTCCCGTCGATTCGCTGGGGTTTGGAGCGACTGCCGGAATTCCTCCCCAAGTGGCACAATCGCCAATCGCTACAACAAAACCTGCTACTTCAGAAAGCTCTTTTACCCAGTCCATCATCGGTCTGTCTGCAAAGTAATTCATAGTTCCTGTGCCATCAGGTCCCTGAATAATGGATCCTTCATAAACAAGAATGTCCATCTGAATTTTGCCTGCAATAATGTCTTTTAATAAATCTTTAACCTGATCCCCAATCTGAAGACCTGTTGTGGGATGCCAAAGAATGTTTAGTCCAAAATCTGTGATGAGTTCTACAACGGTAGGTTCTTCGGCATTTAAAAAGGACATTGTGTTTCCACTACATGCTCCCCCTTGAAGCCATAATACGTTAGCCATAATGAGTGTGGTTTATAATTGAGAATAAAACTCAAACTATAAAAAATTGTTTGAAATACAAACAAAACATATTTAAAATTCAGTCCCTACTCTAAGGGAAATTTCGATAAAAAAGCGTAGCAATAACTGTATTTACAAACTACAAAATAGTCTAAATGAGCTATATTTGGTAATATATTTGCGATTGGCGGTAATATTTTTTTATATGACTATCCGTGTTTGTACCTAAATTCATTTTTATAACTTACGCTTGCCACAAGTAGTCTATTAAACATAGCTTCACCGTAATATCTGCGATTAAACTT
>VAPL010251833.1_pt1 | contig 28403 bp, 25 predicted proteins | sample 3395061 | NCBI WGS metagenome assembly VAPL01 (sample SAMN08290444, study PRJNA428436) | hydrothermal vent metagenome | isolation source: Deep-sea hydrothermal vent chimney 2 | place: Pacific Ocean: Juan De Fuca Ridge | depth 2182 m m | reverse complement strand
TAGTTTAACTACTCCAATTATTGCTAGCCTTTCTATTGGAAACGATAGACCATATAGTATTGCAACTAATTCTTCAATCAAGACTTTAAATAAAATATATTCTATAGGATCTTCTATTTATGAAAAGAATTCTAAAAAAATAAAAACTAATAATTCAACTAAGCAAAAAACTTCTACTATCCGTATTTCTAAAAAAGTGAGCCATCATAAAATGATGAATATGATGAATAAATACAAAGATGGATCATATCTCGGGAAAGTTACTGATGCTTATTACGGTAATTTACAAGTTAAAGCTATTATTGTAAATGGTAGATTGGTTGATATCAAAATGTTAGATTATCCTCATAATGGAGGAAATTCCATTTATATAAACTCATACGCTTTGCCAATTTTAAGAAGAGAAGCTATTCGTGCACAAAGCGCGAAAGTCAACGCTGTTTCTGGCGCTTCAGAGACAAGTCCTGCTTTCAAAAGATCTCTCTTGTCAGCTTTACTTAAGGCTAGAATATAAATATTATGGAAAAAACTAAAATTATAATGGGAATGTTAGTAACAATAGATATCGTAGATTCGAATACAAAAAACGAAGTATTTGATGAAGTTTTTAATTATTTAATTTCAATAGATGAAAAATTTAGTCCTTATAAAAAGGATAGCGAATTAACCAAATATAATAATAAAAAAATAATAGAGAAAGATTTAAGTGAAAATTTTAAAATAGTTTTATCTCTTTCAGAAGATATGAAAAATAAAACTGATGGATTTTTTGATGTAGTATATAAAAATAACTTAAACCCTTCAGGATTAGTAAAAGGTTGGGCAATTTATAATGCAAAAAAGATATTAATTAAAAATGGAATTAAGAATTTTTATATTGAAATTGCCGGAGATATAGAGGTCGCAGGACTCAATCATAAAAATGAGAAATGGATTATTGGCATTCGTAGTCCATTTAATAAAAAAGAAAATATAAAAATATTACATTTAACTGACAGGGGTATTGCCACTTCTGGTCTATATGAAAGAGGAAATCATATTTATAATCCAAAGAAAAATTGTTTAGCAACGGAAATAGAGTCCTTAACAGTAATAGGACCAAATATATATGAAGCAGACTGTTACGCAACTGCAGGTTTTGCGATGGGTAAAAATGGTATTGATTTTATAGAAAAATTATCCAATTTTGAAGGATATATGATTGACCATAACGGTATTGCAACCTTTACAAGTAACTTTAATAAATATCTTCAATAAAATGTTAAAAAGAATCGACAAATTTTTAAATAAAATAACAATGTATAAATTAGTTTTATACTATTTGATAATACTCTGGCTATTAGCATTAGTTTTCTCGGCTTTGGGTTTATTACATTTCTCAGTGATGAATATGATAATAACTCTAATCATTTTACTCATTTCTTCATGGTTAACCAACAAAACTTTTTCATATATTTTTAAAGTTCCAGCAAACGTTGAATCAATTTATATTACTGTTTTTATTTTAGCTCTAGTTATTAATCCCGCAACAACAATCAGTGGATATATATTTATTATGTGGGCTGGAATCATAGCTATGGCATCAAAATATATTTTTGCTATCAAACATAAACATATTTTTAATCCTGCTGCATTTTCTTTAGTCATAACAGCATTTTTTCTTCATCAAGTTGTTAGCTGGTGGATAGGAACATTAATAATGCTTCCTTTTGTTTTGATTGGTGGATTGATGATTGTAAAAAAAATAAAAAGAAAAGATCTTACTCTTTCTTATTTTATAGTGGCCATTGTTACCATCCTTGTTTTGAGTTTTTTAAAGAATGGAAATGCACTTAATACAATAAAAGGTGCTATTTTTTATTCTCCTTTATTATTCTTTACTTTTATTATGATAACAGAACCACTAACAACTCCCCCCTCTAAATTCCTTAGAATTTTATATGGCTCATTAGTTGGATTTTTATTTGTTCCTGGTATACACATTGCCAGTTTATATTTTACCCCAGAACTTGCTTTACTTTTCGGTAACATTTTTTCTTATCTAATTAGTCCTAAAAAAAGATTAACTCTTAAACTAAAAGATTCTCTACAAATTACATCCGATACGGCTGAATTTATTTTCAAATCAGACTCTCCTTTAAGATTTAGACCCGGTCAATATTTAGAATGGACTTTAGGATATAAAAAGACAGATAGTAGGGGTAACAGACGTTATTTTACAATTGCTTCGTCTCCAACAGAAAAAAATCTACGCCTAGGTGTTAAATTTTATCCTAAACCAAGTGCTTTTAAGAAAGATTTAGCTTATATGAATAAAGGAGATACAATTATAGCTTCTCAACTTTCTGGAGATTTTGTATTACCAAGAAATAAAAAGAAAAAATTAGTTTTTATCGCTGGTGGTATTGGCATCACCCCATTTAGAAGTATGATTAAATATCTTATTGATAAAAAAGAGAAGAGGGATATAATTTTATTTTATTCTAACAAGAAAGAATCAGATATAGTGTATAAAGAAATATTTGATCTAGCCTCTAACAGTATAAATCTAAAAACAATTTATACTCTTACAGATAAAACTCCAGAAAAATGGTCAGGATATACTGGGTTTGTTAATAGCTCAATGATTTTAAAAGAAGTAAAAGATTTAGATGAAAGAACTTTCTATATTTCTGGACCACCGTCTATGGTAGCAGGAATAGCAAAAACCATTAGAGGACTAGGCGTAAGCCACCATAGAATAAGAACAGATTTTTTCCCTGGTTTTGTTTAAGAATTATTTAGAATTATAGGGAGATGGTTTAGAGACTTTAATATCTGATTTTACGTTTTTTCTTTTCATTTCAACAAAAAGTTTTTCTCCCTTCATCGTTACATAAACTGTATCTCCTTTTTTTATTCCCTTAGAAATTATAAACGAGGCTACTTGATTAAGTATTTGGCTTTGAATTAAACGATTAAGTGGTCTAGCTCCATAATGAGGATCATAACCTTCCTTGGCTATAAATGATAACGCCTCGCTAGAAACTTCCAAACCTATTTTCTTTTTCAAAAGACGCTCACGAATAACTTGAATTTTCATATCAACGATTTGTCTAATAATTTCTGGAGTAAGAATATCAAAGACAATAATCTCATCAAGACGATTCAAAAATTCTGGTCTAAAATGATCTTTCAAATTATTTAAAACTTTATCTTTAGTATTTTGATAATCATCTTTATCGTTGTTATTAGTGAACCCGAGACTTTCCATCTTTTCAATAAATTCAGATCCGATATTTGAAGTCAAAATAATTATAGAATTTTTAAAATTAACAACTCTTCCCTTCGCGTCAGTTAAACGCCCCTCATCGAGAACTTGCAGTAAAATATTAAAAACCTCAGGATGAGCTTTTTCTATTTCATCAAACAAAATTACAGAATATGGACGATGCCGAACTGCTTCTGTTAGACTTCCTGATTCATCGTGACCAACATAACCTGGAGGTGAACCAATAAGTTTAGAAATACTATGACGCTCCATATATTCACTCATATCAACTCTGATTAAAGCTTTATCATCATTGAACATAAAATGAGCTAGAGTTTTAGTTAATTCTGTTTTACCAACTCCTGTCGGTCCAAGAAAAATAAATGAACCAATCGGTTTATCAGGATCAGAAATACCAGCCCGACTTCGTCTAACGACATCTGAAATTTTACTAATTGCAATATCTTGACCAAGAACTCTTTTCTTTAATTCTTCTTCCATATGAGCTAATTTTTTCATTTCTTCCTCTAACATTTTTTCAAGAGGAATACCTGTCCAGCGAGATACGACAGAAGCAATATCCTCAGCAGTAATATCTTCTTTCAACATTCGTCGTGATTTTTGTAGTCTCTTTAATCTAGATAACTTAATTTTTAATTTGTTTTGTAAGGTCGGTATCTGCCCATAACGAATTTCGGCAGCTCTACTAAGATTTGCTCGCATTTCTGCATTTTCAGCTTCCAAACGAAGAATTTCTAATTCTTTTTTAATACTGCGTATTTCAACAACAACTTCTTTTTCATTTTTCCATTTCAATTCAAGCTCATGAGTTTTTTCTTTCAAATTAGCAATTTCTTTATCAATGCCCTTAATTCGTTCTTTGGTTTCCTTACTTGATGAAGTTTTAGTTCTTGAAACTTCTTTTACTAAAGCTTCTTTTTCTATTCCAAGACGCATAATTTTACGATCAGTATCTTCCAATAATTGAGGTTTATTTTCGAGAGCTAAACGAAGAGAAGAAGAAGCTTCATCGATTAAATCTACTGCCTTATCTGGTAAATAACGATTTGTAATATATCTTGAACTTAAGTTTACGGCAGAAATAATCGCATCATCAGTAATTCTTATGCCATGAAAAAGTTCATATTTTTCTTTCAATCCTCTTAAAATAGCAATAGCGTCATTAATGTTTGGTTCATCAATGTAAACTGGCTGAAATCGACGAGCTAAAGCTGGGTCTTTTTCAATATGTTTTTGATATTCCTTTAAAGTTGTAGCCCCAATAACATGAAGTTCACCGCGAGATAAAGCTGGCTTTAGCATATTTGAAGCATCCAGAGAACCTTCTGAAGAACCGGCCCCGACAATAGTGTGAATTTCATCAATAAAAAGAATTATTTTACCTTCGGATTTTTGAATTTCTTTAATTATATTACGTAATCTTTCTTCAAATTCTCCACGGTATTTTGTTCCAGATAAAAGTAAACCTAGATCAAGTGAAACAACTTCTTTATCTCTTAAACTTTCTGGAATATCGTTTTTAGCAATACGAATAGCTAAAGCTTCAGCAACAGCAGTTTTACCTGTTCCAGCTTCCCCTATTAGAATCGGATTATTTTTTGTCCGGCGTGAAAGAATTTGCATCATTCTCATAATTTCAACATCACGACCAATAACAGGATCAAGTTTGTCTTGTCTGGCAAGATTAGTTAAATTACGAGTATACCTAGCAATAAACTTAGGTTTTTTAGTAAAAGTACTCTCTTTTATATTTTCACTTCTAAACTTTTCTAAAACACTTATGACTTTATCTTTATTGATTTTAAAGCGACCTAAAAATTCTCGAGTCTCGCCAGGAGTTTCAAGAAGAGAAACAAATAAATGTTCAGTTGAAACAAATTCATCTTTAAGAGCTGAAGCAACCTTACTTGAATTTTCTATAACTTGAGCAAGATCACCTGTTAAGTAGATTTGATAAGAAGGAGAAAGAGTATCACGATCTTCTGGCTGTTCAATTATTTCAATAAGATTATCTGTTAAAAGTATTGTATCTACTTCCATTTTTTCCAAAATTGAAATAACTAATGAATCTTCTTGAATTAAAAGAGCCATTAATAAATGAAGAGTGCTAACATGATTTTGTCCACGCTCAATAGCCAATTCGTGTGCTCTACGAATAGCTTCTTTGGCTTTAGTTGTAAAATTATTAAATGAAGGCATCATAGGTATAATTATAAATTAAAAAATTAATAATTGGGTAATTATTTTACAGTGATAATTAAGGTTTGTCAACAATAGGAATTACTGTTTTTGTTTTACTAGAACTACTTTCTTTTTTCTTGGTTACTTTTTTCTCTTCTTGCTTAGAAATAATTTTTAAAACAACGAAACCATTACCAAATTTCTTTAAAATAGATACCGGGAATTCTGTTTTATCTAAAATCACTTCAAAATTATCATAACCTTTTAAAATATTTGATTCAACTAAAATTAAACCAACATCGGAAATAATGATACCTTGACCAATATTTTTAGGAGATTTTAAAACTTTCTCTTTTACTTTTGTTGGATTATCTTTACTCGTTTTATCTGTAGAAGTGCCGTCGACATTATTTACAATTACATTATCCTTAGAAGTACTATCTACGATTGAGTTATTTATACTATTATCTACAGAACCACTAGTATCTGTCTTAATACTACTTGGTTTACTTTGATCACTTTTTTGCTTAGTTGGATTATCAGAACTTGCTAGAGGTATAATAATTTTACTTTTAGCATAACTTTTCGCATAAATTGAAACAAGAACATTCCCATCTCCAATGACAGAAAATGAATTATTTTTATTTGTATCGTTTTTATTTGTTTTAGTAGGAGCTGGAACTTGAATAGTAGTTACTTTTTCAATAGTCCTTTGAATAACATTATTTATAGTCTGAGGAACACTTTTTGGCATTTGTTGCATTAAAGAAACTGTCACAATCCCTGTGGCAATAGAAACAACAAAGGTTATAAGCAAAGACAATAGAATAAGTTGCGTTTTGTTTAATTCTTTAATATCCATACTTATTTAGTATAACATAGCTCCCAATCTTATTTCCACTTTTTGTATTTCTTAAGAATTTTATTCAATGAATTGACAAATATATCCATATCTTTTTGGGTTGTCTGCCGACCCATAGAGATACGGAGTGAGCCTTCTGTAAATTCTTTTTTCCTTCCACAATTTTTACGAAGGGCTTTAATAACATAAGAACTATTTTTATCAGTACTATGACATGAACTCTTTTCTGAAACTTCTAAACCTAAAGCATCTAATTCAATGACAAGTAATTCACTTGATATGTTAGAAACAGTAATATTAATATTATTAGGAAGCCGTTTTTTTAAACCACCGTTTAATATTATTTTAAACGGGGTTACATTTAAAGCCATTAGTTTACTGATTGTACGGTCACGAATTTCGATTAGACGAACAGACTCTTTTTCTTGAATTCTAAAAGTTTCTTTTATAGCTTCAGCTAGCCCAAGAATATAGGCTACATTTTCTGTTCCTGACCGTAGTCCAAACTCTTGTCCTCCTCCTTGGTATAATGGTGAGAGCTTGATATTTCTTTTTTTATAAAGAACCCCAATACCTTTAGGTCCGTAAATTTTAGAACCATTAAAAGAAAGTAAATCTACACCTAGTCTTTCAATATTTTCCATTGGTAAATAATTCACAGCTTGGCAGGCATCAGAATGAAACACAGGAAAATTATCAATTGGTGGTCGGACCTTGGCTTCATCCAAGGTCCGACCCTGGGCAGCTAATTTTTCTTTTCGAAAATGCCTAATTACTTTTGCGATATCAGTGATAGGCTGGATAGCCCCTACTTCATTATTAGCAAACATAATAGAAACAAGGACAGTGTTTTCTTTTAAAGCATTTCTAATATCTTTTGGATTAACAATCCCATTTTCATCAACAGGAATGTAAGTTACTTGAACAAGTCCAGCTTTTTCAAGCAAACGACAATTTTCTAAGACAGCAGGATGTTCAATATTAGTAGTTATAATGTGTAAAATTTTATCGCTCTGGCTTCTAAAATTATTAACTACCCCTAAAATAGCTAGAGCATCACTTTCTGTTCCACTGGCAGTAAAAATAATTTCATTAGAATGAGCAGAAATAAGATTTGCTATTTTCCCCCTAGCTTCGTCTACTTTATTTCCAGCTTCAACACCTAATTGATGAATAGAACTTGGATTAGCAAAAAAATGTTTCTGATATTGAAAAATTACTTTACTAACCTTAGGACTCATAGGTGTTGCTCCAGCATTATCAAGATATATTTTTTTTGTTTTGAATTTTCTCATATTTTATTTATTAATAGAATAGTATAGTTGTAAAAAAAGCTTTACTAGTATATACTCTTTTAAGTTATGAGTATATCTATCTTAGTTTATATAATAGTAACCATTATAGCAATTATCTTACTGTGGATTGTTTTAACTGAATATCGTTTAAAAAAGTTTTTTGCTGGAACAAAAGCGCGAAACCTTGAAGATATTATGGTTAATTTAGGAAAAGAGATGGTTGAAATTAAAAAATCACAAGGTCAAATTGAGAAACATCTAACTACTATTGATACTCGATTGAACAAATCTATTCGCAATGTAAAAGCTCTTAGATTTAATCCTTTTGTTGATGCTGGTAGTAATCAAAGTTTCGCTATTTCTTTTTTAAATGACGAAGGAGATGGAGTTATAATTTCAAGCCTTTATGCTCGAGATAGAATGAGTATTTTTGCCAAACCAATAGCAGAAGGTAAATCAAAATTTGAACTTACAGAAGAAGAAAGAGAAGTATTAGAACAATCTAAATAAAAAATGAATGATAAAAAACCAAAATCACATATTGTGTCACGTCCACCTGTTACAGTCATAATGGGGCATGTTGATCATGGAAAATCAACTTTACTTGATTATATTCGTAAAACTAATATTGTTGAAGGTGAATTTGGTGGAATAACTCAAAATATTAGTGCTTATGAAGTTATTCATAAATACGGAAAAGAAGACCGTCCAATAACTTTTCTGGATACTCCTGGACATGAAGCTTTTTCAAGAATGCGCACAAGAGGGGCGAGAGCTGCCGATATCGCTATTCTGGTTATCTCAGCAGAAGATGGAGTTAAGGCTCAAACCCTAGAAGCTCATGAAGCCATTATTAAAAATAAAGTTCCATATATTGTAGCAATAAATAAAATTGATAAAGCAAATGCTAATATTGAAAAAGTAAAAACAAATCTCTCGGAAAAAGGTATCTATTTAGAAGGTAGCGGTGGTGATATACCCTTCGTACCAATTTCAGCCAAAGAAGGAACTGGAATAAAAGAATTACTTGATATGATTTTATTAGTTTCAGATTTACAAGAACTAACTGGCGACAGAGAAACCAAGGCATCTGGTCTAATTATAGAAGCCAATCGTGACCCTAAAAGAGGAGTTTCTGCGACTTGTATTATAAAAGACGGAACCCTTAAAACAGGAATGTTTATTGCTTCTGGTAAATCAATATCTTCAACTAGAATTATGGAAAATTTTCTAGGTAAGCCCATTGAAGAAGCGACTTTTTCTTCGCCCATATCTATCACTGGTTTTGATTCTATTCCAGAAGTGGGAAATACTTTTGTTTCTTTTGATACTAAAAAAGAAGCTAAAGCTTTTGTAGATATGATTAAAGAAGAAGAAATTCTAAACCAAAATAATAATGCTGGAATGATGGAGAAGTCTGGAAAAATTATTCCTCTTATTATTAAGACTGACGTTTCTGGTAGTTTTGAAGCAATTGAAAAAGAAATAAAAAAAATAAATACTGAAGAAATCTCTTTTGAAATTATTAGCAATGGAGTTGGAGCAATTGGAGAATCTGATTTAAAAGTAGCTAGTATAAATAAGGATGGAATTGTTATAGGTTTTAATACAAAGATAGAAAGTGGTGCTAGAAACCTAAATGAATCGCTTAAAGTAAATGTCTCAACATTTAATATTATTTATAAATTGACAGATTGGCTGAAAGAAATTGCCGAAGAGCGTCGGCCACGAATAGAAACCTTGGAAGTAATAGGTTCTCTAAAGATATTAAAATCTTTTGGTTCTACAAAAAATAAAAGAGTTGTCGGGGGGAAAGTAAAAGATGGAAAGATTACTTCTGGAAGTGAGATTCGAATAATGCGGCGTGATTTTGAAATAGGTCGTGGAAAAATTATCGAACTTCAACATAATAAAATTAAAACCAAAGAGGTTCCAGAAGGTGAAGATTGTGGAATCTTAGTTGATTCAAAAATTGACATCACTCCAGGTGATGTTTTAGAAGCTTTTATTATCACCATAAAATAAAGAATCACAAATTAAACTATAGTTTAAAAAACATATGTCTAGATTTAGAGGAGAAAAAATAGCTAATCAAATTAAGGAACTTTCCGCTTCATATATTGAAAGAATTGCTGGTTTAACTTCCCTAATAACAGTCACCCGAGTTGTTCTTTCCGACGATAAAAAACATGCAAAAATTATGATTAGTGTTTTACCTAGGGAAAAAGAAGCTGCTGCTTATGGTTTTATAAGACGAAATCTAGGAGAAATCCGTAAATATGTTTTTAAAAGTCTTAAAATTAATCCTCTTCCCTACCTTGACGTAGAAATAGATGAGGGTGAAAAAAATCGGCAAAAAATTGACGAACTACTAAAAAATGGATAGGATTAAAATAAAGAATTGAATGGTTTTTTTAATTTTTTATAAATTGTAAATAAGGCGTGGTGGCGAAGTGGTAACGCTGCGGTCTGCAAAACCGCCATTCGCGGGTTCGATTCCCGCCCACGCCTCATCTTTTAACTATCTAGTACTTTTTATAAATATTTGCTAGTATGATAGCTATGCCGAGGTGGCGAAATTGGTAGACGCACTTGCCTTAGGAGCAAGCGGAAGAAATTCCATGGAGGTTCAAGTCCTCTCCTCGGCACAAAGAAAAATTATACTAACGCTTTGGTGCTATCGCGCAGATTCGTTAGTATATGATATAATGAAAATATATGATGCTAAATATTCTTTATCTAAATTATAGAAAAAGAAAAAGCATTAAGACCTCTATTAATAAGAAAATAAACCCTTTTTTAAAAAATAATCCCAAATTTTGTTAGATAATTAGACCATAAAATTTGATTGCATTATTTATTAAAATAGGGTAATATTTCATTTATGACATTCATTTCTAATATCTTGCCTTACATACAGATAATTCTGTCTATTATTTTAATCGTTATTATATTGGTTCAACAATCAGACGCTGGGATGGGTGGAGTTTTCGGAGGGGGTGGTGGTGAAGGAGGTGTATATCACACCAGACGAGGATTCGAAAAATTCTTATTTACAACAACGATTGTAATAAGTATACTTTTCGCCGTTTTGTCTTTCGTGGCAATATTGATTAAATAATATATTCATATATAAAATTTAAAACTAATTAAATTAAAACTGGTGCATTTCATGCATAAATTTCTAACATTTATTAAAGAATTTAAGATTCCTAAGAAAAAAGAATTAACCGAAGCAGTCGCTTCTTTTTCAGGGAAAGAATTACTTGTTTTCGTAACAATTATAACTATTGCTATTATTTCAACAGTCATTATTCTCAATAATATCAACTCTCAATTTATGGTTAGTGTCCCAACGAATGGAGGAACACTGACAGAAGGAATTGTAGGGATGCCAACTTTAGTCAACCCAGTCTTGGCTTTATCTGATGCAGACAGAGATATTACTTCTATTGTTTATAGTGGATTGATGAGAAAATTACCTGATGGGAGCTTTATTCCAGATTTAGCAAAGTCTTACACGGTTTCAAAGGATAGACTAACTTATACTTTCATTATTAAAAAAGGAGCAGAATTCCAAGATGGAAAAGAAGTAACAGCTGATGATGTAATTTTTACTATCAATAAGATAAAAGACCCCCAAATCAAAAGTCCTCGTCGTAATGGTTGGGAAGGAATAACAGTAAGCCAAAAAAACAAATTAATCGTCATTTTCACATTGAAAAGACCATATATTTCTTTTATGGATAATATGACTATTGGTATTCTTCCTCTTCATATTTGGAAAAATGTTAGTATTCCAGAATTTAGTTTATCTCCTTTAAATATTAAAGCTGTTGGTTCAGGTCCATATAAAATTGAATCTGTTATAAGAAATAAAAATGGTTTTCCTCAACAATATATTTTAAAAAAATTTAAAGACTTTACCTTGGGAGTTCCTCACATAAAATATTTAAAAATTATTTCATTTGCGAATGAAAATGATTTAATTGAAGCGATGCTATCACATTCAATTGACCAAGCTGGTGGTATTAGTCCAGAGAATGCAGAAAAACTTCTTAAGGCTGGATATACAATTCATGCTACTACCCTTCCCCGCACTTTTGGACTCTTCTTCAATATAAAAAATAACAAAATTTTAGCGGAACCCAATGTTATTAGTGCTTTGGATAAAGCCTTAAATAGAAAAATAATTGTAAATAACGTTTTAAGTGGTTATGGAACAATCATTCATAATCCAATACCAAAAATGATGCTTCCTCAAAACAATGTCCCTATAATTTATAAAACAGCTCATCTTATTGAAGCAGAAAATATTTTAAAGAATGAAGGGTGGACGTTAGGAGAAGATGGAATATTAACTAAAGGAGGTATTGTTACAGAAACACAAACAAAAAAAGTTAGAGGAAAAACTATAACAAAAGAAATAAAAGTTGATAAAGGACCTGTCGTAAAATTTATTTTTTCTCTATCAACTGGAAATACCCCAGAACTCAAACATGCAGCTGAATTGATTAAGAGCCAATTAAAAATGATCGGCGTTCAAGTTAATATAAAAATTTATGAAGCAGGACAGTTAAATCAATTAATCAGATCACGAAATTATGAATCATTGTTTTTCGGACAAGTAATGAATCATGAATCAGATTTGTATTCTTTCTGGCATTCATCACAAAGATCTGATCCAGGACTTAACATAGCAATGTATAATGATAAAAAGATAGATACTATTTTGGAATCAATCCAAAAAACATATAGTCGTAAAGACAGAATTAAGGAATATAAAAATTTTGTAATTGAATTCAATAAAAACTTACCAGCTCTACTTGTTTATTCTCCAAAATATTTATATGCAACTTCAGAAGGATTAAACAATATCTATCTCGATTCATTAACCACTTCTTCAGATCGTTTTAGCTCTATCTATAAATGGTATGCAAATCAAGAACGTGTCTGGAAAATATTTAGTAAATAATAATATAATTTATGAAAGAAATATCAAAAAAAACTGAAAGTGAAAAGAAAAGAAATATTCACAATATTAACTCTTATAAAAAAAAGAAAAGAAATATTGTGCGAGTAATGCGTAAGCCAGATGACTTACCGGATTCTAGTTCTAAAACAGAACGAGGTGTTCAAGGGAGAGTTAATAAAAACATAAGAACTTCTACTATAACAAAAAATAGAATTAGTCGTAGTAGTTATCAATATGGTAACACAAGAGGACCACGACGCTTAAAAATTCCAACTCAAATAGCGAAAGAAGCTTTACCTGTTCCAAAAAATAAAAAAACACTTATCCTCCCTCCAGCAAAGGGGGTTATTAGGATAATACCTCTCGGCGGAGTTGAAGAAATCGGGAAAAACATGACAGCTATAGAAATTGGTAATGATATTATTATAGTTGATGCAGGAATGCAATTCAAAACAGAAGATACCCCAGGAATAGATTATATAATTCCAAATACAACATACTTAGAAGAAAGAAAAGACAAAATACGGGGTATATTTATAACCCATGGACACCTTGATCATATCGGGGGAATTCCTCTTGTTGCTAGTCGTATTGGAAACCCACCTATTTATTCTAGAAATTTAACTATCTTACTAATTAAAAAACGTCAAGAAGAATTTTCTCATCTACCAGCTTTAAAATTAAATGTTATAGAAAAAAATTCTATAGTGATGGCTGGAGAAATAAAAGTAAGATTTTTTGCGGTAACTCATACAGTACCTGATTCAGTTGGTATTATTATAGAAACACCATACGGATTAATTGTTACTCCTGGAGATTACAAATTAGATCAAGTAGACGGAAAAGTTTCTGAAGAAGAAGAAAAAGAGTATGCCTTTTTTGATAAAGAAAAAGTTCTTTTATTATTAACTGATTCTACTAATATTGAAAATGAAGGATTTGCCTTACCGGAGATTAAAGTTCACAAAGGATTGGAACATTTAATCAAACAAATAAGCGGACGAATAATCATAGCTGCTTTTGCCTCACATATAACACGATTAGTAAAAATAGTTGAAATAGCAGAATCACTTAATAAAAAAGTTGTTTTAGATGGTAGATCTCTTAAGACTAATATGGATGTTTGTGAACAAGCTGGCTTATTCAAACCTAAAAAAGGAACAATCATCCCAGTTGAAGAGGCTGATGATTACCCACCGAATAAAGTAATAATTTTAATGACCGGGGCACAAGGAGAAGAATTCGCTGCTCTTAATCGTGCTGCTAATAAAACTCATAGGAAATTCACAATAAAAAAAGGTGATACTATAATTCTTTCCGCTTCAGTCGTTCCAGGAAATGAAATATCAGTTCAACATCTTAAAGATAATTTAACTAGACATGGCGTAAGAATAATTAGTTATAGAACTAGCGAAGAATTTATTCATGCAACTGGGCATGGAAACCAAGAAGATATTAAATGGCTTCACAAAAAAACACATCCAAGATTTTTTATTCCAATCCACGGTTGGCATTCTATGCTTGTAAAACATAGAGAAATTGCAATATCCCTAGGAATGTCACCTGATAATATAATTGTTCCTGATAATGGTTCAATTATTGAAATAATAGATAATGGACAAAAGATGATATTAAGAAAAGAAAAAGCCCCATCTGGACCAATGATGGTAGATGGTTTTTCTGTCGGAGATGAACAGGATATTGTTATCCGTGATCGTCAAATGTTATCTAAAGATGGAATGTTTGTTTTAATTGTTACAATTAATTCAGCAACTGGTAAACTTCGTAAATCACCTGATCTTATTTCTCGTGGTTTTATCTACTTAAAAGAAAATCAAGAATTACTTCACCAAGTTCGTTTAATCATTAAAAAGACAATTGAAGATGAAGCTCGTGGAATGCATTCAATTAATTTCGATTTAATAAAAACAGCCTTAGGAGATAATATTTCTAAGTTTCTTTATCAAAAAACAGCCAAAAGACCACTTGTGATACCAGTGCTCTTGAATGTTTAATTAAACAAATGGATAAGATAAAAAAAATTAAAAGTATCTATATATTATCATTTTTATTTGCTTTACATATTGCTCTTTCTGCTTATGTTAATTCTACATTCTTAACAAAATTTTTCTCAGTTAAATATGTGGGTTTACTCTATACGACAGCAGCAATCTTAACTTTAATTTTACTTTCTATTAGCGCTACTATCTTAAAACATTTTGGAAACAGGAGGTTTGTTCTTACTTCCCTTCTGATTAATATGTTCGCTTTAGTAGGATTAATAACTTCACAAAATCAATATGTCATTGCTATATCTTTTATTTCGTTGTTAGTCACAAACACTTTAGTTTTCCTTAGTATTGATATATTTATAGAACACTTTGGCAAATCAACTTCCATCGGTATGACTCGAGGTTTTTATCTCACAATTGTTAACTTAGCTTGGCTACTTTCTCCCTTAATAACTGGTTTATTAATTACAGATGCCGGTGGTTATAAAATAATTTATATCATAGCTTTTATTGCCGTGACACTTATGACGATAGGTCTAGTTTTTTCTGTTAAAACCTTCCAAGACAAATCATACGAAAGAACTCCATTCCTTAAAGCTTATAAATACCTAAAACAAAATCAACACATAATGTCTATTGTAATTATAGATTTTATTTTACAATTTTTCTATGCCCTAATGGTCGTCTATACTCCTATTTATCTTCATGAATATCTTAAATTTGGATGGGGGCAGATAGGAATTATCTTTACCGTGATGCTTATACCTTTTGTCGCTTTAGGAGTACCAGTAGGAGTATTAATTGATAAATATCATTTCAGAAAACGAACTCTTCTATATACTGGTTTCATTATAATGAGTATCTCAACCTTTTTAATCGCCGGAGTTACAGTTAAAAATGTTGCTCTTTGGGCTCTTATTCTATTAATGACGAGACTAGGAGCAACTCTAATTGAAACTACTTCTGAGGTTTATTTCTTCACTCATATTAAAGAGAAGGAAGCTTACTTACTTGGAATATTTAGAGATATGAAACCGGTCTCTTTCATTATAGCTCCTTTAATAGCAACTTCAGTTTTCTTCTTTTTACCATTCAAATTTATTTTTGTCGTTCTTGGAATAATTATCTTAAGTGGACTATATTATATCCCAAAGCTTAAACACGACCATGAAGATATAAGAGTAAACTAAAAACTCCCTATTTTTCAATAGGGAGTTTTTAGTTTACTTTGCGATATAAGGCAACAGACCCATAAATCGTGCTCGTTTAATTGCCATAGCAAGTTTGCGTTGATTTTTAGCTGTAATTCCATTACGCCGTCTTGCAATCATTCTTGCGCTAGGTGTTAGAAAACGACGAAGTAATTCTACATCTTTATAATCAATATGTTTTATATTGTTTGATGAAAAATAATCTTGTTTCATTTTTGTAATTTACAATCTACTTAAGTAGAAAATTTAATTTATAATTTAGAAAGGAATATCTTCTGTATTAACTTGTTCTTCTGGATATTCAATAGTATCTAGTTTATCTTCTTCTTTTTTTACATCTTGATTATTATCTGAGATATTCTGACTAACTCTTGGACCAGAAGCAGATGAACCAAATTGAACACGATCAGCAATGATTTCTGTTCTATACTTTTTTACTCCAGTACTAGCGTCATCCCAAGATCTTGTTTGGATACGACCTTCAATCAAGACTTGACTACCTTTTCTCATATATTGAGCAACTGTTTCAGCCTGACGACCAAAAACAACAATATTATGAAAATCAGCTGCTTCTTTTTTATTACCTTCTTTATCTTTCCAGACACGATTAGTCGCAACAGAGAAACTACAAACTTTTATTCCAGATGGAATAGCTTTAAGTTCTGGGTCACGAGTAAGATTTCCTATAATTAATGCTTTATTTAAATACATAGTATGTTGAATAAATAATTTGTAATACTTTTATTTTACCACAAGTGCTTCAATTTCTTTATCAATAACTTCCTCGTCTATTTTTTCTATCACTTTTTCTTTTTTTACAATAGTCCTCCTCTTTCCTCCCTCTTGTCTAGCAAAAGGACGCCTTGGAGATAGAGTACTTTCACGAATAGTTTTAATTAGAAGATATCGAATAATTTTTTCGTTTTTATCTAATGCATCTTTAATAACTTTGGCCTGAAGAGTTGTGCAATCAAATTTGACCCAACCAAAATAACCATAAGAAAACTTCTGTTTCTTGTTATTTATTGAACGAGACATTTCATAGGACAACTCTAACATTTTCGGATATTCATCAGAAATAAAAACAGCACCTGCAGATAAAAAAGAATCTTTAAAACTAGTGACTTCTGCACCAAGATCTTCTTCAGCAATTGTCGGTACCATTATATAACCAACCTCATAGACTTTATTAATAGTCTCTTTTTCTTCGTTTTCCATTTATTAAATACGTACACGTATAATTATTATTTTTAATATTACCCCGTCACGGACCTTCGCCTATCAAAAATAGGGTGTATTCTAACTTCAGGGTTAGAATAAACGAGATATTTCTCATATTAACAAAGATAAGACTAGATGTCAAAAAGTTTTTTCGCATTTGAAACTATGATTTTAGCTGTCTTTTCTTCTTTTAAATCTTTAATTTCGGATATTTTTTTCACAATATCTCTCACATAGGCAGGTTCATTAGTCTCACCTCTATGAGGCACAGGTGCTACATAGGGACTATCTGTATCAGCCATTATTTTTTCAATTGGTAAATCTTTTATGATAGATGAATAATCACAACCCTTACCGTTTTTTCTAGGAGGAAAAGTGATAGCCCCTGAAAAAGATATATAAAAACCAAAATCTATAAAATCTTTAGCGTCTTTCAAAGTTCCTGCAAAAAAATGGGAAACACCTTTTACTTTTGCATATTTTTTAAGAATTTTTAATGCATCTTGATAAGCATTTATACTATTATTTTCATCATTACTACGAAGGTGAAGCATCAGGGGTAGATTAAGCTCATTGGCAAGTTTTATTTGTTCAACGAAAGCAGTTTTTTGTTTTTCTATACTTTCTTCTGTGCATCTATAATAATCAAGACCGCATTCTCCTATCGCGATAACTTTTCCAAGTTTTAAGAGTTCTTTATATTTATTTTTATCAAAAATTTCTCCACGAGAAGTAAATTCTTTACCTTCATCTCCTAACTCTTTTTCATCATGATATGATTTACCAGTATGAATAGGATGTAAGCCGATTATTGCATAGACACCTTCTTTATATTCATTTGTCATTAGAACAGCTTTTTTTGAAGTATCAATCTGCGTTCCAACATTTATAACCCAAGTATCATTATTAAGAGCACGATGAATAACCTCATCTCTATTTTCATCAAATGCCCTAAAGTTTATATGGGAATGTATATCTATATATTTTGGCATGAATGTTAGAAAAGAAATTAATTAAAGTATCTCTTTCTTAGAATTTTTTAATAAAACCTTCCTCAGCCCTAGACTTAGTAACGAGAGAGGTTCTGTTTTAATTCATTTACAATTTTTTTAATTACATTATTAATATTAACATTTATTTCACTATTTCAAAAACGAATAATCTTTATATCAAGTACTTTTAAATATTATGATTTTTCTTTATCATGTTTTCTATTTTCAATATATTAAAATCCATCTACTCCAACGGCTAATTTTTTAATCTGCTACAAACTCAGCCATGGCTGAGTTTGTAGCAGATTGGAGAATAGAAATCTAAAACATAAGGACTAACCAAATATTATCTCATAAATTTTACTCTTTCCTTAAAAACAATGGCTTCTCAGGTTTTTTATTTTCTTTTATAAGTTTTTGAATTGTTTTAGAAGTTTCAGGTAGAAAAGGTTCAATAATTAATATCATTTGATATAAACTTAATATATAATATTCAACTTGCTTAATACCTTTATTTTTTTCTTCTAAAGAATCACTTTTTAATCTTTTAAATGGTTGCTCTAATTGTATTGTTTCATCTATCATTTGCATACGAGTCCACAATAAATCTATAGCTCTCTTAATATCAAACTTTTCAATGTATTTAAATAAATTATAATCATCTTTTCTTTCTTCTCTTATAACTTCTTCTAAAGTTGGTAATTTATCTACCTTAATATTGTTATTTACAGCCATAGTCATAATTCTACTTACCAAATTTCCCAATCCATTTGCAAGTCCAGAATTATATGCTTCTTTAAATCTTTTAAGAGTAAAAGGGCTATCTTCAAAATTACTTACTTCTCTTAGTAAGAAATAACGCAGGGCATCTGTCCCATATTCTTTAACTATATCTCTGGGGTCTACTACATTACCAAGAGTTTTAGACATTTTTATTCCACCATCTCCTGTAATAAAACCATTAATAATAATTTGATGGGAATTGGGAAGTTCCGCAGCCATAAGCATCGCTTGCCACATAGCCCCTTGAAAACGAGTATTATCTTTCCCACAATATTGAGTTGGGTTTCCGTTTACCCAATATTTTTCAAAATCTTTATTTTTATTGTTAGGCCAATCGAGAGTAGAAATATAATTTACCAACGCGTCAAACCAAACATACATGACCTGGTTATCATCTTTTGGAACAGGAATCCCCCATGGCATTTTTTCTTTAAGACGTGAAATCGAAAAATCATGTAAACCATTTTTTACGAAATTCCTTATCTCGTTAAAGCGAAATTCCGGAATTATAAAATTAGGATTTTCGTCATAAAAATCAAGAAGTTTGTCCTTAAAAGCAGAATATCTGAAAAAATAATTCTCCTCATTTATTATTTTTAATTTTTTACCAGGATGTTCTGGACACTCTCCATTCATCAAATCTTTATCAGTTTTCTCACTCTCACAACCAACGCAATATTTAGCTTCATAATTTTTCTTATAAATATAACCATTGCCTGATACTCTTTTCCAAAATTCTTGAGCTGCTTTTTGATGATTTTCATCTGTTGTACGAACAAAATGGATGTCGTCTAATATTCCAAATATTTTTAATTGCTTCTTGAATATTTCAAATCCTTGATCAACAAATTCTTGAACTGTTAGATTTTTCTCTTTAGCTTTCTCAAAAATTTTTAAACCATGTTCATCAGTTCCCGTATTAAAGTAGACATCATATCCTAGAAGTTTTTTATAACGAGCTATAGTATCAGCTCGAATAAGTTCAAGCGCATGGCCCATATGAAGAGGGGCATTAACATAAGGAAGAGTTGTAGTAAGGTAAAAGGATTTAGACATATTAATTTTTTCGAGTTAATATTTTTTTCTTTTCAATATCGTCAAAAACTTCAAATAAAGCTACCGCAAATGGTACAGCTAAAATAACTCCCCAAATACCAGCCAAACTAGCTCCAACTAAGACAGCTAAAATAACGACTAAAGAAGAAATTCCGATAATTTTTTTGACAATTAATGGAGCAATTAAATAATTTTCAAATTGATGTAAAATCAAATAAAGTAGAGCTGTTAGTACCGCCATCGCAACTCCTCCATTAATATAAGCAAAAACAACAGCAATTGCTAGAGCAATAAATATCCCAAATGGAACTAACAAGAAAATGGCTGTGATTAAAGATAGAACTAATGAATATTTAACACCAATAATCGTTAATCCTAAATAAGTTAAAACTCCGATTATTAATCCTAATAGCATTTGCCCTTGCAACCATAATCCAATTTTACGTTCCGTTCTTTTCCAAAGATTGACGACATATTCTTCTTTTTTTCCAGGAATTATAATTCGTAAGAAATTTTCAATTCCATCTTCTTTAATAGATAAATAAAAAGAGACGATAATAACAATAAAGAGATTAAAGATACCACCAAAGGCTTTGCCAATAACATCAAAAAATCCACCTGAAAAAGTATCAACGAGGTTTTGGGTACTTTTTATAACATCTTTAAGTGAACCATTTTTGGAAATTGTTCCAACAACATTTTTAGCCCCTGAAATTGTGTTGGATTGGAAGCTATTTAAAATACTATTATGTGGAATATAATTTCCAAGCTGATTAACTAAGGTTGACATTTCATCTATAAAAACAGGAATGAAAATTGAAAACAGACCAAGAAGAACAAGAATCGTAAAGATATATATTAAAAAAACAGCTAAAGTGCGATTTTTAATATATTTTTTCAATCTATTAACAGCAGAACCAACAAAAGAGGCAATAACAATTGCAGTTAAAACAGCTAAAATTAAAATCTTTAACTTAATAGCAAGAAAAACAAGAAGAACAACTAAGGCAATATTAAAAATAGTTTCTATCGATATACTTATATTGAGATTCTTATCCTTTTCTTCCATATATTAGTATTCTAGCATGATATTAGAATGCTAGAAAGAAAGAATCTTACTAATTGATTTTTTTTCTTTTATTGGTCCAACAATAACTAAATTCAAATTTTTATTTTGAAAGATAGTTTTAGCTATTTTATTTATATCTTTAATTGTTACACTGTTGATTTCTTTGATTTTTTCTCGAAGAGTTTTGATATCTTTCTTTAGTAATTCTTGCATTCCATAAAAATTAGAAATATCATCTGTCGCCTCAAGTGATAATTTAGTATTACCAATCAAAAATGATTTTGCTTTATTAAGTTCACGAGTAGTAATAAAATTTTTCTTTAATAAATTACATTCATTAATTATTTCTTTTATAACCTCCTCAACTCTATTATTATTTACCCCAGCTGATATTTGAAAGGAACCATAATCAAGAGAAGCATCATTTGTAGCTTTAACATAATAAGCTACCCCCATTTCTTCGCGGAGTTTAATAAACAATCGTGAACTCATTCCAAGACCCAAAATAGCCGAAAGAACCAATAACCCAGGATTGCGTTTATCGGATAATGGAAAAGTTCTTACGCCAAGTATAAAATGAGTTTGGTCTGTTTTTTTATTTTTAATTAAAATATTAGGTTTAGATTGAGAATCTTTGGTCTTTTTTTTCTTGTCAAATTTATTATCATTTATATTAGAAAAATATTTCGTAACTTCCTTATGAACTTCAGAAGTTTTAATCTGCCCAGTAACAATAATAACAGTATTATCGGCGGTATAATGAGTCTTTCTATATTTTATAAAATTATTACGCTTCATTTTTTTGATATTTTCCTTAGTCCCAATAATGGTTCTCCCAGCTGGTTGATCACCATATAAAGCCTTAGCAAATAAATCTTGAACTTGAACTTGCGGAATATCTTCATACATATTTAATTCTTCTATAATCACTCCTTTCTCTTTTTCTATATCAATTTCAGGTAAAGTTGAATTCAAATAAATATCTACTATAATATCAAAAATTTTCTTAAAATTTTTAGCACCACCTTTTGCATAATAACCAGTATATTCACGGCCAGTAAAGGCATTATACTGACAACCCATAGTATCCAATTCTTCTGCTATAATTCTAGCAGACGGTCTTTTGGTGGTTCCCTTAAAACACATATGCTCCAAAAAATGAGAAATCCCATTTATATTTTTACTTTCATAATCACTTCCAGTTCCAACTAAAACCAAAACTGTCACTGTTGGATTATCTTTCATCGGTACGGTTATGATTCTTAAACCATTTTTATTTATATGTTTAATTGCTTTTTGCATAATAATTTTAATTATTTATGCTTATTTTCTTTTTCAAATAATTTATTAATCTTGATTTTTTAATTCTTTTTTGCTTACCTGTATCACGATCACGAATAGTAACTGTGTCATCTTTCAAGGTATCAAAATCAATAACAATACACCAAGGAGTCCCAATTTCATCTTGACGACGATAACGCTTTCCGATATTACCATTATCATCCCACATGACTCTACTAAATTCATCTTTAAGAGAACGATAAACTAAATGTGCATAATCACGAAGTTCTTTTTTATTTTTTAATAAAGGAGAAACAGCACAGAGAACAGGGGCAACTGATGGCTTAAATGCTAAATATGCTCTGGTTTCTTTTCTTTTAATATCTTCCTTATAAGAACTAACCACCAAAGCAAGAACAGTTCTCTCAAGCCCAAAAGTTGGTTCTATAACATGAGGAGCTATTCTTTCTTTCTTTTCTTCGTCAAAATAGGATAAATCAACCGAGCTATTATTTGAGTGCTTACTTAAATCAAAATCAGATCGATATGAAAGACCATAGAGTTCATTCCGACCAAAAGGAAAATCAAATTCAAAATCAATGGTCCGATCAGAATAATGAGCCCTGTCATCTTTCCCTACTTCAAGTTCGTGGATATGATTCATATCAATACCAATAAGATCAATCCAATCAAGCATCTCTTCCCTCCAATAATTAAAATATTTTTCCCAATTTTCTTCTCTTAAAAAATACTCAATTTCCATTTGATTGAATTCACGAGCTCTAAAAATAAAATCACGAGGTGTAATTTCATTTCGAAAAGCTTTACCTATTTGAGCTAACCCAAACGGTAGTTTGGGGTGGAAAGAATCAATGATATTTTTAAAATTAACAAACATCCCTTGAGCTGTTTCTGGTCGAAGATAAACTATTGCTGAAGAATCTTCAAGGGCTCCAATTTTCGTAGAAAACATCATATTAAATCTTTTTTCTTCTCCTAACTCACCTCCACACTCTGGACATTTAAGAATATCTGATTTTTTAGTAGAATTTGAAACATCTAATTGGTCGGACCTAAATCTTTTTTTACATTTTTTACATTCAACTAATGGATCAGAAAAATTATCAACATGCCCAGTTGCCTTCCAGACCTTTGCGTTCATTAAAATATCTGCATCTATTCCATACATATCTTCGCGAGATTCAACAAACTTTCGCCACCATAAATTTTTAATATTATTTTTTAAAGTAACCCCAAGAGGCCCATAATCCCAAGTTCCGGCTAGTCCCCCATAAATTTCTGAGCCTTGATAAATAAAGCCTCGACGTTTACAAAGTGAAATAATTTTTTCCATTAAACTGTTTTCTTTTTTTTTCATAATTTTATTTTATAACCCGTTGATCTCCATCTTTAAAATTTGGGTCATTTGAAAGCAATGTTGTAATTGCTCCATATTTACTTTTAATAGGCACTCCAGCAAAAGAATCTACTCCTAAAAGAGATATAGTTTTCACAAGCTGGGGGACACTACCAACTTGTGATAATGATGGTTTGAAAGAAACCATAAACGAAGCTTCTCTACTAGAATCTTCAAATCCAACATTTGGTTTAACTGCTCCAATATCCCAAATTACTTCTCGTGTTGTTTTATTATAAGAAATCTTTTCATTTCCACCAGCCAAAGATCCTACCCAGTTAATATATACAGGTAATACTGCCCTGGCTTGAGCTCCAGTTATCATATTTGAAGTATTTGAAAGCGTCCAAACTACAACATATTTAGTTTCACTTTCCGCTTTTGGAGGTAGCGGTCCAGAATAGTAACTAGCCGATGAAGCAATTTGAAAATTTGATAATATTTTTATAATCTTATTTGAAAAATTATTTATATCACTAAAAGTAGAACCTGAGTTGGGTTGTCTTCCTCTAATACTAACATTTATAATAATTTGAGGATCTTTTATTTGATTTGCATTACCAATAAGAGTAATCGATTTAAATTTAAAATTAAGACTTCCTGCTCCTCCTGGTTCTATTGATCCCAATCTAGGAACTGTATTCCTATCCCAAATAATCTGATTATTCGTTGAATCATAGAATCCACTCCCTGGATTAATACTAGTTTTGTCTAACATATTACCTGAAATTTTAACTATAATTTGAGCATCAGTAATGAGTGTGGATAAATTATTTACCCAAAGAATCTGAGCGGAAATAGACTTTCCGGAAGGAGAAGTATACGTGGGTAAATCTTGACTATCAACTAAAATTTTAGCTCCAAGAAATGGTTTTTCAATCAAGACTGAATGCAATAATGAATTATAAACTACATTAATAATGGACTGATTATCAGGATTAGCCGATCCCGCATAAGCATGAAATATTTGTTGGTCTCCATTTTGTCCAACAAGGCGACCATTGACAATAATTGTAACTGGATTTGTTGTTGACAAAGAAGAAAGACTCCAAGTAGAATTACTAAAGGTTGGTTCTGGAACAGCACTTTCAAAAATGAAATTATTTGGATATGATAATTTTAAAATAGTATTATTTCCCTTTGGTAAAGAAGTATTAAGAACTGCTTTCACTTGGAATGAAAAAGCTTGATCGCTCGTCTCTTTGTCTGGAGCATCCATAAACAAAGATAATGGTGCGGAACTTATGGTGATTGGATAAACTTTTTCTTTAGTAAAAATAGCATTGGACTTACCTGGGTGATATTCTAAACGAATATTTATATTTCGTATTGATTTTTCTTTGCCAAAAAGTTTAACCTTAACGCTGCGAATAATTTTTTCTCCAGGTTTAATTGTTCCAATAGAATCACGAGGTAAACGAACAACATCAGCGATATTATTACTTGCTCCACTCGGATAGGATACCATTAAATTAGCTAATTCAAGATTAACATTATTACGATTAGTAATTTCAATTTCTAAAGACAATTCATCTCCTCCTTTAGTAAAAGCATTTCCTAAAACAGTAATATCAATATTTTTATTTGAAACAGAGTCCCCTCCATTTGAAAATTTATAAAATGCGAAACCAAAAGAAGCAAGAAAAAAGATAATTGCTCCAATAAAAAACTTTTTATATATAGATGTTTTTGTTCTTGTTTTTTTCAACTTATCTTCTTTTTCTTGATTTTCTAATTTATCTTCTTTTGACCAATCTGGAACTGTTTTATAGTTTACTTTATGTAAAATTCCTTCTATCTGATGTTCTGAAACTGTACCTTGACGGTTATATAAGTGATTTTCGATATCTTTAATTTTGCTATAATTCTTCTCTGCCATATCTTAGATATTATATCACAAAATTTTATAATTGGCTTTCATTTAAAGCTTTATTAATATAGGTAATTATAGATTGACGCCTATGAAGTAAATCTGCCGTTAATTTATTATTAAAATCTGAGCCGATAAAATTATTCAATATAACCGACTCGCCAATATAACCTAAAGAATGCATAATTTTCAAAACCAAATGTAACTCTATCGCTTCCCTTGAATCTGATTTAATATTAGTATCGTCTAATAAATAAAAAGCTTGAATTAAGTCGTTGAAAATACTCTCATTAGATTCCTCTCCTTTACAAAGTCTCTCAAGTAACTTACTAATTCGTGCAATTAAAAGAAGCGACTGTTTTTCTCTCCGAGCAAAGGGAAACGAACTCACGTTTTTTGCAGAGGTTACTCTCCAAATATCTTTTCCTCTTACAAAATCTATTTTAGTATATGAAAAATCTTGCAAAGAAAAACGGAGTTTTGATTTATTAAGCCGAACTCCTTGAACTACAGCTCTAATCAATCCAAGCTCTTTTGTGTAAATAGAAAGCACTTTATTTGCTTCACCTATATTTCGAGAACTTAAAATAAAACCATTTGTATGATAAATATGATGCATTATATTTCTTCTTCAATATTTTTTTCTAAATTTTTAAAAATAATATTTTCTTTTTCAAAAATTAAATTTGGTATTTTATGAGTAGAACCAAAAGATTTGAGCATACCATCGTGAACAGGGAAACAAATTTTAGGTTTTATTTCTAAGGCATAATTAACTGCATTTTTAATATTTGTCCAAGGTCCAGCAACTGATAAAGCTAAAATTTCAACAGGTTTATTAGGATTATAAAATGCATCGCCAGGATAGAATAATCTTTTGGTAATAAAATATCCTGTATTTTGCACTTGCCCTATTTCACTATAAATCTCTTCATGCTTACAATCGTAGGCTTCTATTTCAATTCCTAAAAAATTTTTAACAGTTTTATTTTTTAGAATTTCGTATTCAATACTCTCTTTGTCAAGTAATTTTCCAACCCCTTCGTTGGTAATTATTTTTACATTGGGATTATTCTCAATAATTAATTTCAAAGATTCTATGTGGATATGATCAAAATGTTTGTGAGTAATAATAATTATATCAATATTCTTTTCTTTAATTTGTTTATCTATAGTCCAAGAACCCGGATCTGTCATTATCCTTTTTCCATTTTCTTCTATTACTAAACAACAATGCCCAAGCTTTTTTATTTTCATATCTTTATTTTATCATTTTTTCTAAAGCTTTCAATGCCTCTGGAAGTTTATACCACCCATGTAAACTACATAAATGTTCACCATTTGGTATAGAAATTAAGCTAGAGGAGAGATTTTTTGCTAGATATTCAGCATCAGAAAAAGGAACATTTGGGTCATTATCGCCATGAATTATTATAAAATTTTTACAAGAATTTTTGATACGATTAAAATCAAACGGTTTATTTAGAAATTTATTGACTTGTTTATATCCATCTCTCTTTATTTCAAAAACTGGTCCAGAAACAAAAACAACACCGCCAATCTTAGAACCTTTTTCTAATTTTTCTAAATAATGTAAAATAACTGGAACTCCCAAAGAGTGTCCTATTAGAAATATCTCTTCTGTAGGAATTTTTATAGCATTTTTTATCGTTTGAATCCATTCATCTTTCTCTGGTTTATCTGGAGAAGGCATAGGTAATGCGCATGCCCAAATATTTTTTTTCGCAAGTTCTCCCATAAGCCATGGTCTCCAACCTCCATTTGGCTTTCCTTGATAACCGTGAATCATAAAAACTTTTTTCATATTTATATGATATCACAGAGTGATTTATATTGAAATATCAAGATAAATTAAATCAAATTAAATTAAAAAATGACGTATTCTCACACACTAACGAATTCGCGCGATAGCACCAAAGCGTTAGTATAGATTTAGAGTATTTGTATTTAATTATCTGAATATATTTAAACTTATCTAAATCTATTAGAATTTATCCAAATTTATTAAAACTTATAAATATTTTTTGCTTCTTTTAAAAACATTAAAGAGCGAAGAACAATCGAACTATTATTTTTACTAGCATTAACTTCAAGTAATTTAATCGCATCATCAATACTATATTCAAAAATTTCATAACCCAATTCTTTTTCCTCTTCAGTTAACAAAAGAGACCCGGGCAGTCCAATTGTTCTAACTAAGAACCCAAAAATAATTCTTTTATATTCCTTTTTCCAAATTTCTACAAAACCCAGCCTATCTATAATCCTTACTTTATATCCTGTTTCTTCTCGACACTCTCTTGTCGTACTTTCAAAAAGATCCTCACCATAATCAATATGCCCACCAGCAATAATATATGCATCCTCTTTATCTTTTATTAAAACTATCTTATCCCCTTCAGTTATCATAACTGTCCGATTTCCATAACTTAAGGACAATGAAGATGCTTATTCTTCAGAAAAATTATGTTTATTTATAAAACCAATTCTCTTTGAATAATTTTCTAAGTCTAGATAATCTTTAATCTTTCTCATTAGGAGTTTTTGTACTTTATAATTAAACATATCTAAAACTTCTTCAAATGTTGCCCATTTATATTCGCTAATTTCTTCTAACTGAATGGTGACCTTATCATCATCCACAAACCCAATAAAATATTCATTTATTTTATGACAATTAATTACATCACGAGAAAAATTATACTCTTCAAAAATAGAAGGCAAATTTGCCAATTTAACTTTAGTAATACCGGTTTCCTCTTTTAATTCGCGAAGTGCTGTTTCGCGAGCTGTTTCTCCTTCTTCTATATGACCTTTGGGAAAACTCCAGTGTCCATCAGTCTGTTTCAATATTAAGAAAAGATCTTTTTCTTTTTTTAATATCGT